>ENA-OWPN01000095-OWPN01000095.1-human-gut-metagenome-genome-assembly--contig:-NODE-95-length-151761-cov-7.040546_pt1 | contig 151761 bp, 136 predicted proteins | sample MGYA00248266_ERZ651850 | MGnify/ENA primary metagenome ERZ651850 (study PRJEB26924, sample SAMEA4378296) | human gut metagenome | biome: human gut; feature: human-associated habitat; material: faeces... | reverse complement strand
ACGAGATAGCAAAAACTACCTCGTTACTAAAGTCTAACTTTTTGGGGTCACATCAATACTTTAAATTGCTCCCAGGCCTTTTTCTTTTGACAGGCAAAATAAAATCAATTATATTCAGCACATCCTCCTGCATCGCATCGACAAAAAACTCGACAGGAAAACATATCTCCTGCCGAGTTATTCCTTCTATGAACTTAATACAGCTTCCATAAGGTCTTATGTACGGCCGCCCAAAGCGTCTTAAAAGACAAATACAATATCAATGTCGTGCCAAACAGCAGTAGAAAGATTGCCAATGCTTGCGTCCATAAAGCCGGATGGTCTACGCTGTAGTGAAGAAGGCCGTTAGCGAAGGCCATCGTAGGGAAGCTGCTGGCCCACCATCCCATGCGAAAGGGTGATGTCCGCATGACGTGCAGCACCTTAGCCGCTACAGGGAAAAAAATGAAAATGCCCGCATTAATGAACAAAGCAGTAAAATTATCGGGGCTAAAAGTCTGGGAATAGGTAATATACCCCATGCCAAAGGGTGCCATGAGTATCATAAGGCTCGGCTGGGCCGCATCAGACAATGTCTTGCCAAACACGCTGTGGGCAAATAAAAGAGCGATAACGGGAATCCCTGTCACTAAGCCTATAGCCACGCAGAATACAGAAATATCATGATAGCCCGGATTCTGCAGGATGTTGCCGGCAATGGGAATCGTAATCGGCCCCAGCACGGCCAAAAGCCACGCCGGCGTAACCGAATCGACACTCTGACGGTCATACAGCCAGTGTTTCAGCAAAATCCAGCTGAACACCATGATGATGAACAATCCGGCATACCAAAAAAAGCTGGCAAGTCCATGATGATACGGTGCCAGCACAGCCGCCAGCAATACAGTTGAAACGTTGAACGTGCCAAAAAAATTTACCCTCGTCGGGCTGTTCCATTCCGCCCGGACTGCCGCCGCATCGACGCGCAGCTTATGAAAATATCGGATGAAAATCAGCACGTAGAGCACCAAGGCGCAGGCGCCGAAAAATTCTCCGATCCAGGCCGGCGCGCCCCACAGCTGATGAGCCATGCGCCAACCGAAGCACATGCCGCAGTACCCCATTGACGCGGCAAAGGTAGAAATAGACATGAAGTGAACAAAGCCTATCTTGCGAATCCGTCCCCGCGCGTCGGGTTCAATGATTTCAATATGCTGTGCCATATCCGCCAGCCTCTCTCCTCTCTGTTATATGTTGAAAACCTATGTCCGACTGTTAATTGCGGACATAGGTTATATACGCTGCGCTTTTAACTGTGTCAGCACGGACTGCAGCCGTTCCTCGCTGTAAAACACCTCTTCTAGGCAAAGGCCTTGAGCCGGAGCCGTCGCGCCCAGCTTCGTCCGGTCCTTTCCTTCCAGGATGCGCCGGAACTCGTCAGGCGTCAGCCGGTGGAGACCCAAGTCGACGAGGCCGCCGGCGATGTTTCGCACCATGTGATACAAAAAACCGTCGCCTACGACGTGGATGCGCAGCAAATGCCCCTGCTCTTCCAGGTCGATGGCGTACATCGTCTTGACGGGATTCATCGGCGTCGTATTCTGCCCTTCAAAGGCAGAAAAATCATGGGTTCCCAGCAAGATCTCCGCGCCGGCCTTCATCGCCTGCCGGTCCAGGGGCTTGCGGATAAACCAGGCGTACCGCAGCTGAAAAGGGTCGTGCATGCGGCGGTTCACGATAGAATAACAGTAATGCTTTCCCTTGTTGTCATGACGCACGCTGAATGCGTCGGGCATTTCCTCTGCCGACAGCACGGCGATTTCCCGGGGCAAATACCCTTTCATGGCATAGGGAATCTTCTCGGTCGGAATCGTCCCTTCGCCGTAGAAGTTGACGACCTGCCCGCGGGCATGGACGCCGGCGTCGGTACGGGCTGCGCCGTAAATCGTAATAGGCGACTGGAAAATCGCCGATAAGGCCTGCTCGACGCATAATTGTATGGACGCAGCGTTGGTCTGACGCTGAAATCCGTGAAAATCCGTGCCGTCGTAGGCAATAATCAGACGAATATTTTTTTTCATAGGAGCCACCGCATCGCAGCCAGTATGAAGGTGACGACTAGGACGGCCGCCATCGCCACGGCATCGCGGTACGTATAGGCCAGCTCGTTCATCCGCGTCCGCCCTTCGCCGCCGCGATAGCAGCGCGCTTCCATCGCCGTCGCCAGATCTTCGGCGCGGCGAAAGGCGCTGACAAACAGCGGCACCAGCAGGGGGATCATGTTCTTCCCCCGCTGCCACAGGCTGCCGCTGGTAAAATTGGCGCCGCGGGCCGTCTGGGCTTTCATGATGCGGTCCGTTTCTTCCAGCAGCGTCGGAATGAACCGCAGGGCAATGGTCATCATCATGGCCAGCTCATGGGCCGGCACGCCGACGCGTTTGAAAGGGTTCAGCAAATGCTCGATGCCGTCAGTCAGGACGATAGGCGACGTCGTATACGTAAGAAGGGAAGAAAAGACGATTAAGTAGACGAGGCGGGCCGTCATCAGGCAGCCCTGATACACGCCTTCCCGCGTAATATGAAGAATGCCGTACTGCCAGAGCACTTCCCCCGGCGTAGAAAAGACGTGGATGCTCATGGTAAAGATGATGATAATCCACAGCGGCTTCAGCGACTTGGCAATCAATTTAATCGGCAGGCGGGATATAGCGAAGTTCAATACGACAAAGGCCGTCACGACGCCGTACGACGCCAGGGAGTCGGCAAAAAAGATGGCGACGATAAAAATGAGGGTCCCCAGGATTTTAGCCCGCGGGTCCAGCTTATGCAGGAAGGACGTGCCGGGAAAATACTGGCCCAGCGTAATATCAGTGAGCATGGTTCATCCTCCTTATGCAGTCGTATACGGCGGCGACTCCTTCGTCGACGCTGTGAACCCTGTCGCTGATATCGAAGCCTTTGGACTGCAAATACTGCAGTACTTCCGTAACGGGCGGCACGGACACACCGGCGTCATGAAGGGTCTGCTGCCGATGGGAAAAGATATCGAGAGGTTCGCCGTCGAGGACGATATTGCCGTGCGACAAGACGAGCAGCCGCGTTGCCATCTGGGAAATATCTTCCATATTATGAGATACTAAAATGACAGTAATATTTTTTTCCTTATGCCAGCGCTGTATTTCAGAAAAGATTTCCCGGCGGCCGACAGGATCCAGCCCGGCGGACGGTTCGTCGAGAATGAGGTACTTCGGATGGATGGCGATAACGCCGGCAATGGCGACGCGCCGCATTTGTCCCCCGCTCAGCCGGAAGGGAGAGCGGTCGGCATAGGTGTCGTAATCGAGGCCGACGAATTCCATCGCTTCCCGTACCCGCTCTTCGATTTCGTCTTCGCTCAGGCCAAAATTCCGCGGCCCGAAGGCGATGTCCTTGGCAATCGTTTCTTCAAACAACTGATATTCCGGATACTGAAATACCATGCCTACTTTATGGCGGATAGCCATGACTTCCTTCGTCTTTTTCGAAATATCCGTACCGTCTACAGTCACGACGCCCCTCGTCGGATGAATCAGCCCGTTCAGCAACTGGACGAAGGTCGACTTGCCCGACCCCGTATGGCCGATGATGCCGACGAATTCGCCTTCGTGAATTTCTACGGACGTTTCATGCAGCGCCGTCCGTTCAAAAGGCGAGCCTACGCCGTAGGTATAGGTCACCTGATCTAACTTAATCGACATAACGCTTCTCCTAGTTCTTCTTTGGTAATAATATCACCGGGCAGGTCAATTCCTTTTTCCCGCAGACGCGCGGCGATTTCGGCCGCTACGGGAACGTCGAGACCCATGGCTTTCAGCTCGTCGACGTGGCTGAAAACGCTGCGCGGCGCGCCGTCCATTTTGACCTCGCCCTGATTGACGACGACGACCCGGTCGGCCTGCACCGCCTCTTCCATGAAGTGCGTAATAATAATGACCGTAATGCCTTCGGCGTTGAGCTGGCGGATCGTCTCCATGACTTCGCGCCGGCCGACGGGGTCCAGCATCGCCGTCGGTTCGTCCAGCACGATGCAGTGGGACTGCATCGCCAAAATACCGGCAATGGCTATGCGCTGCTTCTGCCCGCCGCTCAAAAGATGGGGGCCGTGTTTAGCGTAAATCGTCATATTGACCCGTTTCAGGGCATCGCTGACGCGCTGCTTGATTTCCTCTGACGGCACGCCCAGATTTTCCGGTCCAAAGGCTACATCCTCTTCTACGACGGCGGCAACGATCTGGTTGTCCGGATTTTGGAAAACCATGCCTACCTCCTGCCGTATATCCCACACATTGTCGGGGTCGTCCGTCCGCAGCCCGCATACTTCGCACGCGCCGTCCGTCGGCGTCAGCAGCACGTTGAAGTGCTTCGCCAGCGTCGACTTGCCCGAGCCGTTCGTGCCGATGACGGCGACAAATTCTCCCGGTTCGATCGTCAAGGATATATCTTTTACGGCGTAGACTGTCTTGCCTTCTTCATCTTGATACGCATGGCTCATATGGTCCAGCTTTATCATAGGTATGCTCATGACCTATCTCCTCAATAAAAATATATTCCCGAATATTATACAGTGTTTCGCCAGAATTGTAAAACTGCAACACACGGCAAAAGGTAAACCTAACCGACCAGGCTGCCAACCTGATATACGGCGAAGGTAATAATCCAGGCGACAAAAATCTGAAAGGCCACGGAAAAAGCCGTCCATTTCCAGCTCTTCGATTCCGCATGTATCGTGGCAATCGTAGCCGCGCAGGGAACGTACAGCAGGGAAAACAGCATCATGCAGTAGCCGTTGAGGGCTGTAAACCCGCTCTGTCCCAGCGTCGCCGCCAAGGCGGCCAGGGCGGCCGTCGAGTTGATATTCAGGCCGTCAAATAATACGGCGAAGCTCGATACGACGACTTCCTTCGCCGAAATTCCGGCGATGAGAGCCACCGTAATCTGCCAATATCCCAGCCCGATCGGAGCGAAAAAGGGCGTCAGGCCCCGGCCGATCAAAGCGCCGAAGCTGTTGGCCATATCGCCGTATCCGCTTGGGCCAAAGTTCAAAATAAACCACATGATAATAGACGCGGCGAAGATAATCGTGCCGGCGCGGCTGAGGTAATCCTTTACCTTCTCCCATACGTAAATTGCCACAGTCCGGCTGCTGGGCCGCTTGTATTCGGGCAGCTCGATGAGCAGCGCGTTGTCCGACGTGTCTTTGCGCATCACATTGATCGCCAGCAGCGATACCAGGGCGACGACGATGCCGATGATGTACATGGAATAGGCCGCCAGCATGGCATGGTTCGGAAAAAACATGCCGGAAAATAAAATGTAGATAGGCAGTCTGGCACTGCATGACATGAACGGCGTAACCAGCATCGTCCGATACCGGTCCTCCTTATTTTCCAGAGCCCTTGAAGCCATAATAGCCGGCACGCTGCAGCCAAAGCCCAGTATCATCGGAATAAAGGCCCGTCCCGACAGGCCCATCTTATTCATAATATCGTTCATAATATAGGCTACGCGGGACATGTAGCCGCTGTCTTCCAAAAGGGCCAGGGCAAAGAACAAAATACAAATATTCGGCAAAAACGTCAAGATGCCGCCGACGCCGGCAATGATGCCGTCGCACACCAGGGAGACGACCATGTCGCCCGCTCCGGCCGCAGCCAGAATAGCCCCTGCGCCCTGCGACAAGAAGTCTATCGCTTCTTCAAAATACTCCTTCAGCATATCGCCGATGAAGAAGGTCAGGAAGAAGACGACGGCCATGATGCAGAGGAACACGGGGATACTGAGCCAGTTGCTCGTCAGTATCTTGTCGGCATAGTCCGTCGCCGCCGCCCGGGCCGCCCGGTTGACGACGACTTCCTGTATGATTTCCTCTATAAAATTATATTTTTCGTTGATGATGTCCGTTTCATAGCTGCGGTCTATGACATGGCCCGGATCGTCGACGGGGAACTTCTTCGTCACTTCCGGGTCCATTTCCAGCAGCTTCAAGGCATGCCAGCGATGGTTGTAAATATCAGGATGTCGTTCGTGCAGCATGCTCCGCACCGCGTCGATTTTGTCCTCCAAGGCGTCGCTGTACACCATGGCAAATTCATCGTGATGGTTGTGGCGGTGCTTCGTCTCATCGGAATGGTTGTGGATCAGCCTGTCCGGCCGCACGTGGCCGCGATGGTGGACCGCTGCGTGCAGCAGCACGCTCAGGCCCCGCCGCTTCAGAGCCGACACGGGGATGACCGGCACGCCCAGCATTTCCGGCAGGCGGTGCAGGTCGATTTCCATTCCCCGCTTTTCTACGATATCCATCATGTTCAGGGCGACGACGACGGGCTTGCCTAACTCCAGAAGCTGCAGCGTCAGATACAGATTCCGCTCCAGCGCCGACGCGTCTACGACGTCGACGATGACGTCGACCTGGTCGCTTAAAATAAAATTACGGGAAACCTGCTCTTCCATCGTATAAGACGTCAGGCTGTACGTCCCCGGCAAGTCGACCAGATGGATGTGGACGCCGTGGGAATCGATGGCCCCTTCTACTTTTTCTACAGTAACGCCCGGCCAGTTCGCCACTTTCAAATTAGCTCCCGTATAGGCGTTAAACAACGTCGTCTTTCCGCAATTCGGATTGCCGATAAAGGCGACGGTCATTTCTGACGGTTTCTGTTCCATACTGCTCACGGTACGAAGCGGATCCGTTTGTCCTTGCACTTCCGCTTTCATACGATTCAACTCCTTACTTCAATATGTGATGAAATCCCCTTGCCGAGGGCCAGGCGCGTACTGCGCATCTGGATGATCATCGTGCCGGCGTTTTTATTGTTGAGAACCGACACCTTCGTTCCCTTGATCATTCCCAGCGCCTGAAGGCGCCGTTCCATGTTCTGCGGCAGATGCAGGGCTTCCACGATATACGTATCGCCTGCGATTCCATGATCCAAAGTCATTGTCTCATCCCCCTAACGAGCCCGTTCCGGTCCGTAGGCGTTGTCGCCGGACGTCCCCTTCACGGTAAAAAAGCCCAAATAGGATACGGCCATGATCGACTGGGCCGCCGTCGCCGCCGTATCCATACCGGCAATCGGCAGGACATAGCTGGCGAGATAACAGGCAAAGGGAATGATAAACAAAGCTCCCTGCTTGTTCATGTCGTGACAGCGGCGGACACCTAAGGACAGCTGCGACCAGATGACCGGTATAGAAAGCAGCACGAAGATGATGCCGAACACAGCGGCGTAATCCATGCGGTTGATCAGCACGGCTTCGGCGAAGCGGCTGTACAAAATAGCCGAAAACATGAGCTGGGCAAACATGAGGACCAACGTCCTCATGATAAAGGAACGGCGCGGCAGGCGGCCTGTGAAGACGAAATACTTCGCCTTCAGCTCCGCCAAGCTGCGGAAGCTCAGCGTACTGCTGTCGCTGCCCGGGCCGACGGGCATGGACAAGCCGCGGTGGATGCGGGCTGCCGGGCCGGAGCGCTTCTTTAATTGTATCTTTTTATGCTTTGCCATAGGTATTCCCTCCGATAAGACCTTTTTCCATTTTTTACTACGTACCAATGGTATCATATTCTTGGCCTCGACTCAATTCATTTTCTGCAAATTATGGTATAATACACTTGCACCGATACAATGAAAAAGGAGGAGCTTCATGAAAAAAGGAGTATACCATAAAGACAAATATACATTCAGCGGAATGCTGAGCGACGAAGCCTTGTGGACCTTCGAATTCTTCAGCAAATCGTTGGCCGATACCCTGTCTGATTACCTGGACGTCATGGAGGAAAACCATCTCTGCATTCCCGCCGACGACGCAGACGAGCTGTTCGACATGCTGGAAGATATCAGCGCTGACCTGCGGGACGACTATCATGCAGACTGCCTGCAATTAGGCCGGTTCAGAGAAAACATACTGGCCTTCTACGACCTGGCCTTTTCTCTTTGCAGCGACCTAGAAGACGATCTGTCCGACGCGCCCCTCGAAGCCGTCTATTACAGCCAAGTATTCGTCCAAGGCCTCAAGCACTTCCTGCCGGTCATGCTGCAAAGCCTGCTCATGGACCTGCCGGAAAGTCAAAAACTACAGCAATTTATAGAGCAAATACAACGAGACTTCTCCGGACTCGCTCCTTTGGACATCCACGGAAGCCGTTTAAATTAACCTGCCCAGGAGGAAACATCTATCATGACAACATATACCTTTACCGGCTTGACCGGTTCGGACGGTTTGCTGACCTTTAATTTTTTCTGTGAATCCCTTGTCGGCGCCCTTCATACGCTCCATCACGTCCTGGAAGACAACGGCGCGGAAATGCCGGAAAAAGCGGCGGGCCTTCCGAAGGCTCTGGCCGATATGGGCTCCCATCTTCTGGAGGACTACGGGAAAAACGAGCTCCATTTAGACCGCTTCAAGCAAGAGCTGCTCGATTTTTACGACCTAGCCTTCACCGTAAACGACGAGCTGGCGCCGATGATTTTAAAAGGCGACGACGGACTGCAGTATTATTATTACGTATACATACAGGGCGTCAACCTCTTTTTCCCAAACATATTGGAAAGCATCCTCCGCGACCTGCCGGAAGGAACGGATCCGCAGCCCTTTATCGCCGATATTTCCCGCAGCTTCGCCGTCCTTTCATCGCCGCAGGCATAACTGCAAAAAAAGCGCCTTGCGGCGCTTTTTCTATTTCAAGATGAAGAAATACACAAACGATACGACGGCGACTAAAAACCGGTAGCAGGCAAAGGACGTAAGGGTCGATTTATTGAGAAATTTCAGGAACCACAATACGGAAATATACGCTACGATAAAGGCCGTCACAAAGCCGATGGCAATCATGACCAAATCGCCGCTGTCCAATACGGACCAGCTCTTCAGCAAATCGTAAAAGCAGGCGATGATCATGACCGGCACGGCAATGATAAAGGAAAAATCTGCTGCTGCCTTCCGGCTCAGCCCTAGAAATAAGCCGCCGGCAATGGTCGAGCCGGAGCGGGAAAAGCCGGGCCACAAGGCGAACATCTGAAAGGCGCCGACTAAAAATGCCTGCAAGATGGTCATCTTTTCCACATCGTCGCACAACACGCGTATCTTCGCCCGTTCGGCCAGCAGCATGAACACGCCGCCGATGACCAGGCCGATAATGACGGTGCCGACGGAAAAGAGATACGTTTTGATCACTCCATGGGCAAAGTAGCCGATGATCATGACCGGCACGATGCCCGCTCCCACGTGAGCCAGCGTCAGCCCCGTATCGTTGCGCCGCCAATTCTGCGGGCGCAGCATATCCCAGCAGCGGTACTGCCGCAGCATGCGGATAAATTTTTCTTTATAAATCACCAGAACCGACAAAATAGCGCCGAGCTGAATAAATACTTCAAATACGCTGGCCCTCGGCCCCGTAAATCCCAGCCAGTCGCCGACGAGAATCATGTGGCCCGTCGAAGAAATAGGCAGGTATTCCGTTACCCCTTCGACGATCCCCAAGATGACGGCAATCATATAGTCACCCATCGTTATCTGCTCCTTTTATTGAAATCAAACAAACGCTTTTGTCATTATACCATGACGTACAGGAGAAAAAAAGAGCAAAATAAAACGCCGCAGAATCAACAGGCTCTGCGGCGTTTTACGCACGTACGGGGAAATCAGTCGAGGGACATTACATGTTTCGGATCTTCGATTGTAAATTTAGCATACTTGGGATCGCCGTTGTGTTCGAAATACAACGTATTGCCTTCCAAGCTGCCGCGCCAGCTGACGATAATCGGGCATTCCTTGCTCAAATCCTTCAGCATCTGAACTGGATTGAGGTTCAAAATCGGGGCGAACAGGAATTCGACGTTATCGATCATGACAACGCGGGCGTTGAGGCGGTGAATCGCCGTCGAAATGAGGGAAATAGCTTTTTCCGGACGGTCGGCCCGAGGAATTTCCAAGAATTCGTCGTCGAAGAGCTCGCGGGCTTCGCAAATCTTCCAGCCATCCTGGAACGTCAGTTCACGGATGAGCTTGCTCTTGCCAGAGCCGGGACCGCCGATAAGGATAAGCAGCTTTTCATCTTCCTGAGCAATGTACTTCCACCGTTTTAAAACATCTGCATCTGTAACCATGAAAATCACCTTCATCTGCTAGTATTAGTTATATTTATTATACTGGATGTCAGTCATATAAGTAAAGCATTTTTGCTATTTTATTTGTATATACTTGAAGAATCGTCCCGCGCCGCCGTCAGGACTGCAGGCCGTAACGGGCCATTGGGTCCTGCAGATTCTGAATAGGCGCGCTGATCAGCAGCACATCTTCCACATAGCGGCTGGCGTGGTTGACGACGAAGACCAGGGAAACGCCCTTCTGGAAAGGGCTGTCGTAGTAATAGGCGTCGACGGATTTCTCCGCTTCCGGCCCAACTTCGACCCGGTCGGGCCGTCCGTACAGGGACAATACCGTCGAAATATGATAGCCCAGCGTCGCGCCGCGGCTCGTATAGGCGTTGTTAGTCAGCAGAAAGACCTTCTGCACCATGTTCCGGCGGTCTACTTCGACGCCGTAATCGCCATAGAGCCAGAAATTGTTGCTGTCCCGTTTGACCAGGTTATTCCACATGTTGTATTTATTAGCCTGGAAGGGCTGGTTCAAGCTGAATCCCATGAGCGTAAAATCCCGTTCCGACCATTTATTCTGCGCCGGCAGGGCTTCACCGCGGCTGTAGGGCGGACGCGGCGGCATGAGGGCCACCCGCTCGATTTTCCGATTGGCGACGGCAAAAATCATGGCGCTGTCCCTGGCGGGATTTTCATACACAAAGTAATAAATATTGGCGTCGGCATCGCGCAAGACGTTGGAGGGAATCCCCATCTGGCGGACCAGTACCTCCGCAGGCATTTTCAGGCGCAGGCCCCTGCCGAAGACGGCGTCTTTCCCGCTGGTCAGGAACACTGATTCGACGCCGATACGGACGCCTTCCCGTTCTTCTCCCGTTTCTTTCAGAATATCGGCCGTGTCGTTGCGGCTGCGAACCCGCATGGCAATATCCTTGCCGTCATACTGCATCGTCGTATAATGGGCGCTGCGGGCATACTTCGTCGGGCTGCCGTACAGGCTTCGGACCTTGCGCAGGCTGTCGCCGCAGTGTATGCCGCCGACGTGAAAATCGCCGGCATGCAGGACGCTGGGAACGGCAATATCCATAGCCCCGATTTCCTCTTTGGTCAATACCTTGCCGTTGGAAATCGGTTTCTTCTTGTCTTTTTTATCAGCCTCTTCACCTTCCCCTGCCGCCGCAACTTGTGCCGCAGCGCCGGTATGGCTCTGGACTGCCGGAAGAGCAGGTTCAGACTGGGCGGGACTGCCGTCGGCAGAAACGGCCCCGACGGGCAGACAGGACGCGCACAACAGGCAAAAAACAGCGAGTATCAAGTTCTTTTTTCCGTTCATCGTCTTCCTCCTCATGGGGCTTTTGCAAAAAACACCCTTCGACACGATGGTTCAAAGGGTGTTTCCTAATTATTTCTGTTCCGGACGGCTAAGCGGGAACAACAGTACGTCGCGAATGGACGCGCTGTTGGTAAGGAACATGACCAAGCGGTCGATGCCGATACCCAGGCCTCCTGTCGGCGGCAAACCGTATTCCAGAGCGCGGCAGTAGTCTTCATCCATCTGATGAGCTTCGTCGTCGCCCCGTTCGCGTTCCTTCATCTGTTCGACAAAACGGTTGCGCTGGTCGATAGGATCGTTCAATTCGCCGAAGCCGTTGGCCAGCTCGCGGCCGTAAATAAAGCCTTCAAAACGATAGGTCAGCAAGGGATTATCCGGGTCCTGCTTGCTCAGCGGCGAAATTTCCAGCGGGTGGTTCGTAATGATCGTCGGCTGAATCAGGTTTTCTTCTACGTAATCTTCAAAGCAACCGTTGATAATCTTGCCGATGCCGTCGTATTCGCCGTATTCGACGTGCAGCTTGTCGGCAATAGCCCGCGCTTCTTCTACGGTCTTGACGTCCGTAAAGTCTTCGCCGGTGTATTTTTTAACAGCTTCGATCATAGTCATTCGGTCCCAAGGCGGCGTCAGGTCGATTTCCTTGTCGATATAGGTAATCTTCATCGTGCCGTACAGCTTCATAGCCAGCTGGGATACCATTTCTTCCGTAATCTTGATGACATCTTCCAAATCGCCGTAGGCCTGGTACAATTCTACCGTCGTAAATTCCGGGTTGTGGCGCGTGTCGATGCCTTCGTTGCGGAAGCAGCGGTTCATTTCATAGACTCGTTCCAAACCGCCGACGAGCAGGCGCTTCAAGTGCAGTTCCGGCGCAATGCGCAGGTAAATATCCATGTCGAGGGCGTTGTGGTGGGTCTTGAAGGGACGGGCAGCCGCGCCGCCAGCAATCGTGTGCAGCATCGGCGTTTCTACTTCCAAAAAGCCCCGTTCGTCCAAATACTGACGAATGCCCTTGATAATCTGGGAACGTTTAATAAACGTGTCTTTTACTTCCGGGTTGACGATCAGGTCCAAATACCGCTGGCGATAGCGCGTTTCCTTATCCGTCAGGCCGTGGAATTTTTCCGGCAGCGGACGGAGAGACTTGGACAACAGCGTCCATTTTTCAACGCGAACCGTCGTTTCGCCCGTATGGGTCGTGAAAACAGCCCCTTCGACGCCGACGATATCGCCGATGTCCAGCAGTTTGAACAAGGTATACGATTCTTCACCCAAAATATCCTTGCGGAAATACAGCTGGATTTCCCCGCTGATATCGCGAAGGACGCAGAATGCCGTCTTGCCGTGACGGCGGATTGCCATGAGGCGGCCGGCAATGCGGACGACCGTTTCGTCTTTTTCCAAGGCTTCCGCCTGGTCCTTCAATTCCTGGGCGTGGTGGTCCCAGTCGAATTTTTGACCGAAGGGATAGACGCCGGCGTCAATAAAGCTCTGCATCTTTTCGCGGCGCACCTTCATTTGGTCGTTTAATTTTTCTTCTTCTATGACAAGATTTTCTTTCTGCATTTCATCGGACATGATAATTCCTCCTATAGGCTTTCTTATTCCGCCGTAAACGGCAAAATCCGGTATTTCAATTCGCCTGCCGGCGCTTTGACCGTGACGACGACGGGGTTCGCTTCGTTGATCGGCTGTCCCAAAATCGCCTTGCCTACGGGAGATTCATTGGAAATTCTATTGTTGAACGGATCGGCTTCCGCCGTGCCGACTACGGTATATTCAAAACGGTCGCCCGTTTCTACGTCTTCCAGAATCACTTTAGAGCCCAGCCGCACCTTCGCGCTGCTGTCGTCAGATTCCTGAATGATTTTTGCCGTACGGATTTTATTTTCCAGTTCGGAAATGCGGCCTTCGACAAAAGCCTGTTCATTTTTAGCGTCGTCATATTCAGAGTTTTCGCTCAAGTCGCCCAAAGCGATCGCTTCCTGAATACGTTTGGAAACTTTAATGCGGCGAACTGATTTCAGCTCGTTTAATTCTTCCTTTAATTGTTCCAGACCTTCTTGCGTAATCAGCGTTTCATTTGTCATACTCGTACTCCTTTTCCCTATGACGGCAAATAGAAATAGTGTCAAGACACCTTGGCACTATTTCCACCTTTCTATTTTACGATAACTTTAATTATATGCGTATCTGTTATGTATGTCAACCAAAAAGCCAGCAGCGCCCTCACCCGGTGCTACTCCATCGCAGCCGCTTCTTCCATCATCTCATGGATACAGTCCCTGAAGGCCTGGGCCGTGTCGGCCCGATTGATGCGTTCGCGCAGGGCTGCCGAGCCGTACATGCCCTTCGTGTACCACGAGGCGTGGGCCCGCATTTCCCGCACGCCGATATATTCGCCCTTATAGGCCAGCAGGGCTTCAAAGTGCTCCAGAATTTGCTCGTACCGTTCCATCGGCGACGGCGGCGGCAGGATTTCGCCCGTATCCATATAGCGGTATATCTGCGGGAAAATCCACGGATTTCCCTGGGCGCCCCGGCCGACCATGACGGCGGCGCAGCCCGTCGCCTCAAACATGTGCACCGCCGACGGGCCGTCTACGATGTCGCCGTTACCGATGACCGGGATAGAGACGGCTTCTACGACCTGCCGTATCTTGTCCAAATCGGCGCGGCCGCTGTAAAACTGCTCCCGCGTCCGGCCGTGGACGGTAATGGCCGCCGCGCCGGCAGCTTCCGCCCGCTGAGCCAATTCGACGGCTGTAAAGGAATCGTCGTCCCATCCAGTACGCATTTTTACGGTGACGGGAATCGACACGGCCTTTACGACAGCGGCGATGACCTGTTCCGCCTTGGGCAAATCCTTCATCAGGGCAGAACCTTCGCCGTTTTTGACGATCTTTTTGACGGGACAGCCCATGTTGATATCGACAATATCTGCGCCAGCCTGTTCAACGGCTACCGCCGCCTGGGCCATGACGACGGGATCAGCTCCGAATATCTGCATCGACAGGGGATGCTCCCGCTCGTCGATATACAGCAGTTCTTCTGTATGCTTGTTTTTATAGCGTATCCCCTGAGAGCTGACCATTTCCGTGCAGACCAAAGCCGCGCCATAGCGGCGGGCAATGACGCGGTACGGCAAATCGCATACGCCGGCCATAGGCGCCAGGATGACCGGCCGTTCGAGCCGGACCGGGCCGATGGCAAAGGGCTTAGCAATTTCGTTCATAAATAATTCTCAGTCCTTCCAACGTCAGCATCGGTTCTACGACGTCGATGGCCTTCGTTTCCGGCGCAAGGACGACGGCAAAGCCGCCTGTCGCGACGACCTTGGCGTTGCCGCCCAATTCCCTGCGCATGTGATTGACAATGCCTTCGATCTGGCCGATGTAGCCGTAGTACACGCCGGCCTGCATGCTTTCCACCGTATTGCGGCAAATGACTTTTTCCGTCCGGCGGATTTCAATACGCGGCAGCTTGGCCGTGCGCTGCACCAGGGCGTCCGTCGAAATACCGATGCCCGGGCAGATAGAGCCGCCGAGGTAGTTGCCCTTCTTATCGACGGCGCAGAAGGTCGTAGCCGTACCGAAGTCGATGATGATGACCGGGCCGCCGTATTTCGCGTAAGCCGCCACGGCATTGACGATGCGGTCGGCGCCTACCTCGCGGGGATTGTCGTATTTAATATCCATGCCCGTCTTCACGCCCGGCCCGATGATGAGCGGCACCAAGCCGAAGTAGCGCTGGCACATGCGTTCCAGCGTCGGCATCACCGGCGGCACGACAGACGAAATGATGATCGAATCGATATCTTCCGAATTCACGTCGTTCAAGTAAAAGAGGTCGCGAATCAGCACGCCGTATTCGTCCGTCGTGCGCAGCTTGTTCGTCGAAATGCGCCAATGGTCCAGCAGTTCCTTTCCCTTGAATACACCGAGAACAATATTTGTATTTCCTACATCAATGACTAATAACATACGCTGTACTCTCCCTGCCCTAAATGAAATAATATACGGTTACTATAATAACAAAGTTTTTCTTCCTTGGATAGGTCTTGCCGTCTATTTTCCCGAAGAAAAAGCGGCATGGCGCAGCCCGTTCTGTACTGCGTATGCCGCTCTATCCTATTCGATTGCCGCCGTCCGGTCAGACGGGGCGAACCCGCACGTCGCCGGCCAGCACCCGTTCCATGCCGTTTGCCGTCTCGACCATCAGGTTGCCGTTTTCGTCCAGCGTCACGGCCTTTCCCGTAAACGACCGATCCGATGCCGAGACTTCTACATCCCGTCCCAGCATGCAGGACAATACCTTCCATTCTTCCAAAATCGGCGCAAAGCCCTGCTCGCCTGCTACGTCATAGTATCGTTCCAATTCGCGCAGCACGTCCTGCAACAGTTCCACCCGCTGTACGGGCACGTTTTCTATGGCAAAGCTCGTCACGGTCTTTTTCAGCTCCCGCGGCAGCGCTTTTTTGCCGAGGGCCGTGTTGATACCAATGCCCATGACGACGTAGTTGATCTTTTCTACAGACGCGTTCAGCTCCGTCAAAATCCCGACCAGCTTCTTGTCGCCGACCAGAATATCGTTGGGCCACTTGATGCCGCAGTGAATGAGGCCGGCCCGGCGCAGCACCTTGGTCAGGGCCACGGCGGCGACCAGCGTCAGCTTAGAAACCTCCATAGGCGGAAAGGTAGGCCGCAAAATAAGGGAAAACCAAATCCCCTGAGCGAAGGGCGAAATGAAAGAACGATCCAGCCGTCCTCTCCCGCCGGTCTGTTCTTCGGCGACGACGATCGTCCCTTCGTCAGCGCCCTGGTCGGCCAGTCGTTTGGCCACCGTATTCGTCGAATCCACCTTTTCAAAATACACGATCTTTTTTCCAAACAGGCCGGTCTTCAGCCCGTTGGCAATCTGCTCCGGCCGCAGCAGCTCCGGCGCTTCTTTCAAACAATAGCCTTTTTTCGTATACGATTCAATGACGTATCCCCGCTGTTTCAAGACGCGGATATGTTTCCAAACGGCTGTACGGGAAATCCCAAATAATTCGGAAATTTTTTGTCCGGATACGAAAGTCCCCTGATTCTCCATCAAATAATCCAGGATATCCTGTCTCATGCTTTTTCACTCCTAATACTAACGATACGATGCCGACATAGATATAACAGACATGCCTATATCTTTGGGCATACAGAAATTGTAGCATAAAAGAAATCCCTGTCAATATCAAGAAAAAGTAATATAAATCATTACATTTTTTATGTATCTGCCAGAAACTTTCTCCGTCACATAAAAAAGCTGCGACAGTGCCGCAGCTTTTTCATTTAGTTTTTGTCTTCTGATACGGTATTGCCCCACGGGCTGACTTCTACATGAGCCTTCTGCCCTTCCGCCGGTTCGGCGCCTTCGGCGCTTTCGCCGCCGCCTTCCGGTTTAGGTGCTTCCAGCGAACCATATTTAATCAGATTTTCTACCTGTTCGTGATTAATCGTTTCGATTTCCAGCAGCGCTTCTGCCATGCTGTGAAGAGCCTTGATGTTTTCCTTCAGCATGCGCAGTACGTCGGCATAGGCCTCGGTAACGATATCGTGCATTTCCTTGTCGATCAGTTCGGCTACGCCTTCGCCGTAATTGCGGTCGTGGCCCAAGCTCTTGCCCAGGAACACCTGGTCCTGCTGTTCGCCGAAGACCATCGGCCCCAGCTTGGAGCTCATGCCCAGGCGGGTAATCATCTGGCGGACGATGCGGGTAACGCTCTGCAAGTCGCCCGACGCGCCGCTGCTGATTTCATTGAAAACGATTTCTTCAGCAGCCCGGCCGCCCAAGGCGACGCGGATCTGCGCCAGATAATACGATTTCGTCTCATAGGACCGTTCTTCATTCGGCAGCATCATCGTATAGCCGCCGGCGCGGCCGCGGGGAATAATCGTGACCTTATGGACCGGGTCGGAGTTCGGCTGCAGCAAATAGGCAATCAGGGCGTGGCCCGATTCGTGAACGGCCGTCAGGCGCTTTTCCTTGTCGCTGATGACATGGCTGCGCCGTTCCGGGCCGAAGCATACCTTTTCGCTGGCTTCTTCCAGTTCGGCCATGTTGATGACTTTTTTATCGGCGCGAGCCGCCAGCAGCGCCGCTTCGTTCAGCAGGTTGCCCAAATCGGCGCCGGTAAAGCCCGGCGTCTTCTTGGCGATGATATCCAAATCGACGTCCTTGCCGAGAGGTTTGCCTTTTGCGTGCACTTCCAGGATAGCCCGGCGGCCCCGCAGGTCCGGACGGTCGACGGTGATCTGACGGTCAAAACGGCCGGGACGCAGCAGCGCCGGGTCGAGGATATCGGGACGGTTCGTCGCGGCGATCGTAATGATGCCTTCGTTGGCGCCGAAGCCGTCCATTTCTACGAGCAGCTGGTTCAGCGTCTGTTCGCGTTCGTCGTGACCGCCGCCGAGGCCTGCGCCGCGCTGGCGGCCTACGGCGTCGATTTCGTCGATGAAGACGATGCACGGCGCGTTTTTCTTAGCCTGGGAGAAAAGGTCGCGCACGCGGGACGCGCCGACGCCGACGAACATTTCTACGAAGTCGGAGCCGCTGATGCTGAAAAAGGGAACGCCTGCTTCGCCGGCAACGGCCCGGGCCAGCAGGGTTTTCCCGGTGCCCGGAGGCCCGAAGAGCAGCACGCCCTTGGGAATCTTGGCGCCGATGTTGTTGTATTTGCCGGGATTGCGGAGAAATTCGACGATTTCCGCCAATTCTTCCTTCGCTTCGTCTTCGCCGGCAACATCTTTAAAGGATACCTTGATTTTTCCTTCGCCGTGCATCTTCGCATGGCTCTTGCCGAAATTCATCACCCGGCCGCCGCCGCCCTGGGTCTGCTGCATGATGAAAAACCACACGCCGATGAGAATCAAAATCGGCAGGATAGAGCTCAGCAGGCTCATCCACCACGAGGGCTGTTCAGGCGGCTTGGCGATGACGTTGACCTCCGCGTCGCGCAGGGCCGGCATCATAGCCGCGTCCGTCGGGGCGTATGATGTAAAAGACGTGCCGTCCTTCAGCTGACCGACGATGGCGTGGTCGTCCGTGATCTGGACTGCGTCTACCTTTTTCTGCTGAACCTGATTCATGAAATTCGTATAGGAAATTTCCGATTTATCAGCTTTATTTGTCGTAAACGCATCGATGATAGAAACGGCAACGATGATAATCAGTAAGTATAAACTTACATTACGCACAAATTTGCTCAAGATACTACTCCTTTCAAAGTAATCTATCATTAAGTAATGTCATGCAACCAATACAATATCTATATTACCATACTTCGGACAATGCAACAACAGCTTTTCCCGCAAAACAAGACGGTAATAGTGTATGTTTATTTCGTATAAATTTCTTCTTTCAATATGCCGATATAAGGTAAATTCCGATAAGAGCTGTCATAATCCAAGCCGTAGCCGACGACGAAGGCGTCGGGAATTTCAAAGCCGTTGTAGTCGACGTGGATGTCGACCTGCCGGCGCGACGGCTTGCTCAGCAAGGTAGCCAGCTTGACCGAATTGGCGCCGCGGTCTTTCAAATAGGGCACGAGATAGCTCAGCGTAATGCCCGTATCGATGATATCCTCGACGATGAGGATGTCCTTTCCGGCGACGTCGTTGTCCATGTCCTTGCGAATCGTAACCGCGCCGGACGACGTGGCCGACGAGCCGTAGCTGGAGCAGCTCATGAAGTCAAATTTTACGGGAACCTGAATCTGGCGGGCCAAATCCGTATAGAATACGACGGCGCCTTTCAAAATGCCGCACAGCAAGATTGTCTTGCCGGCGTAATCGGCCGTTATCTGCGCGCCCATTTCCCGCACTCGCTTCTGTATTTGTTCTTCTGTAAATAATATTTCTTTTACGTCTTGATGCATATCGTATATCCTCCCCCGGAATGACAAAGTATATATAACGACGCAGGCTTCCCTGCGATGCTTTCTTTTTTCATGATTTTGTTCTGCGCCGGCCCTTTATGCCCTGCGACACTACGACGCGCAAGTCGGCCTTCGTCGTATAGGCCGTGACGCTGCCCGTCTGAAACTGCTTGCCCGCGCCTTTGCAGGCCAGCTCCCGCATCGTTTCTACGTAATGAAAGGGTATATCCCGCTCCGTCCCCGTCGCGTTACGGCACAGCAGGCGCACGAGACGGCGCTGCAAGGCTATCGGCTGGCTGAGAAACCATTTCTTTTCTACGCCGGCTCCGCCTTCGCACGGTCTGACGTGAGCCTCGTACAGGCGGCTCGCCCATTGGGCCATGCAGTCGTCTTCGGCCTGGGCAATCTGCGCCAGCCGGTTTAAATCGCCGACGATGGACGGATTATACTGCCGCAGCGCCGGCAGCAGTTCCAGGCGGATGCGGTTGCGCGTAAACTGGGCAGAGTCGTTCGTCTCATCGTGACGCGGCATCAGATTCCGCTCTTTGACATAGGCGTCGATATCTCCGCGCGTTATACTCAGGAGCGGGCGGATGACGTCGCCGGTTTGCGGCCGCATTGCGCCCAATCCGGTCAGTCCGCTGCCGCGCAGCAAGTGCAGCAGCACCGTTTCCGCCTGGTCGTCCTGATGATGGGCTACGGCAATCGCCGCGGCCCCCAGACGGTCCTTTTCTTCGCGAAGCAGGCGGTACCGCTCTCTCCTGCCGACAGCTTCCAGCGACGCGTGCTCCTGCGCCGCCAGTGCCGGCACGTCTGCCCGGCGGCAGATAAAGGGGCAGGCCCGCTTCTCCGCTTCCTGCCGTACAAACCGGACCTCCTCGTCGGCGGCCTCCCGAATGCCGTGATGGACGTAGCATACGGCGAGACGCAAGTCATAGGCCGGCCGCAGCCGGGCTAATATATCCAGCAGCGCCAGCGAGTCGGGCCCGCCGGAACAGGCAATCAGAATCGTCTCTCCCAGCTGAAGCAGCGAATACTGCCGGCAGTATTCTTCTACGGTTTCAACGACATTCATAAGCCTCTCCGTTGCCTCCGCGCCAAGCGGCATCGTGGAAGGAATGGCGGTAAAAGACGCCTTCCATCAAATCGCTTTCGCTGATGCGAATGCTGTCAAAGCCATAGCGCTGCAAAAAGGAACGGGCGACGGCCAGACCGGCGACAATGATGTCGCTGCGCTTAGGCTGCAGTCCCGCTACATGGCGGCGGCCTTCGGGACCCATGCGCCGCAGTCTGTCCAGATGATAGGACAGGCGTTCCAGCGATACGACGCAGCCTTCGATGCGGGACGGATCGTACTCCGTCATTTCCAGCTCCATCGCGGCCAGTGTCGTCAGCGTTCCGCCTACGCCGATAAGGGCCGCCGAAGGTTCTATGGGCGCAGACAGCCATTGCCGGCTGCAATAGGCTTCCAAAGCAGCCAGTTCCTCTTCTTCCATCTGATTTTTTTTCGTCAGGCGCACGGCGCCCAAGGGATAGCTGTGAGACCAGGCGACGACGCCGTCCCGGCCGACGGCCACTTCGCTGCTGCCGCCGCCGATATCCAGGACGACGGCCTCCTTGCCGGCTTCAACGCCGGCTGCCGCCCCGCAGAAGCTGAGAGCCGCTTCCTCCAGGCCGGAAATGCAGCGGCAGTGCCAGCCAAAACGGGCCCGTATTTCCGCCAAAAAGGCCTGGCCGTCTGCGGCTTCGCGCACTGCGCTGGTCGCGACGGCACAGACGGGAACGGATCCTAACCGGGCCTGCCATCGGGCCATGGCCGCAAGGGAGGCCTCAATCCCTTCCGGCGATAAATGCCTTGTCTCTTCTATCTGATAGCCGAGGCGCGTCGTTTCCAATTCTTTCGCCGAAAACTTCCAGCGATCATCTTCCCAGCGCCCCGTCATCAGGCGCAGGGAGTTGGAACCGATATCGACAACGGCAAATTCCTTATCCTTCATCTGTCATGTACCTCGTTCTAAACTCGGACAGCCTTTTCCAGTCGGTAAAACAAAAAGAGCATTCCAAGACAGGAATACTCTTTATTCGTCCTTATGATTACCGATATACGAAATCAATCGGCACGGCGAGCGCCGCGGCCGCCGCGTTTTGATTCGGTATTGCGTTTCAAATCCATCTGGCGTTCGTCACTTTCCTTCAGGAATTTACTAAGCCGGTCCTCGAAAGACAACGATGTAGAAGAGCGGCGATTCGAGTCAAAATTGTTGTGCTGGCGGAATTCATGTCTTGGACGGAACTCTTTCTTTTCCGGAGCCGGCTGGGTCTGTTTAATAGACAGGCCGATTTTTCCCTTATCGTCGACAGACAAAACTTTGACGTTTACTTTGTCCTGAACTTTCAAGAAATCGTGCACATCTTTTACATACTCATTAGCAACTTCAGAAATGTGGACCAAGCCCACCTTCTTGTCAGGAAGCTCTACAAAAGCGCCAAATTTTGTAATCCCTGTCACGGTGCCTTCCAATACACTGCCTACTTCGATTGTCATGTTACCTTATATTCCTCCTTGTATGCTTCAGCTTTGCTGATAACACGTATAACGCTATTATACTCATAAACGGCGAAAAATTCAATCGCAAAATAATGTAAATTCCTAAGGCGGAACGCCTCGTCAGCGCCTGTAGGGGATTTCTCCCGGCTCGGCCAGTCCGAACTGTTCCCGCGCCTGTTTTTCTACGGCATCGGGGGAAATAAGCTGTTCTTTCCTGTCCTTCAGCCGCTGGTTTTCTTCCGTCAAGGCCTGCTCCTGCTGCAGCGTCCGCTTCATGTCCTCGTGGATCTGCCACATCTGATACATGCGCAGGCACAGGAAAACTCCTCCGACCAGCAGTATGAGAAGGACGATGCCCTTGTACAGCGTCATCCCCTTCTTTTTTTTCGTACGCCGCCGGCGCACCGTCCCGGTACGTCGGAGCCGCCCATCCCGTTTTTCCGTCATGATTCTGCTCCTTTAATATAGGCACTGCAACACGCATGCTATAAGTATACCTTCATTTTCACTTAAGATAAAGTTTTTTCTCGATTTAATGGGACCCACTTTCGCAAACGCCGCTGATATTATATAATAGAACGTAAACTATGAAGAAACAGAGGTCTTTGCTCATGAGATATGAACCGATTACTCCTGAAATTTTAAAAAAACTGCAGGCTGCCGTCGGCCCTAAAAACGTCACGACAGATCCGGATAAAATGCAGCCCTACTCCCACGACGAAGTGACCGACCCGGCGTACCACCACATGCCCGAAGCCGTCGTCTTTGCCGAAACGGCCGAGCAGGTCGCCGCTGTCGTCCAGTTGGCCAACGACTATCATTTTCCCGTCGTGCCCCGCGGGGCCGGTACAGGGCTGGCCTGCGGCGCCGTGCCTATTTACGGCGGCGTCGTCCTGTCCCTGGAAAAAATGAACCGCATTCTGGAAATTAACGAAGACGCCTTATACGCCGTCGTAGAACCGGGCGTCCGCACGTCGGACCTGCAGGATGCAGCCGAAGCCAAGGGGCTGTTCTACGCCGGCGATCCCTGCAGCGGCGACTCCTGCTTTATCGGCGGCAATATCGCCACCAACGCCGGCGGCAACCGGGCCGTCAAATACGGTACGACGCGCCATCAGGTATACGACGTGGAAATCGTCAATCCGACGGGCCGCATCGTCCAGCTCGGCGCCCGCCTGCAGAAGCAATCGACAGGCTACTGCCTCGAGCAGCTGGTCATCGGCTCGGAAGGCACGCTGGGCATCATCACCAAGGCGACGGTCAAGCTCCTGCCGAAGCCTAAATACGCCCTCGATCTGCTGGCCGTTTTCGATTCGCCGGAACAAGCCATCGGCGCCGTCGGAGCCATTTTAAAGCAAGGCATCGTCCCGACCTGCGTCGAATACATGGACAATATTACGATCCGATCGGTAGAAAAATATCTCCATGAAAAGCTGCAGGGCAGCGATTCGGGCAATTACCTCATCGTCGAAGTCGAAGGCATCCATGACGACGACCTGGACGACAAGGCCGTCGCCTTAGACGAGCTCTGCACGCAGCACGGCGCGTCGTCGGTCCTCGTCGCCGACCACAATAAAATCTGGCAGGCCCGCAAGGCCTTTGCCGAGGCAGTCCGCGCCGAAAGCCTCATCGTCAGCAAAGAAGACGTCGTCGTCCCCGTCGACCAGGAACCGCTCCTGCTGGCGGAAATTCTCCGCCTGGCCGGCAAATACGGCCTGATCACCCGCATTGCCAGCCACGCCGGCGACGGCAATATCCATCTCAACATCTTAAAGCCCGACGATACGCCCTACGAAGACTGGGCCCGCCGGGTCGAACAAAACCAGCAGGAGCTGTACGCCTTCATCTACGCCCACGGCGGCCGCTTATCGGGCGAGCACGGCATCGGCTTTAAGCGAAAGCATTTGATGGAAGAATTTACCAATCCCGACGAGCTGGCCATGATGAAAGCTATCAAAAAAGCCCTGGACCCCAACAATATCCTCAATCCGGGCAAAATATTCGACATAGAATAGGCCTGTCCCAGCCCGGCCGGCCGCGGCGGCTCTTGCCAAGGATAGCCATTCTGTGTATAATGATTCATGTAGTCATATATCTTCAGGGCAGGGTGAAATTCCCGATCGGCGGTATAGTCCGCGAACGCTACGGCGTAGGAGCCATGTGCTCGTGATTTGGTGCGATTCCAAAACCGACAGTATAGTCTGGATGGAAGAAGATACGATGGAGCTGCCTCCGCGCAGCTTGTGTTGTGTTGACCAAAAAGCCCTGACGCTGCTGAACAGACCGTCAGGGTTTTATCATATTCAGGAGGTTTTATTGTGGCAAAGGAAAACAGAAAATTCAATACCGTAGAAGAAGCAATCGAAGAATTGCAAGCCGGGCATATCATCATCGTCACCGACGACCCGGATAGAGAAAATGAAGGCGACTTTATCTGCGCCGCCCAGTACTGCACGACAGAAAACATGAACTTTATGGCAACGCACGGCAAGGGCCTCATCTGCATGCCCATGAGCATCGAATACGCCCGCAAGCTCGGCTTGCCGCCGATGGTAAGCGACAATACGGACAATCACGAAACGGCCTTCACCGTCTCCATCGACCACGTCGATACGACGACGGGCATTTCCGCCGTAGAACGGGCGCTGACGGCCCGCAAATGCACGGAAGAAACGGCCCGTCCCGAAGACTTCCGCCGTCCCGGCCACAACTTCCCCTTAATCGCCAAGCGCGGCGGAGTCCTGGCCCGCAACGGCCATACGGAAGCGACGGTCGACCTCATGCGCCTCGCCGGCCTGAAGCAAGTCGGCTTGTGCTGCGAAATCATGGCCGACGACGGCACGATGATGCAGACGCCGCAGCTATGGGAATTGGCCGACAAGTACAATTTAAAATTCATCACCATTCACGACCTGCAGAACTACTGCCGCCGTCACGACAAGCACGTCGTCCGCGAAGCCGTCGCTAAGATGCCGACGAAATTCGGCGAATTCAAAATTTACGGCTACGTCAACGACCTGACGGGCGAACACCACGTCGCCCTCGTCAAAGGCGACATCGGCGACGGTAAAAACCTGCTCTGCCGCGTCCACTCCGAATGCCTGACCGGCGACGTATTCGGCTCGTGCCGCTGCGACTGCGGCGAACAGCTGGCCGCTGCCATGACCCAGATCAACGCCGAAGGCCGGGGCATTCTCCTCTACATGCGCCAGGAAGGCCGGGGCATCGGCCTCATCAACAAGCTGAAGGCCTACGTCCTCCAGGAACAGGGCTATGACACCGTAGAAGCCAATGAAAAGCTGGGCTTTGCGCCAGACCTGCGCGAATATTGGATCGGCGCTCAGATTCTGCAGGATTTAGGAGCCAAAGAACTGCGCCTGCTGACGAACAACCCGGAAAAAATCTACGGCCTCGAAGGCTTCGGCGTAGAAATCGTAGAACGCGTGCCGATTGAAATGAAGCCCCAGGAATTCGACGAATTCTATTTGGAAACAAAAAAGCATAAGATGGGACATATTCTTCCCCACCTGCGCTGATACAGCGTAATTATCTAAGAAAAAGAGCAGCATGCAGATTCTGAATAACCATCGGAATTCTGCTGCTGCTCTTTTTGGCTTATACCTGCGGTTCTTTCAAAATAAACTTATCTTTGTAATAGTCAATCAGCCCATCTTTTTTCATCCGGCTCAGCTCTGCCGACATGGCGCTCCGGTCGACAGAGAGAAAATCGGCCAGCTGCTGCCGGTTAAAGGGCAGCGTAAACGACGAAGATTCCTGCCGCAGCGCTTCTTCCGACAAATAGAACATGAGCTTCTGCCGCGTCGACCGTTGTGACATATACCGTATTTTCTGCGTAAGCTGCATATTGCGCCGTGCCATGATAGCCAGAAGATTCAAAGCCACACGTTCCTGCGCTTTCGTTAAAACCTGGCCTGCATGAATAATGCTGTTTACGTTGATGAACATAACTTCCGTATCGTCTAAGGCAACAACATCTACTGTCGACTTTACATCAGAAGGACACGCAAAGGCTTCGCCAAATAAACTGCCGGGGCGAACTTGGGATAAGATGTTGCGGTTGCCCCAGTAATCTTCCTGCAGGATGTGCACCGTGCCGGATAAGACAATGCCGATTTGCTCAATTGTATCTCCTGCATAGAAAATAAAATTCCCTTTTTTGTATTTCTTTTTATATATGTCCATCGCATCCAGTAGTTTGCCAATATCTTCTGTCCCGATGTGAGCAAACAACTCAGAATGTTGAATGACTGGTAAAAAATATTGCAATTTCATTCACCTCGTTGCAAAAACAACAGATTTTTCCTGCCCTGTATAGTATACTTTCACCATAAGGCAGCACACTATATGCCCATGCTATTTACGTATATAAAACCACTGGAGGAATACATTATGATTAGAAGAATTATTCAAATTGATGAAGAAAAATGCAATGGCTGCGGTGCCTGCGCAGCAGCCTGCCACGAAGGGGCCATCGCCATGGTAGACGGAAAAGCACGCCTCATGCGCGACGATTACTGTGACGGACTAGGCGACTGCCTGCCCCACTGCCCGACGAACGCCATTACCTTTGTAGAGCGCGAAGCCGCTCCCTATGACGAAGCCGCCGTAAAGGCTAATATGAAAGCCAATGGTCTGAAACATACTGGCGGATGTCCCGGCAGCCAGTCCCGCGTACTTTCTCACGGCTGCCCCGGACAGGCAGCCATGTCTCTTCAGACGACTGCCGCCGAACTTCCCAACACGCCGGCAGTCGCACAATCGCAGCTGCGCCAATGGCCCGTACAAATCAAACTCGTGCCGATCAAAGCAGACTATTTCGACGGAGCCCATCTGCTCATCGCAGCGGACTGCACGGCCTATGCCTACGCCCGGTTCCATGAAGATTTCATTCGCAATAAAATTACGATTGTCGGCTGCCCTAAGCTGGACAGTATTGACTATTCCGAAAAATTGACTGAAATCATCAAACAAAATGATATCAAAGATGTCACCATTGTCCGCATGGAGGTTCCCTGCTGCGGCGGCTTGGAAATGGCTGCCAAAAAAGCACTCCAGCAAAGCGGAAAATTCATTCCCTGGCAGGTAAAGACCATTACGATCAACGGCCATATCAAGGAAGATTAATGTCCTGACCTAAAACGATTCCCCATTTTTCATATTGTAAAAAAAGAAGCTTACCTTTCATAGGATAAGCTTCTTTTTTATGGAGAGAAACTTCGTACCGGAGAGAAACTTCGTACCGCCTTATACGTTCCATTCTTCTTTCAGCGTAGATAAGCACATGAAAGTCTGAGACGACGAAACCGTCGGGATTTCATTCAACTCTTCCATAAGGAATTTTTCTAAATCGTCAGGAGTTTTTACCAATACTTTCAAGAGGTAATCAAAGGCCCCCACTACGTGATGGCACTCCAAGACCTGAGGGAACTGAACGACCTTTTCCCGGAATTCTTCGACGTCGCCGGACCGTTCCATATTAACCATAATAAAAGCCGTGACGTTGTATCCCGTCTTACGGCGGCTGATTTTTGCGCCATATCCTTCAATGATACCGGCGTGTTCCATTTTTCTGATTCGTTCTGCTACAGCCGGTATGGACAAACCGACAACTTTGCTGATTTCCGTAGCAGAAGCTTTTCCGTTTCGCTTCAAAATTGTCAAAATTTTGTCATCAATGTGATCCATATGTCGTTACCATCCTCTACAAATATTTATAGTTATATTATCTTACATTTTGAAGAAAAAGTAAATATTATTCAAGAAAATACTTCCGTTCCGCTTAAAATTTTACATGTAGGGGATAGTTATTCAGCTATACGAAAGTCGGCGTTCATGTCGGAAAAACGGCTGCGGAACCCGTCGGTCATGTAAATCGTTCCATCGTTTCCCGTAATTTCGCATTCTACGCCGTCCATGCCGTCGATAAAGGCCAGTCCCTTCTGCGGGCCTAACACAAAGACGACCGTCGTCAAGATATCGCTGAGCATTCCCGCATGCTCTACGTCTCCGTCGATGACGATAGAGTCGCTCATGACGCCCGAATCGGCTGGATATCCCGTGACGGGATCAAAAATATGGTGATACCGCTTTCCATCCTGAATGAAGTACCGTTCGTAATCGCCAGACGTCGACAAGGCCTGGTTTTCTATACTTACGATACCCAGGTATTCGCCATCTTTATCCGAACGGGGGTGCTTCATGCCGATGTTCCAGGCTTTGCCCTTGCTCGTCTTGCCGACGGCGTACATAGAGCTGGCGCCCATGTTTATCAGTCCGCTTTCAATATGATGGGCTTCGTAAATCTTGCGGACCTCATCGACGGCATAGCCTTTGGCGACGCCGCCCAGGTCGATGGACATACCGGCCTTGGCCAGCATGACGCTGTGGTCTTCCGGACGAAGGAGGATATCCTTATAGTTGACGCGCTGCATCGCTTCGGCCAGCTCTCCCGCTTCCGGAACGTGCTGATGTTCCGTCCCAATCTGCCAGAGATTGGTAATAATGCCGACGGTAATATCCCACTCGCCGCTGCTCCGTTCTGAAAAGCCCTTGGCAAAGGAAATCATCTCGTATACCGCCGGATCTACCTGCACGTAATGGGAGCCGGCGGCAGCGTTGATCTTGCTCACGTCGCTGTCGGGATTTTGCGAGCTCGCCAGGGCGTCCAGCCGCGCGATGCGGGCAAAGCTTTCATCTACGGCTTCCTGTGCTTCTTTCCCAGTCGCCCGCAGAGAAACGGTCGTATCCATGGCGATACCGCTCCTATCATAAGAAGACTCCGGATGCAGAGAGCATCCGGAGCAACTCATCACGACCAGGAAAGCGGCGGTAAGAATATATCTTGCCCTGCGTTTCCAGTTCATCATATTAACCTATCTTTTCTTCTGCTTTTACGTCAGCCAGCAAGGAAGCAATCGCCTTCGTCGGGCATTTTGCTACGCACGTAGCTTCTTCGCAGTTATGGCAGATTTCCGGATTGACGACAGCCAAATGGTCGACAACCTTAACGCCGCCTTCATGAGCGCAGTTCTTCACGCACAGACCGCAGCCGATACAAGCAGCCGAGCAGTCCTTACGAGCTACAGCGCCCATTTCCTTGGACGAGCAGCTGACGGAAACCTTCGCGCTGATCGGCAGCAATTCAATGACGTGGTTCGGACAAATGCTGGCGCATTTACCGCAGCCGGTGCACAGCTGCTTATTAACCTTCGGAAGACCGTCTTCGCCCATGGTCATAGCGCCGAAGGGGCAGGCCTTTACGCAGTTGCCGAAACCGAGACAGCCGTATTTGCAGAATTTCGGACCCTGCTGTACGATTTTAGCGGCAGCGCAGTCATGAACGCCTTTGTATTCATAGGCCAATTTCGCGATGCCGTTGCCGCCGCGGCAGCGGATGTGAGCGTATTTCGGTTCCGTAGCTTCAGCAACCTTACCAGTCAGCTGTGCAACGATAGCTGCAACTTCAGCTTTACCGGGAACGCAAAGGTTAGGCGGAACATCGGGATCAAGAACGACAGCTTCTGCGTATTTAGCGCAGCCAGGGAATCCGCAGGCGCCGCACTGGCCTTTCGGCAATGCTTCTTCAACTTCGCCGATAAGCGGATTTTCTTCCATGGCGAACTTCTTATCTGCAAATGCAAGGACAAAGCCGAACACTACGCCGATGCAAGTCAGAATAACGACTGCCATGATTGCAATCTCAGTGTAATTCATAATAAATATTCCAACTCCTTTGCGTAATTAAATCATACCGGAGAAACCAAGGAAGGCCAACGAAAGCATACCGGCAACGATGAAGGCAATCGGAGTGCCTTTGAGCGAATGGGGTACGTCGGCGAAATCCAGTTTTTCACGGGCGCTGGCCATGAGGACGAGGGCGAGCGCAAAGCCTAAGCCGGAACCAATAGCAAATACGAGGTTTTCGAGGAAGTCGTAGTTGCTGGTAATGCTGATAACCGGTACGGACAATACGATACAGTTCGTAGCGATCAGCATGAGGTAAATGCCCCACATGTTATACAGCGTCGGGGACATCTTTTTAATGACGATTTCCAACAGCTGTACGAAGCTTGCGATCAAGATAACGAAAGAAATCGTACGAAGGAACGTCAGATCAAACGGAACTAATACATAGTTGTACAAAAGCCAAGCGAGAACCGTACTCATCGTCAAGACGGATGTTACGGCAAAGCCCATGCCTACAGAAGCGTTGAGGTTTTTGGATACGCCGAAGAAGATACATAGGCCGAGGAACTTCGTCAATACGAAGTTATTGATCAATACAGCGCCGACAAACAGCGTAAAGTATTCGCCCATTATCCTTCACTCCCTTTCAGTTGTCTTGCTCTTTCGCGGGATTCATTCCAGATCTTAATGCCGGCCATCATGAAGCCGATGAGCATGAATGCTCCAGGCGGCAGAGCCAAAATCAGAGCAGGCTGGTATTCCGGCCCGAACATCGGAGTGCCGAGCAGCGTACCGTTGCCGAAGAGTTCACGAACGACGGAAATGCAGATCATAGCGATGGTAAAGCCGACGCCCATGCCCATGCCGTCGAGGAAGGAAACGACGATGCCGTTCTTCGAAGCAATCGATTCAGCGCGTGCCAGGATGATAGCAAATACGACGACCAAGTCGAGGTATACGCCGAGGGCCTGGTACAAGTCCGGAGCAAACGCCTGAAGGAACAGCTGTACGCACGTTACGATCGTAGCGATACAGGTAATGTATACAGGTACGCGGACCTTTTTGTTAATGGTCTTACGAATAATAGATACGACTACGTTGTTGGACGTAATAACAAACCATACTGTCAAACCCATGGTCAAACCGTTTACTACGCTCGTCGTAACGGCAAGGCCCGGGCACAAGCTCAAGGCTAATACGAAATACGGGTTTTCTTCAATAATGCCTCTGCTAAATACTTTCCAAAGACTCATTATTTATTGCCTCCCTTCGTTGCGCCGGCAGCGGGCTGGGAAGAAGCGCTCTGGCCGCTCAAAGCAGCTGCTTTTTCAATCGCTTCTTTTACGCCTGCAGAGAAAGCGCGGGAAGAAATCGTAGCACCGGTCAAAGCCTGAATTTTATTCGGCTGATTCGGTTCTTTCGTTACTTCCAGGCCGTCGATTTTCTTGCCTTTGAACTGATCTTTAAACGGAGATTTCGCGCCTTTGTCGCCAAGGCCCGGCGTTTCGTTTGCAGCAAGAACGGTGTAATCGATAACGGTGCCGTCGGCAGATACAGCCGTCAGCATTTTAATCGGGCCGCCGTATCCTTTCGGAGCCGTCGGAATGATGTAAGCTACAGTTTTGCCGCCTTTTTCAGCGATAAACGTATCAGCTTCGCCCTGTACGGGAACGAATTTATCAGCGTCCGCAACCAAGGCTTTCATGGAATCCTGTTTCATCTGTTCTGCTTTGTCGGCTGCAATCGGGCCGGTGATGAAGAAGACGACGCCGATGATGCAACCCGAAACTAAACAGGTCAGAATAAGATTCAATGCAACCTTAATGATGCTGTTTCCATGATTGTCTGTCATGTTATTTTGCCCCCTTTGTTTTAACTTCACCAAAGACGGTCGGTTTTACAAGGCGGTCGATAAGCGGCGTCAATGCGTTCATCAGGAGGATGGAATAGCAAACGCCTTCAGGATAACCGCCGAAGAGACGAATCAATACGGTAATAAGACCTGCGCCTAAAGCGAAGATGATTTGGCCTTTCAAGGTAATCGGAGCCGTTACCATATCCGTTGCCATGAAGAACGCGCCGATGATAAGGCCGCCGGCCATCATCTGGAACAACGCAACGTTGGGGCCGTAAGCAACGCACATGAGAACGCCGACAGTAGCGATCATGACGACAGGAACCTGCCAGTTGACATAGCCCTTATAAATGAGGTACAAGCCGCCGAGGATCAGGAGAACCGTAGAGGTTTCGCCCAAAGAACCATTGCGCGTACCGATGAACAGGCTCTGGTAAATCGTGCCCCAGTCGTTCGTGCCGAACAGCTGGAACAGGGCGTCCGTGCCGCCGTGCTTGAATACGTTCAGCGGCGTAGCGCCGGCAACGCCGTCAACGACCGTGCCGTTGAGCTGCGTCCACGTCGTCATAGCGACAGGCCAGGAAACCATCAAGCCTGCACGGCCGACGTGAGCCGGGTTGAAGAGGTTATGACCAAGGCCGCCCATGGACTGCTTGCAGACGACGATAGCCAGGAAGGAGCCGATGATGCTCATCCACCAGGGAAGGCTCGGCGGGCAGCACATAGCCAGCAAGAGGCCGGTGATAACAGCGGAACCATCTTTAATGGTTACCTTTCTGTGCATACCTTTTTCCCATAAAAATTCGAAAACAACTGCGGAAACAATGGCTACTACGATATTGACGAGGGCATTGACGCCAAAGTAGTAAACGCCAAACGCAGCGGCAGGCACGAGGGCGGCAACGACGCTCCACATAATTTTAGGGACCGTTTCGTTACAGCGAACATGCGGCGAAGATGATACAGTAAGTTTTAATTCCTGCATGTCTTTAGCATCCTTTCCTATAGTTTGTCCTTTAGCTTCTGGACTCATGATATCCCTTCTTCCATTAGATCTTAAGCTTTCTGTGCTTTAGCCTGAGCGGCTGCCTGAATGGCTTTGCACTGAGCTTTTGCATTGCGGATATACTGGACGATGTTGCGTTTTGCCGGGCAAGTGTATACGCAGCTGCCGCATTCGACGCAGTTCATAACACCGTATTCCATGCACTTATCCCATGCCTGGCAAGAAGCGAAGATGCTCAGCTGGCTCGGAACCAAACCCATCGGACAGGCGGTGACGCAGCGGCCGCAGCGGATGCACGATTCTTCTTTGCCGACCTGGCATTTTTCCGGAGACAAGGCGAGGATACCGGAAGCGCCTTTTGTAATAGGAACATCAAGCTGGTACTGGGCAAGACCCATCATCGGGCCGCCGGCAATAATGCGGTCCGGCTGCTGAGAAAAGCCGCCGCAGTAGTCGATAGCTTCCTGGAAGGTCGTACCGATACGCAGGGACAGGTTCTTCGGTTCTTTGATGCAGTCGCCCGTAACCGTCGTCAAGCGTTCGATGAAGGGGATTTCGTGGCATACGGCGTCGGCAATCGCAATGACCGTACCGACGTTGCTTACGACGCAGCCGACGTTCATCGGCAATCCGCCCGGTTCGACCTGACGGCCCGTGCAGGCTTCGATCATCATTTTTTCAGCGCCCTGCGGGTATTTCGTCTTGCAGGTTACGACCGTAACTTCAGGGATATCCTTGAAAGCTTCCGTCATGTTCTTAATCGCTTCCGGCTTGTTGTCTTCAATGCCGATGAAGCCCTGTTTTACGCCGAGAGCCTTCATGCAGATCTGTACGCCCGTTACGAGTTTTTCCGTCGTTTCTTTTTCAACCATGGCGCGGTAGTCGCAGGTCAGATACGGTTCGCATTCGGCGCCGTTTACGATAAAGGTGTCGACAGGTTTATTCGGCGTCAATTTTACATGAGCAGGGAACGTAGCGCCGCCGCAGCCTACTACGCCGGCCTTTTTAATCAGTTCGACGATTTCCTTGCTATCGAGCTGTTTCCAGTCGTGTTCTGCCGGAAGGCCTTCTGCCCATTCGTCCTTGCCGTCTGCCTCGATAACGACAGCCATGCATTTGACCATCATATTATGCGGCATCGGAGCTACCTTGACGACTTTACCGGACGTAGAAGCGTGGATGTCAGCATGCAGGAAGGCATCGCTGGTCCCAATAACCTGGCCTTTTTTTACCAGGTCGCCAACCTTGACTGTCGGAGTACAAGGAGCACCAAAATGCTGGCTCATAGGGATGACTACTTGATCCGGTACTGCCGGGGTTTCAATGGCTTTATCCTTAGCGTAGATTTTGCCATCATCAGGATGAACCCCACCTCTTTTAAAGGTATTCAACATCAAAAATCACCTCATTAATATATAATGAAAAATAATAAAAACATGAAGCAACTATTTCGGATACGCGGCGCCCCAGCTGCGCTGCAGCCTGCGCGCGCCTGTTCCTGCCGACTGCGCCGCCGTACAGGCCGCTGCCGCCGCAGTGCTGCCGGCCAGATTCCGACGACACTACGCCGCATGTCCAAGGGTGCTCCCTTCACGCGTTTTCGTACCCGCCCTGCAAAGGCATTTGATACAAGCATGCGTTGCAGCCGGTTTATCCCATCGTTTTCCTTCTGCATAAGCCGGCTGACTAGAAAAAAATAAATCGAAAGAAAGTCCGCTTCATTTCCGAGACATACTTTCAATCGCCTATATTATATCATCATATATTCTAATATTCAATGTGAAAATTATAGCAAAGACGGCGATTCTGGCGAATTTTTCGCATATATGCCTGCCGCGGCGGCGGCAAAAGAAGGGCAAAAAATTCAATAAATATTCAAAACAGCGGATTTACGTGTTTTTTACAATTCCCCCCAAAAAAGTGTGTTTTTCTTATCGGCACGTATAGTTGCACATTCCGCATCCATGATATTTCATCATATTTATTATTCTTTTATCGCTTCATCTTATTGAAAATAATTCCTATGGCGATGTGTTCTTCTTGTCACATATATATCTTTTGGTTTTCCAGGATCACATATAAAAAACAGAGGTTTTTATTGCAAAAACCTCTGTTTTAAAAAGTCGTAACGTATTATTGTTTCTTTAAATCCAACGCCGTCTTGATTAGGCCTTTGAACAGCGGATGAGCCTTCGTCGGACGGGATTTGAATTCCGGATGGAACTGGCAGCCGACGAACCAGGGATGATCCTTGATTTCGACGATTTCGACAAGGCGGTCGTCCGGCGACGTGCCCGAAATCACCAGGCCGGCTTCGCTGAGCTCCGTTCTATATTTATTGTTGAATTCCCAGCGATGGCGATGGCGTTCGTAAATGAGGTGCTCGCCGTATACGTCGAAGGCCTTCGTATCCTCTTTCAGCTTGCAGGGATATACGCCCAAGCGCATCGTGCCGCCTTTGTCGGAAATATCGACCTGATCCGGCATGAGGTCGATGACGGGGAAGGCTGCGTCTTCGTTGAATTCCGAGGACGTAGCGCCCTTGAGGCCGCCGACGTGGCGGGCAAATTCCATGACGGCGCACTGCATGCCGAGGCACAAGCCCAGGAAGGGAATCTTGTGCTCGCGGGCATACTGGACGGCGCGGATTTTGCCTTCAATGCCGCGGTTGCCGAACCCGCCGGGAACGACGATGCCGTCGATGCCCTGGAATACGTCTTCCATCGAAACGGCCGGGTCTTCCAGCGATTCCGAATCAATCCAATGGATATTGATCTTGGACTTGTAGGCGATGCCGGCGTGGTTCAGGGCTTCGGCGACGCTCAGATAGGCGTCGTGAAGGGCGACGTACTTGCCGACGAGGGCGATGTCCAATTCGTTTTCCGTGTGGTAAATATCGTATACCATCTGCTTCCAGTCTTCCATGTCGCACGGTTTGTCCGGCAGGTCCAGTTTTTCCAGCACGATGCGGTCCATGCCTTCTTCCGCCAGGAGCAGCGGCACTTCGTAAATGCTGTTCAGCGTCTTGTTTTCAATCACGGCTTCCTTGTCGATGTCGCAGAACAAGGCCAGCTTTTCCTTCATATCGTCCGACAAGGGACGTTCCGTACGGCAGACGATGATGTCCGGCTGAATGCCGATGCCGCGCAGTTCCTTGACGCTGTGCTGGGTCGGCTTGGTCTTCAGTTCGCCGGCTGCGCCGATATACGGGACGAGGGTGACGTGGATGTACAGCACGTCGTTGCGGCCGACTTCCTTCTTAATCTGGCGGATAGCTTCCAGGAAGGGCAGGCTTTCGATATCGCCGACGGTGCCGCCGATTTCCGTAATGACGACGTCGGCGTTGTCGTCGTCGCCTACGCGGTACACGCGCTGTTTGATTTCATTGGTAATATGAGGGATAACCTGAACGGTATGGCCCAAATAATCGCCGCGCCGTTCTTTCTGCAGGACGGACCAGTAAATCTTGCCGGTCGTAACGTTGGAGTTCTTGCCTAAGCTGATGTCGATAAAGCGTTCGTAATGACCTAAATCCAAATCTGTTTCCGTGCCGTCGTCTGTGACGAATACTTCCCCATGCTGATATGGGCTCATCGTACCGGGGTCGACGTTGATATACGGGTCAAATTTCTGAATCGTAACCTTGAAGCCGCGATTTTTCAGCAGCCGGCCCAAGGCCGCCGCCGTAATGCCTTTCCCCAATGAAGAAACAACCCCGCCTGTGACAAATATGTATTTAGCCATAATTCCTCCCTGCTGAGCTTGCGCTCCTATGAATACTGATAACTATATGCTTGAAAAGTACGTAGTGTTTATTTTTATTATATTACATTTTTTCAGGCGCAGAAACCCCTAAAATAGCCAAACTGTTGGCAATTGTAATCCGCACGGCCGTAACCAGGGCCAGGCGCGCCTTTTCCAGTTCCTTGTCTTCCTGAATGATGCGGCAGTGATTGTAGAACGTATGGAACAAGCCGGCCAGCTCGTGGGCAAAGTGAGCGATGCGGTGCGGCGCCCGTTCGCGGGCAGCCCGCTGTATTTCTTCCGGGAAGGCCGCCATCTTTTTGATCAGTTCCAGTTCCTGTTCGTCCTTCAGTTTATCCCACTGCACGTCGGCCCAGTTCATATCCAGCGCGTCGCCGGCTTCCTGAACCTGGCGGTAGATGCTGTAAATGCGGGCGTGGGCGTATTGGATGTAATATACGGGATTTTCGTTGCTGTGCGATTTCGCCAAATCCAAATCAAAATCGAGCTGCGTGTCGAGAGAACGCATGATGAAGAAATACCGGGCCGCGTCGGCGCCGACTTCTTCGATGAGCTCGTTGAGGGTAATTGCCTGGCCCGTGCGCTTGGACATCTTGACCGGCTTGCCGTCGCGGAATAAGCTGACCATCTGCAGGAGCAGTATTTCCAGTTTTTCCGGGTCGTAGCCGAGGGCCGCCATCGCCGCCTTGACGCGGGCCACGTAGCCGTGGTGGTCTGCCCCCCAGATATTGATGAGGCTACCAAAGCCCCTGTCGTATTTATTCTTGTGATAGGCGATATCGGCGGCCAGATAGGTCGGTACGCCGTTGTCGCGAATGACGACGCGGTCCTTGTCGTCGCCGTAATCCGTCGATTTCAGCCACAGGGCGCCGTCTTTTTCATACAGCTTGCCGCGCTGTTTCAGTACATCGCAGGCCCCATGAATCGCGTCGGGGTGAAGGGTCCGTTCGCTGAACCAGTTGTCAAAATGGACATTGAAGGCAGCCAAATCCCGCTTTAAGGCTTTCAGCTTTTCAACATAGGCCCGGTCTTTAAACAATTCCAGCCGTTCCTCTTCGGGCATATTCAAGTAGGCGTCGCCGTCCTGGTCGATAATCGCCTGGGCCGTATCGATGATGTCGTGGCCGTGATAGCCGTTTTCCGGGATATCCGCTTCCCGTCCCAGCAGCTGCAAGTAGCGGGCATTGACCGAGGCGGCCAGGTTGTTCATCTGATTGCCTGCGTCGTTGATGTAATATTCTGCCTGCACGTTGCAGCCGGCGGCGCGCAGCAAGTTGACGAGGGCGCTGCCGTACGCTGCACCGCGGCCGTGGCCGACATGAAGGGGACCTGTCGGATTGGCGCTGACATATTCGACCTGTATCGTGTCTTCTTCACGCAGCGGCGCTTTGCCGTAATCGGCGCCGGCGGCTAGTATATTTTTCAGCGTATCGTAAATGACGTCGTGCTTTAAAAAGAAATTAATGAATCCGGCGCCGGCGATTTCCGCCCGGTCCAGCCAGGGATAGTCCATCTGCGCGACGATGGCTTCGGCGATCATCTTCGGCGCACGGCGGGCAATGCGGGCCGACTGCATGGCGATATTGGTAGCAAAATCGCCGAATTCCTTCTGCGGCGGAACTTCCAGGCTGATAGCCGGATAGTCGCCGGCAGGAAGAGTCCCTGCCGCAATCGCTTTGTCCAGAGCTTCAGCAATGCCCTGTTTCAATAATTCCTTCATTTCCATTACAGTTATCCTCCTGCACAGTAATCGTTAATTGCGTATAGTTTGAACCGACGCCTTCCAAATCGACATCGTAGCCGAGATGAATCGTGCCGACGCCATCGCATAGCTGAACGTCACACTCATAGGTTCTGAATGTGACGTTCAATGCACCGATAGGCGTTTCATACTTAGAATGCGAAACCTTTCCCTTGCGGTATTCCTGACGCTGGTGCACCTTTCCGAGACGCAGCAGCATGACCGCGCCGTCCGGCAGGACTTTGATAACCGTCGTCACGCCTTCCATATCGGTCAGCTCGCTTTCTTCGTACACGATGTACTGCGTGCGTTCTTTTTTATACGCCTTGCCTTCGGAAACGAGCTCGATAGCCAGCTCCTCTCCCTCTTCGTTGCGCTGAACGCTCTTTACCTTTACGATGACGGGCTTCATGCATTCCAACCTTTCTTATCATACTATCAATAATCCAATATTGCTATTATATAACAAGTGCCGGGAAAAAGAAATAGTTTATTTCGCGATTTACCGCGAATTCTCCCCGTCCCTGACTTCGATGATATAGGGCCAGTATTTTTTCGGCATGAACTGCCGGCGCAGCGGGTCGTTCCGCCGTTCGGCAATGGCGATGGTGCGGTAATACTGCTTCCACAAGGCGGCGAACTCTTCTTCCTGAGCCGACACGTCGACGCGCTGCAGTACCTTGGGAATGTCTACTAAGACCGCTTCATGGCGGTCGTAATATACGCCTATGCGCCGCCGCCTGTCGTGGATAACCCACTCTTCGCTGCCAAGGCGCTTCACAAAGTGGGGAGCCATGACCGGCACGACGCAGCACGTCGGCGCCAGCGGGCAGTACAGCATGCCGCCCTTCAATTCCTGAAACCTCGCCAGCCCCAGCAGCTTATGCCGTTCGTTTCCCGTCTTGCGGGCCCACTGGCGGACTTCCCATACAGCGGGCTCGCTCAGATGATGCAAAAACTCCCCCTTCAGCCGGAAGGCCTGCCGGATATACTGGAGCAGCTTCATCTCCCGCTGCGGCTGTTCCGCTAAAAAGGCGTAGTACAGGAAATGGCAGGTCTTCCCGCCGCACTGGGCCTGCAATCCGTCCAGGATGCGCTTCGCTTTCACGCCGTCTGCAGGCACATACTGCTGACGGCCAAACAAATCGCCCGCCCCGTCGCAGTGTATGTCCTCCGTATGCTGCAGCCCGTCGTGCCAGGCGTCGAACACGGCGGACAGATAGCCGAAAAAGGACCCGTCGTATACATAGATCATGAGTTGACTCCTGCAAATAAATCCATCGGTTCATATCGCCCGGCCTGCTCCGCGCCCAAGAGGCGGCTGCGGATGTAGTCCGGCCGGTCCGATTCTCCGTAAAACCGTCCCCGGCAGGTGATGAAGTATTTGGCCCGTTTCAGGACGATGCCTAAGCGGCGCAGTGTATCGTAGGACAGCCACGCCGACCGGCGGGCCGCACAGATGCGTCGGGCCGACGTCACGCCGATGCCGGGAACGCGGAGCAGCATGTGATACGACGCCTTATTGATTTCTACGGGAAATACTTCGGGATGACGCAGGGCCCAGCAGGCCTTCGGGTCCAAATGGAGATCAAAATCCGGCTCGGCGTCGGTCAGGATTTCGTCGGCAGAAAACTGATAGTACCGCAGCAGCCAGTCGGCCTGATACAGGCGGTGCTCCCGCAGCAGGGGAGGCTGCGTCAGGGCCGGCAGGTTCGGGCCGGTCATGGCCGGCACATAGGCGGAATAATACACCCGCTTTAATTCGACCTGCTTGTACAGGGCCTCGCTGAGCCGCAGAATCGTCCGGTCGCTGTCCGGCGTCGCGCCGATGATGAGCTGCGTCGTCTGTCCTGCCGGCACAAAAGCCGGCGCTTTCCGGCTCGCCTTTCGATTTTCTTTTCGTTCGGCAATGCCGCTGCGGATTTCCCGCATGGGAAGGAGGATGTTTTCCTTCGTCTTCTGCGGCGCCAGCAATTTTAAGCCTGCCGAAGAGGGCAACTCGATATTGACGCTCATGCGGTCTACGTATTGCCCCAATTCGCGGATGAGGCGCGGATCCGTCCCCGGGATGCCTTTCATGTGAATATAGCCGTTGAAGTTCTTTTCTTCCCGCAGCGTCTTCGCCGTCCGAATCAGCAGCTCCGTCGTTTCGTCAGGCGAGCGGTACACGCCGGAGCTGAGAAATAATCCTTCAATATAATTGCGCCGATAAAACTCGACGGTCAGCTCGGCAATTTCCTCAGGCGACAGCATGGCCCGCTCCGTTTCATGGCTGCGGCGGTTTACGCAGTAGGCACAGTCGTAAATGCAGTAATTCGTCATGAGGATTTTCAGCAGGGACACGCATCGCCCGTCGGCCGACCAGGTATGGCAGATGCCGCCGTACGCGCCGTTGCCGATACCGCCGGCTTTATTTTCCCGCCGGCTGCCGCTGGACGAGCACGACACGTCGTATTTTGCAGCGTCGCTCAAAATCGTCAGCTTTTTCTGTACAGCGTCCCATTTCATAAACATCCCTCCTTGTTTACGTTATATCATACCACAAGACGGGCGATATTTCAAACATATGTTCCTAATATAAAACCGGCGCGCTCGCTCTGCTGCGAAACGCGCCGGTTTGGGGCGATTATAAATGGAGCCCTTCTTTTAATTGGGCAAAAATCTTTTCCTCTTCTTCTGTCAGCGAACGGCCTAAATCAATGTGCAGCTCTTCGCCCTTGTTTTTAGCCTTTTCCTGCTCATGAGGGTCGCCGCTCTTGACGCTGTTGTCTCGGATAATCACCGTATTCACCTCCTGCGCGTCTTTAGAAAAAAAGGGCTAAACCGTATATGATTTAGCCCTTTAACCTTATGCGTTCTTACTCCACAACGAAAGACGCAGCGTTTGCATCTATCTTAAAGCAAGGATTTCGGTTCCGGATACGCTTTGATATCGTCGGCGACAGCTTTGGCAATTTCGTCGATGATGCCTTCCTGGTCGTCGCGGAGAGACGATTTCATGTCGAGGGTCGGTTCGAGAAGTTCGCAGTTCTTGAAGCGGTTCTGTACGTAGTCGACCATCGTGTTGTACGCGGCGGATGCCCAGCTGTGATTGCCGATAACGGCGATCTTGCGGTTCTGGAACATGAGGGTCTTCAAGTCGTGGAGGAAGTTTTCCATCGGCAGGAAGAGGTTCAGGTTGTACGTAGGAGCAGCCAGAACCAAGTGGCTGTATTCCCAGGCCTTCGCCGTAACGTAGGACGGGTGAATCTTGGCTACGTCGTACAGGCGGACGTCGCGGATGCCGAGCATGCTCAGCTTATGAGCCAATACGCAGGCAGCCCGTTCGGTGTTGCCGTAAATGGACGAGAACGCGATGACGACGCCCTTCTTTTCCGGTACGTATTTTGCCCAGTAGAGATATTTTTCAATGATGTACTGAATCGTTTCCGGAGTGCGGAATACGACGCCGTGAAGCGGGCAGATGACTTCGATAGGAATGCCGGCGGCTTTCTGCAGGACTTTTACGACCTGCGGGCCGAATTTGCCGACGATGTTGACGTAGTAACGGCGGGCCGAATCGAGGTAATTTTCTTCAAAATCGACCTGGTCGGCGTATACATTGCCTACAGTGCCGAACATACCGAAAGCGTCGGCGCTGAACAATACCTTATCCGTAATATCGTAGGACATGATAACTTCCGGCCAGTGAACCATCGGCGCTTTGACAAACGTGAGGACGTGCTTGCCCAGTTTGAGCTGGTCTCCTTCCTTGACTTCTACATAGCGGCTCGGCATGGGTTTGCGGAAGAACTGTTCGAACAGCTTAAAGGTCTGAGCCTGAGCGACAATTTTTGCTTCCGGATGTTTTTCCAGCAGCGCGACGGCAGAGCTGGCATGGTCCGGTTCCATATGCTGCAAAATGAAATAATCCAATTTGCGGCCTTTGAGCAAATATTCTACGTCTTCAATGAATTCGTCGCGGCAGCTCTTGTCCATCGCGTCGACAACGCAGGTCATTTCGTCGTCGATGAAATAGGAGTTGTACGTAACGCCTTCGGGAATCGGGAAAATCCGTTCAAAAATTTCGGTGCGGAAATCGTTGCACCCCATCCAATAAATGCCATTTTTAATTTCTTCTACGCAATGCATAGCAGACTACCTCCTTATGTACATAGTAAAACACTTGTAAATCGCTGATATAAAAATCTTGTTACATATGTATCATATCACGTTTTACACTAATAGAAAATATCTTTAAAGAAAAAATATTGATTATTTAGGTTTCTTTTCCGATTCCGATTTCTCCGCATCGGACCCGCCCTTTCGTTCCTGCGGCGCGCCGCTGTCAGAAGACGCTTCTTCCTGCCGTTCGCTTTCTTCGTTCTTTGCCCTTTCGTCGGACGGCGAATCCTTGTCTTTAGAAGCCATAGCGTCGGCTCGCTGCTGTTCCTCCGATACGCCGCGGCGTTCCGTCTGGGAAACGGCCGGTTCGTCGCCGATGGAGTTCGCTTCCGATACGAGGCGGTCTACAAGCTGCTGCAGCACGTCCTGATCGGCCTGAGACAGCTCTTTGCTGCTGAACAGCATTTCCTGTGCCTGTTCAGCCAGGGCCGACGCCTGGGACCGTGCTTCGCGCTGGCTGATACGGCCCGAATGATAGTTGCGGTTCAGCTCGCGGAGGGCACTGGAAATTTCGGCAGTCTTCGTGCGGATGCGGGCGGCGGCCAATTCGCCGCTGCGCTGTTTCTGCGCGTCGGCGTCGTGAATCTTCTTGTCTTCTTCGCGGCTTTCCAGCAGTTCTTCCTGCTGCTGTTCCGATACGCGTTCCAATGACGCCGCCGTCACATGGGTGCCGACGTAATACTCGTACCCCATATAAGCCAGGATCGCGATGGGAAGGCACAGCAGCATCATTTCGATACGCCGCAGGTGGGCTGCCTGCTTCCAGCTGATGACGTTGCGGCGGCGATGCTCGATAATGAGGACGACGCCGACGATGACGACGATCAGGAACAACGCTATATAGATGAATAATTTATGCCAGACCGTCGCCTGCAGCTGTATTTGAAAGGGCTCCGACGCGTTGAGGCTCCACATATACGTGCTGCCCTGCTCGTCAGCCGTCGTGCTGTTGCCCTCTACCTCCGTGCCCGACGGGAAGGACACGATGTATTCCAGGTCTGCGCCGTTTTCTTCCATCGCCATGCCCAGCCGCAGGTGTTCCAGGCTGTTTTCATCGAAGGTGTAATCAATGTAGTACGTCGAGCAAATCAGCCCGTCGTGGGTCTTATGGATGATGCGGTCGACAGAGCTTTTATTCGCTCCTTCTTTCGTTACGGTCTTCATGGCCCGGAAGCCCTCGCCGTTGCTGTTGTTGTAATCCATGATCGTATAATTCCGCTTCTGGAATTCGTCGGCGTCGCTGCGCAGGGCCTTCTGCCCTTCCGCCGTTTCCGACACCTTCAGAACGTCCTGCGTCTCGCTGCCGTCGTCATGGATAATAGTCTGGGCGCGGAAGCCCGTCAGCAATACGAACGAAAGGGCCAGCAACAGCGTCGCGCCCAATTTCACATACGATTTCATAATAGCCTCTCCTTCTGTCCAAGCGGTTATTCTTCTGTCGGCGGCACCATGCCGGACTCTACGATGCTCGGCTTATTGAATACGGAAGCCGTCTTTTGTTTCTGCTCGTCTTCCTTCTTCGCCCGGGCTTCGGCCATAGCCGCGCCATTGCCGCACTCTTCCAAGGGAATACCGTTGACGAACACGCCCTCGATAACGCCCTGGCCCTTCTTCATGCGGACGCTGGCGACGACGTTATCTTTTTCGCTGATATTGTAGATCCCGTCGGCCAGCTCCGGCGCAATGCGGTATCGGTCGAAGGCGACCTTGAACTGGACTACGCCGTCCTGAAACGATACGACGACAGCGTCCATATAATCCCCGCCGATTCCCGGCTTTTCCGCCGACGCTCCTTCTACCTTCATCAGGCCGCTGGCGTCATGGGAAATATGGACGTATATTTTTTCCCCTTCTTCCGGAGCCGACCCGTCCATCCACGTAGTCGAATCTTCCGGGAATACGATGCGCACATAATCCGTGCCGAAGGATGATTCTTCCAGTCTCGGCAGGCACCGCCACTGGTACGGGATGCCGTCTACGCTGATATTATGCCAGCGCCATCCTATATAAGACAATACTCCCAGCTGGACGAGGACGACGAGGAGGAAGACCATCCATTTATGCTTTCCGTCAGGAGAAAAGGTTCCTATTCCTTTCATTTCTTCGTGTCTCCTTCCTGCGACCACGGCGACCGCGAAAAATGTTTTTCCCGCTTAGCCGGACCGGCCATCGACTGCCACGGCGAAGAGGTTATCCGCTCTGCCGGCCGCGGCTCGTCTGCTTTCTTCCGCGTGCGCCCTTCTTCCTTCATCGTCGGCAGGGCGATCGCGTCGGGACTGCGGAACACGGGCGGCACAAACTGCGACCGCGGCGCTTCCTTCGGCGTCACCGTTCCGGCCGGGCGATATCCCGTATCTGCCGGTTCCGGCGTCAGGTCCTCCAGCGGCGGAAGATGAATATCCTTCATCCATTCAGCCAGCGTATCGGCGTCGGCCGCCGCGTCCTTCGCCTCCTGGGGAGACTCGAATACTGGCGCTGATTCCCCTTCGTCAGTTTTCGCCGCTTCCGTCTCCCGGCGCACCGTCGCCGCCGTATGCTTTACGCGGGAGCGGCGGGCGGCCCGCAGTTCTGCGTTTTTCCGGCTGGACGCCGTGCGGCGGCGCTGGAAGAACACCAATCCCAAAATCGCCATGACAACCAGGGGCACGACAGGCGAAAAGGTCGTGGCGAAGACAAAGACCAACATGAGGCAGGCCAGCATCACCGTGCCGAAGCGCGTATGATTGACATGGCCGCCCTTGACGCCCTGCATGATTTCATAAAAGCCCAGGAAGATCATGTAGGCCGCCGAAATGATGAGTGGTACGGACGAATAGAGCCCGCTGCGCACGATCAGCGTTTCCCCTAATAAGATGAAGGGGATAAAGGAATATATCACCGGCCCCCAAAGGCGCGCCTTGACGCCCCGGGCCAGCAGGGCGATGATCAGCAGAAACAGGAGGAACAAGATGGTCATCGTCGTCCAATGAAAGCCCTGAATATCGGCGACGCCGTGCCAGGAGACGGGCATACAGGAAATAAGCAGCGACGCCGCCGCGGCAAAGCGCCCGAACCAGCGGAACGGAACGCCCCAGGACTTGCGGATATCGATGGAATACCCCGTCAGCATAATGACCGCCGCCAAAGCCGACAGCAGCAAAAAGGGAATGTACGCCGCATTGCGCGTAGCCAGTCCGAAGGCGGCGAACACTGTGACAGTGACCGTCCAGGAGAAAACAGATAATCGGACCTCGTCCTTCTGCTGCACCAGCAGGCGGTACATCGGAAGCGGCAGGACGACGAAGAGCCAGAAAAAGGCCGCTCCTCCCGGCGCGTTGATATACCCGCCCAGAGCCGCCCAAACCAGCACGGCAAGGCAATACACCACGACGGCCCCCACAGCTCGCAGCAGGTACGCCGCCGGCAGGCTCAGGACAGCGCAGGTGAAAATATAGGCCGGCGTATCCCAGCCCAGATAAAAGGTCTGTCCCGCCATGGCTATCGACACGAATACGGCCACGCACTGGGCTAAGGCGACGCCTTCTCCCAGCAGCGTCCCCTGACGATTTTGGAACAAGGCCAGGGCCACGCCGCTTTGCGAAAGGACCAGCAGGACGACAGCCAGGGCCATCCGCAGGGCGACGGAAATGTGATACCACACGTAAGCGGCGCCCCAGATCAAAGCGACGCCGAGAATAGAACAGGTCACGATGGCTAAGGCCGTATACACCAGGGCCGGCCAGCCCGTAACGCCCTGTCTCCGGCAGGACTGCCGTATGTTTTGTTCTGCCTCCGCAGAAATCCAACCTTTAGCGGCCCAATCGCTGATTTGCCGATTCAGCCACTCCGTATTATTTTTCCATATCATATATGCTGCCTCCCAGGCACGTAGTAGTCATAGTATCGCGCAGTCGTATTCCTGCGCATCATCAGTATATCACAAAATAGGCAAATCCCATACATGAAAAAAAGACTTTGTCCCGCCTTGCAAGGGACAAAGCCTTCTCTTATACCATTATTTTACAATCAGCACGGAGCATCCTGCACGAGTAACGACATAGCTGCTGACAGACCCGAGGAACAGCCCTTTCAAGGGCCCTAAGCCCCGGCTTCCCATGACGATCAAATCAAAGTCGCCGTCCTTCGCCGCTTCTACGATAGCCGGTCCCGGAGAACCGACGGCGAATACACTTTTGACGGGAACCGACTCCGGCACGGTCTTTGCAATACCGTCGAGAAATACCTGGCCTTCTTTTTCCATATCCTGAGGCAGGTGTTCTTTTACGTATTCCGTCGCCGTGGAAATTTGGTCGAAGTTTGCCAGCGGGGCGATGTCATGAGCCACATAGGCCAACGTAATAGAAGCGCCGTAGGTCGTCGCGAGGTCAACGGCTTGTTCCAATGCCCGTTTGGCGTTGTCAGAACCATCAATCGGAACGAGGATCGAATTGTACTTTGTCATATGAATCCCTCCTGTCGATTAAGCCTAGCAGGTCTTTATATTAAATAACTTCTATATACGTCAAGATTTTCCTTCTTTTTTATCGTCTTTGTCTTATGAAATTACGGAATGCAAGCAGCTCCTGTATCCGCCCAGCTTCCCCTTTATTTGACAATCAATACGGGGCAAACGGAATGCGTGACGACGTAGCTGCTGACAGATCCCATGAACAGACCTTTCAAGGGCCCTAAGCCGCGGCTTCCCATGACGATGAGGTCGGCGTTGTACTTTTTAGCGACGGACAATACGGCCGGTCCCGGAGAGCCGACTTCAAAGACGCTCTTGACTTCGATATTCTGCGGAATGACCTTCGCATAGTCGTCGAGAATGCTCTTGCCTTCTTCTTCCATGTCCAGAGCGACTTGTTCCGTTACGTATCCGCTGGCATTCGGAATTTGGTCGAAGTTAGAGATTACCGATACGATATTCGCCACATATACCAACGTAATCGTAGCTCCCAAGGCCGAAGCGATGACGACGGCATGTTCCAGCGCCCGCTTGGAGTTAACCGAGCCGTCCGTCGGAACGATGATGTTGTTATATTGTTTCATATGAATCCCTCCTGTCTTACCCTTTCTATATAGATAAATTCTCTATACGTCGCCAAAATCCTTCTTTTTCTTTACGAAAAAACAGATTTCTGCGAAAAAATCTGTCGCGCCATGTCATTTCGGCATATAACATCGGCAAGTATCCCTGCTCATTGCGGCATGTTATACGTTATACTCATCTTTTCTAAAATTTAGTACATTCATTCTCCAACTTATGTTATAATTGTAAGTAATACATGGAAACGGCTTGTATTTCCAAAAGAAAGGCGGTTGTTACCGAAATGAAAACCTTATTCCGTCCCTTATGCCTTGCGCTGCTGCTCTGCCTGACGTCTGTTCCGGCAGCGTTCGCCAGCGAAGGCGGCGCTCACGCTATCGTCAGCGCCACCCTGCCGGCCTGGAGCATTATCCCCTTCGTCGGCATGCTCTTGTCCATCGCTATCTGCCCCCTCGTCAAGCCCCACTGGTGGGAAAAAAATATGCTTGCCGTGGCTATCGGCTGGTCCCTGGTCTTCCTCGTCCCCTTCGCCGCAGCCTACGGCATAGGCGAAGCGTTGTTCCGGCTCCTGGAATCGGTATTGATCGATTACGTTCCCTTTATCGTCCTCCTCTTCGGCCTGTTCGTCGTCGCCGGCGGCATCGCCGTCAAGGGGACCTTAGCAGGTACGCCCAAAATCAACGCCCTCCTCCTGCTCATCGGCACCGTCCTGGCCAGCTGGGTCGGCACGACCGGCGCAGCCATGCTCATGATCCGGCCGGTCATCAAGGCCAACGCCTGGCGGCAGAAAAAGGTCCACGTCATCGTATTCTTCATCTTCCTCGTCGCCAACATCGGCGGCTGCCTGACGCCCCTCGGCGACCCGCCCCTGTTCATGGGCTTCCAGCGCGGCGTCCCCTTTACCTGGACCTTCCATCTCCTGCCTATTTTATTGTTTAATATGGTCATCCTGTTCCTCGTCTTTTTCTTCCTCGATTCCCATTTGTACAAAAAGGAGCTGGCCGCCGGCCGTTCGCCCCAGGATAACCAGCCTGCTGAAAAAGAACCGATCCGCGTTGAAGGCGCGCACAACATCGTCTTCATCGCCCTGATCATCGTCGGCGTCGTCGCCAACGGCGTCCTTCCTAAGGAATTCGCCTTCTTCGCCAACGGGGCGGGCATTCCCGTATACGATGAAATCGTCTTCCCCTATGCGACGGTAGTCGAAATCATCCTCATCCTGCTGGCGGCGTACTTATCCCTCAAGACGACGAAGACGGAAACGCGTCAGCTCAACGAATTTACCTACGCGCCCATCGCTGAAGTGGCGAAGCTGTTCATCGGCATCTTCATCACCATGATTCCGGCCCTGATCTTCCTGAAGACCCACGGCGCGGAACTGGGCTTGTCCGAACCGTGGCAGATGTTCTGGGCAACGGGGGCCCTGTCGTCCTTCCTGGACAACACGCCGACATATCTCGTCTTCCTCCAGACGGCGGGAGCCCTCGGCGCGACGCAGGGCATCGCGACTTCCGTCGGCACGGTATCCCAGCTCATGCTGGAAGCCATTTCAGCCGGCGCCGTATTCATGGGGGCCAACACGTATATCGGCAATGCGCCGAACTTTATGGTTAAATCCATTGCTGAAGAAAACAAAATCAAGATGCCCAGTTTCTTTGGATATATGGGTTGGTCCTGTGCCATTCTTATTCCGACCTTTATCCTCGATATGATCATTTTCTTCTGGTAAATGCAGATGTACTCATGCAAAAAGAGAATCTGTCCGTGCGGACAGATTCTCTTTTTTATATAGAATATGTTTCTCTCTTATCCCTTTACGCGCTCCATCAAATAGGCAAGCTGGCGTTTCATTTCCTCATTGTCCTTCTGTACCTGCTTATACATTTCATTCAATTCGCTGTATGCCGCACTGAGCTTTTCTCCATCAGCCTGCATGCGTGCATTCTCTGCCTTAAGAGCCGTAATTTCATCCTGCATGACATATGCCGAACTAATAGGGCCTGCTTTGTACCGTTCCGGAATCACCTTCTTTTCATCATGACTTCCGAATTTATAGGTAACGCCGATATTGGCCATCGTATGAGCAGAACCGATGGTCGCGCCGAAATGGAACATCAGATCTTCATTTTTGTAATGAGCAATCCCCAGAGCCACCGACTGCTTGCCTCGATAGGTACCGGCAGCAGCCATGAGCTGTGTCGGTTCCAGCGGATCATACTGAATAGGCTTCAAGCCGGCTAATGCTGCCGATGCGGCACCTACATCGCCGATTTCATTGCGAAGATTGGATTCCATGCCATGAAGCTGCGACACGTTGACAGCATCGGTCGCATCTACGCCAGGGGCAACGTTTGTAATGCGATTCCCACCGTTATTGAGTCCGTCTGCTGTCAGGGAAACAGCAGATACTCGCCCAGACTCCGAAGCACCGACAATGACAACACCCGTTTCAGCTACATGCGTCTCCGTCCCATAAACAGGATTGCCGTCACTGTCCTGTAACACAGTGCCGTCCTGACGTTTCAGCGGATTAGCCCGAACCGTCAGGCCGCCGTCATCAATGACGGCGGCACGAACGACAGTGCCGTCCTGATCCGTTGCGGAAGAAGCAACGCCGCTCTGATTTATTTCCGTCTCATGCATATTGCCCTGATTGTCTTTGCCGCGGGCCGTAATCGTATCGCCTTGAATAGCTACCTCGTTTCCGCTGCCGTCAACGTGATAAATCTGATCCGAACCAAAGATACTCTTGCTGCCGCCACCAGGCCCATTTTCGTTATTTTGTACAATGATGCGGTCACCATCAATATGCATCGTATGATTTCCCGATGCATCAGATGTATGAATCTGGTTGCCGCTTATAGTCGTTTTGCTGCCATTCTTATCGGAAATCATTTCCGAACCGAGTATTGTAGTCTGATCTTTTTCCTTGCCGACAGTCAGCGAACTATTGGCAGTAATTGTATCAGAAGTAATGCCTTTCAGCCCTGTAAGCGTGTCAGCCAGTTCGATATTCAGCGTATCGCTGCCATAAGACACAACGCCGATATTTCCCGAAGTCAGCGTACCGCCGGCCCCGCCTTTAATGGCCAGCGTATCTCCAAGTTTGCGGGTAATAGGCGCACCGCTGTCACCTTTAAAGGTTAAAGGCTGCGTATTTACGGTGTTGGACAAATTGGTCGTCAATGCATTATACACGCTCTTTAAGTCACCGACATTTACAGCGTTAGTATCGACGGCCTTCGATAAATCATCAACTGCTTTTCCGTTCTCATCTGTCAGACCACTGGCAACATGCTGAATCTGGTTTCCGCCATTATCCAAACCAGTTTCTGTCAGCGATACGGACTCATGGCCGGCAGCAGTAATTACAATGCCGCCGCTGTTTGTTTCGGTCTGGTTGCCTTCAGCATCCCGAATAATGCTTCCGTCTGCAGAAGCCGTGTACGAACCTCCTTTTCCGTCTTCAAGGGATATTCCGCCTGCAGTAAGAGCAGTTTTCTCAACAATTTCGCTGCCCTGCTCGTCTTTAGTCGTCTGCGACGCCTCCACTCCTGTACCGCTGAGAACGGTCTTCGTTCCATTTTCACCAGTCGTCGTTACCGATGTCAGCCCTTTCAGGTCTTTAGCCAGTTCTACAACGAGTTCTTTGGTCTCGCCCTGAACGCTGACATATGTATTTTCATCCGTGCGCTTGGCAGTATCATCCATACCGCCTCTCACCGCAATGACACTCCCCAGATCCTGCCGTACAGTACCGTTGTTGCCCTTCAGACCAAACCCGCCTGTTTCACCAGTTCCGGTTCCAGCTTTTGCAATATATTCAATAGCTGCTTTTACATCGCCGATGTTGGCGCCATTAGTCAGCATCGGTGCAACCGTCTTTTCGGAAGCCGAGTCAAAGAAAGCCTCCCACGGGGTACTATCTGTTCTCGCACCGCTCCGGCGACCGCTGCCTACCTGAGTCAGCGTCGGTACATCACCTTCTCCGCGGCCAGCTGCTTCTGTCAGGCGAATATTGACAGGGGTACCTTCTGTTGCTCCGGAAGCAGAGCCATCCTTTATGCTGTTTTTCGTATAGAAGGTATCGCCAATGCGTACGAGTACCTGTCCGTCTGCATCGACATATTCCATAGGCAAGCCAGTCACGTCGACATGAAACGAGTATATTCCCTCATTATCGTTAATCTCTGATACAGCTGTATTGACGCCGTCTACGACATTAACGGTTTGATTTAAGAAAACCTTTTTCTTATTATTGCCGTTCGTATCCAATATAAAGCCATCATCAAGGGTGGCTACACGGTGAACCTTCAGCGCACTGTCTGTATATTGCAGGCGATCCATATACGGCTTGTCTTCATATATTCCAGTATTGTTATTCAGCGCACCATCTCCGCGGCTAACCAAAATATCGGCCTTGGGAACTTCTCCACCATTGCCGCTGCTTTGGAGAATAATATGCCCGGCGCCGTCCTCGTCTTTATTCAATACAGCGGCCGGACCGTCTTTACCGCCTCCGGCAATAGCTATGGATTCTGTTGTTTCCAATCCTTGTTCAGTCAACTTCGTATGGACTGTCGTCGTCGGATTGTCTCCCTGCGTTTCTGTCCGGATTACAACGCCATTTCCGTCAAGAATCGTCGTCTGACGCACAGACTGTCCGTCACTGCCAGATACGTCCTGGCTAGCCGACAGAGATGTTAAATCCTGCAGATTTTTAGCCATTTCCACGACCAAAATGTTTTTTCCCTGACGTTCCTGAACGCTGACATAGGTATTCACATCTGTACGCGCTTCACTGTCCGTCATACCGCCCTGAACAGCTATCGTATTTCCCAAATCCTGCATTACCGCCTTACTCCAGTCATTGCCGGTCAGGCCGAATCCTCCGCCAGCGCTGCCTGTCGTCAGCGAAGCAACAGCATTCTTCAAATCGCCTACATTGACGGCATTATTCCAAACGGGGTTATCGTCTGTCACTTCAGACAGCAATACAGAACTGCCGTCTTTCGCCATAAGTCCGCTGCCCAGATTTTCAAGCTGCAGCGGATTCGTCCTGCTCCCGTCAGCACCGACTAAGGAAATGGCAGCTCGTATCTGATTCGGTGAGATAGCGTCAGCACCCGGCTTCGGAGAGCCGTTTTCGATATCTTCCTCCCGGTAATAGACATCGCCTATCTTCGTCAGTATGCTGCCCTCGTTGTCCGAAAATACCAGCGGCAGACCAGTTACATTAATTTGAAACGTATGAATTCCGCCCTTTGACGCAATAGGAGAAACCTTTGCATTGATTCCGTCTTTCAGCTGAACCGTATCATTCAGCTTGACAGAAACCGGACTATTTCCATTGGCCTGCAAGAACCATCCATCATCAAGCGTCGCCACTTGATGCGCCTTGCTGGCACTATCCGTATATTGAATCCGATCCATATACGATAGAGAGCTTTCACTGCCAGATCCTGTTCCTGTATCCTTTGCAGAGTCTGCGCCAGGCATCCCCTGCACGACAATCATATCCGCCTTAGGAGCGGTATTGTCCCCTGTGCTGCCGCCTGTCATGACGACATGTCCATTCGTTTCCACGCCAGATCCATTTACGACAGTTGTCCGTGTCGTACCGTCGTCTGACGTTTCCGTCGTCGTAATAGAATGAAGCCCCTTCAAATCAGAAGCCATTTTTATCGTCAGCGTTTCTTTGCCGTCAGATACAACGCCGATATTGCCGTTTGTTACCATAGCAGCTAATTCTTTCGCTTTCCCGGCTGCATCGGTTTTCGACAGCTCTATATCGCCTACTATGTTGATATTTTGACTCAATTTTCTAGGGAAGGTATTCGCTCCATTCTCTGATTCGTCAGCAGTTCCGGCATTGCCAGAGAAAAACAGAGGCGTGTCTGACATTTTTTTCAAGTCGCCGACTGTCGCCGCATAATGGCTTTTTTCAGCAGGAGAGTCATTCAGCGCCGCAATAAACGTATTGGTACCGAGGCCTATATCCCCCAATTCCGTGTTCTCCTTGACGCCGTTTCCCGTCATCGTCGTCTCAAACAGGCTTTCTATGCCGTTCAGCAGCGTCGGAGTATGGTTATTCGGATCAATAAGCACATTTTCTAACACAGCTTTATTCGGATTCGAAACAGGAACAACTGCCGCTTCAGAAACAGCTGCTTCATCAGGAGCCGCTACAGGGCGTGCATTAGCAGCAGGCTTGCCGTTGACCATATCGGATGTATTATACCAGTTCTGATCGCTTTCATAAAAGGTTTTTCCATCCTTTCCCAAATCGCTGTTGTTGTACCATTTGCCATTGACATAAGCCTTATCCTGAATATCAGCTTTCGCATACCATTTCCCGTCAGCTTGCCTTTCATTGACAGCGGCATCGGCTTTTGCATACCACTTGTTTTCTTCGGGAATATACGTTTTATCCTCTAACTCAGCTGTTTCATACCAGTAGTTATCCTCGGCTTTGACAACGGTATTGCCGTTTCGGGCCTGTGTATCCATAAACTGATCTACATGTACTTCATATACCGTATGCCCGTCTGCCGTCGTTTTCGCATGAATTTCAGCCATCCCCGGACTATTGCTTATCATCTGCCATTGCCCGTCTTTGCCCCGATGCCAATCGGTATCGCCCCGGAGCTCTATGCGACGCATATTAATAAAATCAACGAGATTATATGCATGAGTCGGTGCCTCTTTTGTGCCGCCGATTCCATATGCTTCATCGTCAAACACAACTTTTCCGTCCTCTGTAATCGTCGTATTGGGTCCAATTTGATCGGTCACGCTGGTTGCCAAATTACCGACAACATGACCTAACGCATACAACTGACTGCCGTTAACGGCATCTGACGATGTAGGCGACAGTAGTCCCGGCGCGACATTCTGAATACGTCTCGTAGCGACAATCGGAATTTTCACGGTTTTATCGACAATCTGTCCCGTCTCAGGATCCGTCACCTTAATCGTTTTTTGATCGTATCCGGCAACTTCACCGCCGACACTGACTACTCCGACAACATTCCTGGCTCCGGCAAAATCGTGAGACACGCGAATGATTTCAATTTGTCCGTCTTTATTTCTCCGATACGTATACACCACTTCATTAGTATATGAAGTATCTATTCCTCTAGTCGTATTCCCTTCATCAGCAACAGGAGTATAAGCAATCGTGCCGTCGGCCTGTATGATGTTCTTTCCGTCAGCATTCAAAAGTGGCTGAGCCGGCGTAACATTTTCAGGGTTAAAGGACACATACGCAGCCTTATTTCCCAGGAAAACTGAATTCAGCGTTGTTTCCGTAATGTTATTCCCTAATGCCACGACGTCATGGAGCGGAACATCATACCGCTTTGCCGCCAAGATTCGGTATCGCGCCGATTCCTCTGGCGTTAACCGGCGTTCATCGGCGATAAAATTGTCGCCCAACAACTTATCTCGAAGAGCTTTAAATTCTGCCGCCGTCCCGATTGCCGTCACATTGGAAAGGGGCTGAACCTCTTGTTGATAAGCCATCCATAAATCCAAATTCTTTTTGGCAGCAGCAATAGCATCTTCATCGCGCTGCGCTCCGGATACGGCATTGGACTCGTCATACGCCTTCTGATACTTATCAATTTGCGCGGCTATTCCGTCTTTTCCGATAGCCTCAAAAGCCTCCTGCTTGTAAGCGGTCCACACCTGCAGTTTTGCAGCATCATTTTCCTTTTGAGCCTCCGCAATATTGGAAGCAATTACGCCTCCATTATCCAGTGTAGCTTTGGCCGTTGTCAGGGCATGCGCAATATCATCATCAGCCAAAACTCCCAAGGGAATGCTGCGGTTAATCGCAATGGCATTCGAATTTCCAAGAGACAAAGAATTCCGCGCCATCACGGCAGATCCCACTCCGACAGATGCAGAATTTACAGCATGTACCGTTCCATTGGCGCCAATCGCAATAGAGTTATCATGATCGGCAATACTGAAGCCGCCAAGCGCAATCGTACTGTCGCCCGTCGCCTGTCCCCGATAGCCAATGGATATGGCGTTATTCATCGTCGCCCTGCCTTCCGTGCCGATATTGATAGAATCGGTACCGCTGGACATCCCTTCTGTCCCAAAATTCAAGGCGTTTTCTGCTGCAGCCTTCCCCATTGAACCTATATTGATCCCATTTTTGCCGTCTACCGTTCCATTGTAGCCAAAATTCAAGCCGTACGCTCCAGAAACAGACGAATAGTCTCCCAAAGAAATACCGTAATCTACGTCTACGCTGAGGTTATTGCCGATTCCAAAGGCATTATCTCCAAGCACCTTGCTGTAGCTGCCCAATAAGATAGAACGTGCCCCGGAAACAAGATTAAACTGCGGCTCCGTTAGCGTCTCTGCCGTCCCATCCATATGAATTCTTTCCATTCCGCCAAAACCGAAGACTAATGAGTTCTTTCCAGTAACTTTTGCATACCCGCCCATAGCAATGGCGTCGTCTGCAGTCTTGTCGGCTCCGTCGCCTACAATAGCATGATCCCCAATAGCCAGTGCGCGGTCACCATGGACCTGTACGAAACGGCCTAAGCCGACAGCAGCCTCGCCTTCGACGAAAGAATATTTGCCTTCAAGCCATTTTTTGCGGAAATCAGACGCTAGTTTTGCCGCACTCAGTTTAGATTCAACTATATTACGACTCAAAGTGTCCGCAATAGTTCCAGCAAAATCATGCTCTGCGTCATAACCAATCCCATACGTCTTTTCAAGATAGATTGCAAGATCCTTTGCATTCTTATCAGTAATCGGGCTGTTCTTATCTTTCTGCTTCTCTATGGCTTCTAATACTCCCTCTTTGGCAGCAATATCTAATTTTGCCTGCTGTACTGCCATGTTTTCTGCTTCATATGCTTTCTGATTGGAAGCATCAAAAGGAGCTGCTCCAGAAGCAATCATAACTGCGCCATCGCCGCGTACCTGTCCGTATGAGCCTATACCGACGGCATTCTCACCGATAACGCGAAATCCTCCGGGGTCATCTGCAGATAAATACTCTCTGTATTTTTTTAAAGGTCTGCTCCTAGATCCTGCCAGGACATCCCCCGCAATGTTTGTCTTATCTACCAAGTCAAGCTTCCAATATTCGTCCGGCAGTACGCCATCAATCGGCGCCCCTTGACCAATAGCAATCGCACCATTGCTTAGAGCTTGCACGCCTTTCCCGACAGCAGTACTCGCCGTTCCTTTCGCATAGTTCATCTTCCCCAAAGCCACGCTTCCCTGGCTGGGTACGACAAGCGAGGTGCCGACAGCCACGCTGTCTGCAGTCTTCATATCGTGAATTGCCGTGGCTTTTAAAATCCAATACCCCTTAGCGTCTTGCGTAATTAAATCAGGATTAGGAACCCCAACCAAATTTCTCCGTCCCACAGATATGCTGGTATTTTCAAAGCCAATTGAATTTGAGCCAATAACAACGCTGTCTCGCGCTAATCCCAATGTATACATGGATTTGTTTGTTGGAACACTGCTCCCGATAACAATAGAGTCATATCCTGTGACCTGCGCAGCATAGCCAATAGCGACAGACCCATATCCTTGGGAACGAGCCTTTGAGCCAATGGCTACAGCGTAGTCATTATATGCGTTGGTATCATCGGGATCGACGACTGTAGATGCGCCAAATCCAAGAACAACAGTTTCCCGGCCAGATGACATTGCTCCATTACCAATTACAGTATTGTTATCACGATTCTTAGCCGTCCCAATTACGCTCTTTTTGTATTCATGGCTGGATTTCGGGCCTTCATAGTAATTGGTAATAACACGGGCATCATTGCCGATTACTATATTGCTTTCCCCATTTTTTTCATTTTTAGCGCTGCACCCGGCTCTAGTCGTTACTTCATCAAAGGCATCGTCATGTCCTACACGGGCATCTGTACCGATTAAAATAGATTTTTGAGAATTAGATGTATTCACAGTATGCGTAGTGCTGCTCGGATTCAGCAATATACTGTCTTTAACTGGGCCATTACCGGGGTCTGAAGGGATACTGCCATCTGAATTAAGAATGACGACACTATTAGAATTACTATCATAGACAACATTCGATGCTGCCGATGCATCATCAGCAGCCGTCGGAGCAGCAGAAATGCCGATGTTTGAAACAGCAGCTGCCATGGAGGCTAGCGCCGGACGCGGTTCAGCTGTTCCTTTTTTTACAACTGTAAAGTTCTGTGTATCTGGATTATAGGTAATCGTCATAAGAGAGCTGTCATATGTGCCGCCGCTTATAATAAAACGGCCGTCCACTTCCGTATCTCTGCCGTCATGGTGTATAAGCAGTTTCTTTGTCCCTTCATCATAGGAGACACTAACACCGTCCGAATCGAACAGCGTCTCATATGCTGCGTTGACTGGCCCTAGGGGATAAGACAGCATCAGCAGCACCGCAGCAGCAAGACTGCCTTTTTCAGCCCCTTTTATTACACTGCTTTTACATCTTCCGCAGCTGCGCGCCAGTTCAGAAACAACTTCATAACAGCATTTATTTCTATTAAATATGACTTTGAATAACCTATTCATTGCACCCTCCAATTTTAAATTTGAACATGGACGTTTTCCTGCCTGCGTCTATACCTTGGCAGGCTCAGGCATGTTCAGAATAACGTTAAATTTCAAAAAAAATAAAATCCATGACATAAAATGCAAAAAAACATTTGACACAATTTAAAATTTAATTGAACATTTTTCTATGCGCTTCAAAACTTTTCAATTACAGGAAACCTATTTTTACCATATATAATTGTTTTTATTAAGTATAACATATATTTATTACATTAAAAATATTTTTTATTAATATTCCTATTCTTCATACATGCCATATGGGAATTACACAAAAAAAGAGCAAGGATATACCCCTGATAAAGATATATCCTTGCTCTTCTTTATAAATGAATTTGCAGTACGCGCAAACAAAAATAACAAAAAAACCGCCTCTTGAGAGACGGTTTTCCAACTGGTGATTCACCCGAGATTCGAACTCGGGACACCCTGATTAAAAGTCAGGTGCTCTACCGACTGAGCTAGTGAATCATGGCTGGCAGGGGTAGCTGGATTCGAACCAGCGCATAGCGGAGTCAAAGTCCGGTGCCTTACCACTTGGCTATACCCCTATGGGGCGAGTAAAGGGATTCGAACCCTTGCGTAACGGAGCCACAATCCGCCGTGTTGACCGCTTCACCATACCCGCCATATTGTAATCTGCGCGACAGCGCCCTTAGCTACGCTATAAGCGCCGTCAACGTAGATTATAATATCATTTCACAGATGCAATGTCAATAGCAAAATTATATTTTTATGTACTTTTTTCGCTTAGCGATCTTTTTCCCCATACAGGACGTCTTTTACGAAGTTCGGCAGTACGAAAGCGCTGCGCTGGATGCCTTCGTTGTAGTATTTCGTCGGGAAGGTGCGCGTACGGTTCGGTTCCCATGTCAGGGGATCGTATTTCTTCGAGCCCATAGTAAAGCAGTGCATGCCCGTCGGATACAGGGGAATGAAGGCCGTGTACAGGCGCGTAATGGGGAAGATATCGGACACGCAGTCCTTGATTTCCCGCACGAGCTTGCTGTGCATAAAGGGAGATTCCGTCTGCTGTACAAACAAGCCGTCTTCCTTCAATGCCTTAAAGGTGTCTTTATAGAATTCATACGTAAACAAGCCTTCGCCGGGGCCGACCGGATCGGAGCAGTCGACGATGATGACGTCGTAGAAATCCTTCGCTTCGCGCATGAAGGCAATGCCGTCGCCGACCTTGACGGTCAGCTTCGGATTGTTTTCCCGCATGGCTTTGGAAATCGCCGGGAAAAACTGCTTCGACAGCTCGATGACCTTGCCGTCGATGTCGACCATCGTGACGTGTTCTACTTCGGGATGGCGCACGGCTTCACGAGCTGCGCCGCCGTCGCCGCCGCCGATGATGAGGACGTTTTTCGGATTGGGATGCAAAAACAGCGGGATATGGGTAATGCATTCGTGATAAATAAACTCGTCCTTGTCAGACGTCTGGAACACGCCGTCCAGCACGAGCATACGGCCGAATTCCTTCGAATCGGCTACGATAATATCCTGAAAATCAGATTTGCCTTCATATAAAATTTCCGATACTTCTGCGCTCAGGTCCAAGTACGGAGACTGATGTTCTGTCACAAATTTTTTCATGAGTACCTCCTATATTGTCTCTTAACTATATGTTATTGTAACACAAAAGAGTAAACAAAAGGAAGTAATTGTATACGTATCGCTCATAGGTGGAGGTAAAATTTTCATATGAATTCTCATTCCGGCACCTTACAGTTTTGACTCCATATGGTACAATATAGAGTAGACTTATATGCGCCGTATTCCTTTAAACGCGGCGCCTGCATCTATAGATTATCAGAAAGATCGGCTTTGCAGCCGATAAGGTGACTCACATGAAAAACATATTACATATAGGCATTGACATTGGTTCGACGACGGTAAAGATCGCCGTCCTCAACGACGCCAAGCAATGCCTGCACGCGTGCTATGTCCGCCACTACACGGACATTCGCCAAAAGGTGTGGGATTTGCTGCAAAATGCCTATGAGATTTTCGGTGACCAACAAATCACCATTGCCATTACAGGCTCCGGCGGCATCGCCCTGGCAGACTACCTGGGCATCGCCTTCGTTCAGGAAGTCATCGCCGGCACGAAGGCCGTCCGCACCTATTACCCCCAGTCGGACGTCATTATCGAGCTGGGCGGCGAAGACGCGAAGATTACCTATCTGACCGGCGGCAACGAACACCGCATGAACGGCAACTGCGCCGGCGGCACGGGCGCGTTCATCGACCAGATGGCCACGCTGCTCCACACCGACGCCAGCGGCTTAAACGCTCTGGCCGAAAAATCGGATACCCTGTATCCCATCGCCGCCCGCTGCGGCGTATTCGCCAAAACGGATATCCAGGCCCTCCTCAACGAAGGGGCCAGCAAGGAAAACGTCGCCGCGTCGGTCTTCCAGTCCATCGTCTTCCAGACGATTACAGGCCTGGCCTGCGGCCGTCCCATCAAGGGCACGGTCTGCTTCCTCGGCGGCCCGCTGACCTATTTGCCGCAGCTGCGCCGTCAGTTCGCCAAGACCCTTCATTTAGACGACGACCACGTCGTCGCGCCGGAAAACGCCCAGGTATACGTAGCCATCGGCGCGGCTCTGGGCAGCTTCGACGAAACGCCTGTATCCTTCATGAACCTCATGGGACAGCTGAAAAACGTCGACGAATCGTCTCTGGCAAAATCGGACCGCATCGATCCCCTCTTCGACAGCGAAGAAGAGCTGCGCGAATTTCAGCAGCGCCACTCGCAGCATACCGTCCCCTACGGCGACCTGGCCGCCTACAGCGGGCCGTGCTACCTGGGCCTCGACGCCGGCTCGACGACGATCAAGGCCGTCCTGCTGAGCGAAGACCTGAAAATCCTCTATACGCACTATCAGAATAACGAAGGCAGCCCGCTCATGGCCGCCAAAAAGATCATCGAAGAAGTGTACAGCCGCCTGCCCGACGGCGCGTTTATCGCCAAGACCGGCATTACGGGCTACGGCGAAGCCCTGCTGAAAGAAGCGCTGCACCTCGATATCGGCGAAGTCGAAACCATCGCCCACTATCAGGCGGCAGCCCATTTCTGCCCTGACGTCGATTTCATCCTCGACATCGGCGGGCAGGACATGAAATGCAGCCGCTTAAAGGACGGCCACATCGAGGACATCCTCCTCAACGAAGCCTGCTCGTCAGGCTGCGGCTCATTCCTCGACACCTTCGCCAAGTCGCTGAACCTGTCTATCGAAGAGTTTTCCAAGGCAGCCCTGATGGCCAAAAGCCCTATCGACCTGGGCTCGCGCTGCACCGTTTTCATGAATTCCAAGGTCAAGCAGGCCCAGAAGGAAGGAGCGACCCTCGCGGATATTTCCGCCGGCCTGTCCTACTCGGTCATCAAGAACGCCTTATATAAAGTAATAAAAGTAAAAGACCCGGAAAAGCTGGGCAAATACATCGTCGTCCAGGGCGGCACCTTCTACAACGACGCCGTGCTGCGGGCTTTTGAAAAGCTCCTGGGCCGCCAGGTCATCCGGCCGGCCATCGCCGGCCTCATGGGAGCCTTCGGCATGGGGCTTATCTGCCGCTCGTCCTACCATAGCGACCACGCCAAGACGACGCTGCTCAACCGGCAGGATCTGGCCGGCCTATCCGTCGCCACGTCGATCCGCCACTGCGGCCTGTGCACGAATAACTGCCTGCTGACGGTCAACACCTTCAACGACGGCCGTTCCTTCATTACGGGCAACCGCTGCGAACGGGGCGCCGCCGGCTCGACAACAGCCCGCAAGAAAGCGCTGCCCAACATGTACAAGGTCAAGTACAATTTGCTGTTCAACCAGTACAAACCGCTGGAGCAGGGCCCCCGCGGCACCGTCGGCATTCCCCGCGTGCTGAACATGTACGAAGACTATCCCTTCTGGTTTACTTTCTTCACCAAGCTGGGCTACACCGTCGTCTTGTCCGACCCATCCTCCAAGGAACTGTTTGAAAAGGCCATGGACACGGTCCCCTCCGATTCGGCCTGCTATCCGGCCAAGCTCGTCCACGGCCACATCGAAAACCTGCTGGAAAAGGGCGTAGACCGCATTTTCTATCCCTGCATCCAAAACGGCCCCCAGGAAGGCAGCCGGGACAACAGCTTCAACTGCCCCATGGTCATGAGCTATCCCGAAGTCATCCGCCACAATATGGTGGAACGCCTGTCCGACACGAACACCCTCTATCTGTGCCCCTTCCTGCCGCTTCACGATAAAAAACGCATCGTACCGCGCCTGCAGGAAGAGCTGCGCGTATGGAATATCGGCAAGAAGGAAATCAAGGAAGCCGCCCTAGCCGCCTGGGATGAGGAAGAAGCGTATAAACAGAAATACCGCGACCTGACCAAGGCCACGCTGGAACGGCTGGCAAAAGACGGCGACAGGGCCATCGTCCTCTGCGGCCGTCCCTATCACATCGACCCGGAAATCAATCACGGCATCCCTGAGCTCATCAACAGCCTGGGCCTGGCCGTCCTGACGGAAGACGGCGTCGCTCCCCTGGGACACCTGCCGGAGGAACTGCGCGTCGTCGACCAGTGGTCCTACCATTCCCGCCTGTATCGGGCAGCGCAGTACATCGTCACGCAGCCCAATCTGGAATTGGTCGAACTCAACTCCTTCGGCTGCGGCCTCGACGCCATCGTCGCCGACCAGGTACAGGAAATCCTGGCTCAGGGCCATAAAATCCATACATTGCTGAAAATCGACGAAGGGTCCAACCTCGGCGCCATCCGCATCCGCCTGCGCTCCCTCTTGTTCGTCATGAATCACCGGAAACCGAGCACGGAAGCGACGGAACCCTATTCGTACCACAAGGCCTTGTTCACGGAGGCCGACAAGAAGACGAACGTCATTTTGGCTCCGTCTATGACGCCGATTCACTTCCCCATGTTCGAAGCGGCCTTCGCCCACGAAGGCTACCACATCGAGCTCCTGCCCCATCAGGGCCAGGAAGCCATCGACACGGGCCTGGCCTATATCCACAACGACGCCTGCTATCCGGCCATCATGTCCCTGGGGCAAATCATTACGGCCCTGAAATCGGGAAAATACGATCTGAAGCACACGTCGGTCATCATTTCCCAGACGGGCGGCTGCTGCCGGGCGACGAACTACATCGGCATGATCCGCAAAGCCCTGGCCGACGCCAACATGAGCGACGTAGCCATCATTTCCCTGAATACCAAGGGACTGAATCCTCAGCCGGGCTTCAAGCCTCATATCGGCTTCTGGCACCGCCTGGTCATGGCCATGGTATACGGCGACGCGCTGCAGCAGGTATTATACCGCACGCGGCCCTATGAAAAGGTAAAAGGCACGGCCGAAAGCCTGTTCAAAAAATGGCAGGAAAAATGCAAAGTCGACCTGATAAAAGCCGACGTCAAGACCTTCAAGAAAAACATCCGATCCATGATCGACGAATTCGACAACATCGACATGAGCGAAGAGATGAAGCCGCGCATCGGCCTGGTCGGCGAAATCTACGTCAAGTTCCATCCCATCGCCAACAACCACATCGTGCGCATGATCGAAGAAGAAGGCGGGGAAATCATCGTCTCCGGCCTGACGGATTTCTTCCTGTACGGCCTCCTCGACACCCAGTTCCGCCAGAAATACCTGTCGGGAAGCTGGATGTCGGCCCTGGCCAGCAAATCCATGGTGAAGCTCCTCGAATGGTACCGCAAGCCCTATTGCGAAGCCGTCGCCAAGAGCCGCCATTTCGACCCGGTCACGTCGATTTACGACATTGCCGACGAGGCGAAGGAATACTTATCCCTCGGCCACGTCGCCGGCGAAGGCTGGTTCCTGACCGGCGATATGATCGACCTCATCAAGCGGGGCGCGAAGAACATCGTCTGCCTCCAGCCCTGGGCCTGCCTGCCGAACCACGTAACGGGCAAGGGCATGATCAAAGCCCTGAAAGCGGCCTTCCCCGACACGAATATCGTCGCCATCGACTACGACCCCAGCGCCAGCTCGGTCAATCAGACAAACCGCCTGAAACTCATGCTGACGACGACCTTCGAAGGCATCCGCGAAACGGTCAGCACGACGGCCAAACCAGTAATCCCCTTCTTAAACGGCGTCCGCATCAACAGCACGCTGAACGCAGAAAAATGATATCTGAATTTCATGCCGGCAGGAATGATACGCCTGCCGGCATATGTTATCTCTTGCGCAAAAAAAGCCCGTATGACAGATACTATACTCTGTCATACGGGCTTTGCCCTTCTCTATTTTATTTTTGCTGCATATCCTGCTTCCATTGTTTCAGCTTATCCTGGTCCTCTTTCGGGAGAGAGACGCCGCAGCAACCGCCGGTCGAACATCCGGCAAAGCCTTGGTACACGTCGGAAATCACGTTTTTTACTTGTTTCAACCGTTCTATTGTCATGGGAGACCCTCCTTTTATGTTTATAAGCTAAGGCTATGGTTACAGTATATCATATTTTTTTCTTAATTTAAAATAATTATCTGTAAATATTTTATATTATTTATATCAATTCTGCATAGCCTCACTTCAACACGACAGAGCCCGGCTCCAGCATGGCTTCCAGCTCCTGCCGCAGGGAATCCTCCGTTTCTACCCAATACCGCGGGTCGGTCAAAATCGTGCGGCGGCTGCCCATGAGGTGAAAGTATACCTTGACTTCGCCGTGATGCTTTTCCAATACGCCGCCCAGGCGCGTGCTCAAGTCGCTTCGTTCCAGATGGGCCGGTATCTTGATAAACAGCTTCGTCCCCTTTCCCGGCTGCCAGAGTGCGCCGGCCCGGCGGGCGGCTGCGGCCATGCTCACGGCGTGCCCCTCTGCCGGCTGGTCTCCTAAGGGTGCTAACGTTTCGGCAATGAGTTGGATATCGTCGTCGTTAATATCGGCCCGGCCTTGAACGGAAACAGCCATATCGACGACGCAAAGATTCATATACTGGCTGAAAGCCTTGGGAAAGACGACGACGGGGATAGAGCCGGTGTAATCTTCAATCGTCAGGATAACCATCTGCTCGTTCCGCTTCGTCGTCACCTGCCGCCGTCCCGTCACCAGGCCGCCGATGCACAGCATTTTTCCGTCATACTGCCGGTTATCCTCGCCGAAGAGGACCGAAAGAGGCGTCATGGACTTCAGCACGTCTTCGTATTTTTCCAGGGGATGCCCGCTGAAATAGAAGCCGTCGTATTCCTTTTCCATAGCCAGCAGCATGTCCATGGGATATTCGGGAGCATTGGGATAGGCCAATTCCATCGCCGCAGTGTCGTTTCCGTCGTCGAACAAGCCCATCTGCCCCGATGCATCGTCCTTTTGCTTCTGCGCCCCGACGCTCATGGCCTCTTCCAGTACGGCGATGAGCTGCGACCGCGGCCGGCCGAAGGAATCCATAGATCCGCCTTTGATAAGGCTTTCCAGCATCTTGCGGTTTAGAATATGGTAATCGACGCGGCTGCAGAAATCGCTGAGCGACGTAAAGGGCCCGTCTTTTTCCCGGCTCGTGACGATAGCCTCGATGACGACGTCGCTGATGCTTTTGACTGCCGAAAGGCCGAAGCGTATGGCGCCGTTTTCGACGGAAAACATGGATACACTGGCGTTGACGTCCGGTGCCAGCACCTCGACGCCGTGACGGCGGCATTCCGAAATGTAATAGCTGATCTTGCGGATATCGTTGATAAAGCTGGTCATCGTCGCCGCCATGAATTCCGCCCGGTAGTGCGTCTTCAAATACGCCGTCTGCCAGGCGATGTAGGCGTAGGCCGCCGAGTGGGATTTATTGAAGCCGTAGCCGGCGAAGTATACCATGAGATCAAAGACCTTGTTGGCAATGTCGTCGGAAATGCCATTTTTCTGCGTCCCGGCCAAAAAGCTCTCCCGTTGGGCTTTCAGGATCGATTCCTTCTTCTTGCCCATGGCCCGACGCAGCAAATCAGCCTGTCCCAACGAGAAGCCGCCCATGACGGAAGCGATCTGCATGACCTGTTCCTGATACAGGATAACGCCGTACGTATCCTTTAAAATCGGCTCCAGCAAGGGATGAAGATAGGTAATCTCCTTTTCGCCGTGGCTGCCCTTGATGAAATCCTCTACCATGCCGCTGCCCAGAGGGCCCGGACGGTATAGGGCGACAAGGGGAATCATGTCTTCGAAATGCTTCGGCGCCAGTTCCTTGACCAGCGTCGTAATGCCCGACGATTCCATCTGGAATACGCCGGCCGTATCGCCCTCCGTCAGGAGTTTGCACGTCTCCTGGTCGTCCAGGGGAATGGCGTCAATATCGATGTCGACGCCGTGCTGCTGCCGAATGAGCTTGACGGCGTCGCCGATGACGGTCAGCGTCCGCAGGCCCAGGAAGTCCATCTTGAGCAGGCCCAGCTCTTCCACCAGATCTTTGTCGTACTGGGTCGTCAAATATCCTTCCTTTGAATACTGCATAGGCACGTAATCGTCTACGGGCGCAGCGGAAATCACGACGCCGGCCGCATGAGTCGACGAATGGCGCACCATTCCTTCGAGGGCGCGGCTCACCTCGACCATGTGATGAATCGTACTGTTCGTCTCGTATTCCTGGCGGAATTCCTTGCTGACCTGCAGGGCCCGGTCGATAGTCAGGCCCAATTCTGTCGGCACGAGCTTCATAAAGCGGTTGACTTCGCCGAGAGGAATTGCCAGGGCCCGGCTGACGTCGCGCATGACCGCCCGGGCCGCCAAGGTTCCGAAAGTAATAATCAACGCCACATGCTCCTTGCCGTATTTGCGCGTGACGTAATCGATAATGCGGCCGCGGTTTTCATAGCAGAAATCCATATCGATATCAGGCATCGTCACCCGTTCCGGGTTAAGGAACCGTTCAAAGAGAAGATCGTATTTCAGCGGGTCCAGCCCCGTAATTCCCAGCAGATACGCTACGACGGAGCCGGCGGCAGACCCACGGCCCGGCCCGACGGGAATATCGTGGTCGCGAGCAAACTTGACGTAATCCCACACGATGAGAAAATACGACGGAAAGCCCATCTTGTTGATGACGTCCAGCTCGTAATTCATGCGTTCCCGCACTTCCGGCGTCACCGGGTCGTACCGCGTCGGCAGGGCCTCCTCGCAGAGCCTGCGCAGGTATGACTCGTCCGTCTCCCCTTCGGGAACGGGGAATTTCGGCAAATGGCGCTCGTCAAAAGAAAGCTCCACATTGCACTTGTCGGCGATTTCCAGCGTCGTATCCAACGCTTCCGGCATGTCGGGAAACAGCTCGGCCATTTCGTCGCCGCTCTTCATGTAAAACTCGTCGTTGGCAAAGCGGAAATGGTCCGGGTCTTCGAGGGTGCTGCCCGTTGAAATGCATAATTTGACTTCCTGCGCCGCCGCGTCGGATTTTTCGATGTAATGGTAGTCGTTCGTCGCCACGACCTTCAATCCATATTCCTTCGACCAGCGCTTAAATACCTCGCGGACGATCTTTTCTTCCGCCAGTCCGTGATTCTGCACTTCCAGATAGAAATCGTCCTTGCCGAAAATGCGCACCAGCCGCTCCAGCGTCTGCCGGGCCCCTTCTTCGTCGCGGTTGAGGATATTCTGCTGAATATGTCCCTCGATGCAGGCGCTCATGGCGATAAGCCCTTCATGGTACTGCTCCAGCAGGTCGTAGTCGACGCGGGGCTTGTGGTAATTGTTTTCTCCGTCGACAAAGCCCTTCGACACGATTTTGACCAGATTATGATAGCCCTTCAAATCCTTCGCCAGCAGGATCAGATGGCATAACCGTTCCTTCGTCTTCTTCTCAAAGCGGCTGCCCTTGGTCATATAGACCTCGCAGCCTAAAATCGGCTTGACACCCTGCTTCACCGCTTCTTTATACAAATAGATGACGCCGTACATATTGCCGTGATCCGTAATCGCCACGGCAGGCATATTCAATTCTTTTGCCTTCTGAACCATGTCGGGAATGCGGCACAGCCCGTCGAACAAGCTGTACTGCGTATGGACATGCAAATGGACAAATGGCCTCATGACAACGCTCCTTATCGATAAGTTACATACTGCAATGCTGCGTACCTTTTATTATAGCATACCTGCCGCAGCAGCATAAGCCGGACGGAACACAAGCGCAAAAAACTCCTGCCGCATGAGCAGCAGAAATAAGATCTGCGTGCGCTATGCAACAGGAGATAAGATGAAATATTGCTGACAGTTTATAGGACGTCCCGCTCAGCGGGTCAAGGACAATATCATGTCGTACCACACGGCGCCGCCGTGCGTAGACTGGGACTTTCCGTGGCATTCGTAGCCGAACTGCTCGTAGAACGGGATCAGCCGTTCCTTGCAGGTCAGTATAATCTGCTTTTTGCGGCGCGACTCCGCCTTTTCGATATAGGCCTTCATCAGCGCCGCGGCGAAGCCCTGATGCTGCTCCTGAGGGATTACGTCTAGGCCAAACACCATGACGTTCGGCGCGTCGTCGTCGTGCAGCGCCGTTGATTCATACAAATCGTCGGTCAGCTCGTCCTTATTCGTCACGCAGCCGTTGATAAATCCAATAGGCCGTCCATCCTTTTCTGCAATAAGAAAGGAATGGGTAAAGGCCGCCAATCGCTGGCGAAAGCTCTCTTCCGTCGCCGCTTCCGCCGCAGGAAAGCAGGCTGCTTCAATGGCCGTTACGGCCTTCAAATCTGTCGGCTCCGCAGGCCGAATTACTATATCCATACAATCCCCTTTCTATACCCTGCGTTTATTCCATCGGTTTGACGTAGATAGACGGTTTGCCGTCAGCAGGATAACCCATGGCGTCGCCCAGCTCGTCGCCCGTCACCTTCAGGTCCGTATTGCGGCTCACGGTCACGCGGAACAGCTGCCCTTCTTTATAGTTCAGCTCTTTCCCCTTCAAAAATGCCGAAATCCACCACGGAGCAAACCACGTTGAGCTTTTCTTTCCCCGGCCTTTGACATAGCCGTTCAAGGGCACCGTCACACCGTTCAGCGTTTTGATAGCCGCAATGGACAGCTCCAGCTTGCCGCCCCTGCCGAAACCACGGTTTCCCCTGCCCTTCAGCACCTTGCCGACACAGGTCGTACCGGCCGGAATGACGACGACGTCATTGACGACTACGTCTTCCAGGTTCTTCAGCTTAAAGGCCTTGCCCTCCTTGCTGGTCTTCGAGCTAATCGACTCCTGCAGAGCCAGCATGAGCGGCGTACCCTTAGGAATATACACGTGGCCCAGTTCGACGCCATGACGGGTTTTCGGCCGTTTCGGGTCGTTATACTCATCTAATATAGCCTTCGTCCGTTCTTGAATATTCGGTTTTACTACGGGCTCTTCGACAGGAAATTCCGCCCCTACGACGGGAGTCTTCACATCATGAAATTCCTCGCTGGCCTGAACTGCGCCGCCAGCCAGACAACAACAGCAGCATACGGCGGCTAATACGCGTTTTACCTGCATGACCGGTTCCCCTTTCGCCAAACGATGCGTATTGCAAAAACAAGAAAAGCCTTCGTCCAATCCTGAACAAAGGCTTTTATGCTGGTCGGAACGGCGAGATTTGAACTCGCGACCTCTTCCACCCCAAGGAAGCGCGCTACCAAGCTGCGCCACGTCCCGTTAACAGACATTATTGTACCCGATTCCACAGGACTTGTCAAGTAATTGGATACATAAACATTTCCATATCGTATCAGCAGCCTTCTCTTTCACTTGACGGCCATTTCAATACTCAGTATAATAAAAGTGAAATAAAAATGAGGCATTACACCGACAAACGGTTACAGCCCCTACATTAAGCAAGATTTAACCGCCTAAAGTTTGGACGCTATGGGCGGTTATTTCTTTTGTAAAAGTACCACTAAGAGAATCAAAAGTAATAGTGTTACGTTTGTCTCGTTCATGGGCATCACCCCCATTCATTCGAAATGGATAGGGGCGATATAACCGCCTGCCGTTGTGTGTGTAATGCCTGCGGCAACATCATATACGAACATATGATGTCATGTCAATATAGCTTACTATCTAACGCAAAGATATACGCTGCAAGAAGCTCAGGTCTTAATCCTCCCATCGGTCGTCGTCCCAATCGTCGTCATCGTCATCTTCCCAACGATCGTCATCCCAGTAGTCATCGTCATCGTCTTCCCAGCGGTCGTCGTCCCAGTAATCATCATCGTCAAAGGACTCCAACGCCGGCATGCCGCTTCCCCAAGTGGGCGATGATCCTATCCCCAAAGGCGACGTCATGGCAAAGGAAAGATTGCCCATCAGAAACCATACGGCGCACATCATCATCACTAACCAACGCTTCATAGTTCTTCACCTCTCTGTCAAAAAATAACAAGCTGCGTTATCTCAACATGGTACAGCCCATGTTGAATATCCCTTTCATCTCCTGTATATTACACATTGTACCATAAGAAAATAGCAAAAAAGAAGAATTATGCAATTTTCAAATGTAAAATTACAGTAAAATAACCTATTTCTTAATACAACAGCCTCGGAGTTCTTCATGAAGCTCCGAGGCTGTTGTATATTATTTACCATTCATCACTATCACCGTCATCGTATTCATCGGCAGAATAGCCATCGTCATGAGCCGCATCCAATTCGTCACGCCGTTCTCCCTGCCCATCGGCATAGCCGATTTTAAAATCTTCTGAGCCGTAATCCGGCCACTCGTCCCACAAGCCCATGCAGGCATCTTCATAGCCCTTCGCATACCCTGCATCGTATTCCTCGTAGGTCGCCTGTGACACCGCACTGCCGCAAATCCAGACGCATAAACATATTACCATCAATAACAATAGCTTCATATGCTGCACCTTCTTTATTTAATACGCCCCATCGCCGCAAGGACAAGACGCAATATGGTCGTTCAGCACGCCGGCGGCCTGCAAAAAGGAATACATAATCACCGGCCCGACGAAGGACGCGCCCCGCTTCTTTAAATCCTTGCTGATGCGCTCCGACAATTCCGACTGAGCCGGCATGTCTCCCTGATCGTTCCAAGCGTTGCGAATCTGTTTCCCCTCCGTAAAATGCCAGATATAGGCGTCAAAGGAACTGAACTCCTGCTGAATTTCCTGTACGACGCGAGCATTCTTCCGCACCGAAGCAATTTTCAGGCGATTACGAATCACATCGCCGTGAAGACGAATCTCCTCCAGCTCGTCGTCGGTCAGCGCCGCGCAGGCCGGTATGGAAAAATTCTGAAAGGCCTTACGATACCCATCGCGCCGCTTCAAAATCGTCAGCCACGACAACCCAGCCTGCGCCCCTTCAAGACACAGCAGCTCAAACAACATCGTATCGTCATGACAAGGCACGCCCCATTCCGTATCGTGATATTCCCGCAGCAACGGGTCGCCTAAGGCCCATGGGCAAATTGAATTCATGAGAAACTCCTTTTTCATTATTTATGCATTCAAATATTCATATAACTTAGCCTCAACAGGCTCATCTAACAAAAACTGAAAATTTACAATAGGAAGTTCTTTACCTTCATCATTTTTAATAGTTGTTTCTGCAGGTTTACCTATGACAGATAAATCTCCTAAATAATAAAAATCTTTTCCTTCTGCATCACTCTTTTTGACAAAAAGCAGCTTGCGAGTTTTATCATCCATGATGCGCATCACTTGATTAGAATTCAATCTTACCCGTGCCCTTGTCATCCAGCTGAATTGCTGAGGTGATATAAATCGATCTTCATATTTTGTATTTGCAGAAATATCATCTCTTTTGTTATATGTAACAAAAATTGGGCAAGTACCCTCCACAATAGCATATCCATTAAGTGTTCCTTCTCTGTTTTGCGGATAATTTAGAATGCGGGAAACATCTTTGCGCGAATATTTTTCATAACGGACAAATCCTTGTACAACCATTGATTCTTTTCCGACATACAGCTTATGAAACCGATAAAATCCATATTCCAAAATATCTCTAACATAACCACAAAATTCTTTATTTTTTAATAATTGTGCAAAATATGCAGTTCGTCTATATACGCAATGGTCATAAGAAATGATAGGTTGCTGACCATACTTTTTCTGCGCTGCTACAACAAAAAATTGCAAAGAGAGGACATTAGCCACTCCAGACAAGGTTTGCTCCGATATCAAATAGTGATATTTTTTTCGCACCATTTCCTTTAACTCATCAGCAGACACTTGATTCATATCTAACAGTTTCTCTATCAACAGAAGCTCTTCTACTCGTTTGCCATTTGCCACTTCTTGGCTCAGCATCACTAGCATATCCTTATGAGCTTTTATCATAGTTGATTCATAGGGACGTATATATTGAACAAACCCATAAAAGGAATCCTTTTTAGCAATAAACAGGTATGGATCTTTATCCCCAATACGAACAAAATCCATCATCATCGGTTGTCTGCCTAACCGGTATTCCATATTGCAATAGGATTCTTTCAGCTCTCTTAAATCTGCTAAATAGCGTTTGCGATCAATAGATTCATAGATCTTTTCTTTTGCAATATCATCAAAATGAACAGAGGTAGCACCTGGCAGATAGTTGACATGCATGAGCTGACGCACAAAATCCTTATCATACGTTCTGTCTCCATACAAAGCAATGGGAAGCAAAAAATTATTTTCATAGTTACCAATAAAATCCAAAACCTCTAAATAACGTTTATTAGGATATTTACGGAGACCACGGCCTAACTGTTGCACGAAAATAATAGCCGATTGCGTTGGCCGAAGCATAATGATTTGATTAACTTGCGGAATGTCGATGCCTTCATTGAAAATATCACATGTAAAAATATAATCTAAATATTCAGGATTTTTTGCAGCATTGCATTCTAACCTTTTGACAGCTTCCTGCCGTTCCTTTTCTGATGAGCTTCCGCTTAATGCAATCGCTCGTTTTCCATGCAGTCGAAATGCAGATGCTAAAGAATGCGCTTCTTCCACACTACTGCAAAATACCAATCCCTTAATGCGTTCCATGTCACTACCATATAAATCGGCATAATATAAGATATGTCGAACTCGTTCTTCACTAGTTAACAAATTAAAATCACTTTTATCATCAAGCATTTTACCATCAACACAAATCTCACTAATGCCATGATAGTGAAACGGCACAAGCATATTTTCTTCCAAAGCATGATGAAGGCGAATTTCATAAGCAATATTGTGATGAAACATGTCATAAATATCAAATCCATCGGATCGTTCCGGTGTCGCTGTCATCCCCAGCCAGAACTTAGGCTTGAAATAATTAAATATTTTCCGATATGTTTCAGCACCACCATGATGCACTTCATCAATAACAATGTATTCGAATGCATCAGGGGCAAAAGAATGCAGCATCGCATCTTGTGCCAGTGTCTGTATCGTTGCAAATATATATTTCTTCTGCACGTCTTTAAATCGTCCAGTTAATCTGCCCGTTTCATCAGGAGGAAATCCCACCTTGATATAGCTGTCCCTCGCACTATTAACAATCATTTCCCTATGCACAACAAAAAGACTGCGCATCGGATTCACTTTGCGTATATCAAAAGCTGACAAATATGTCTTCCCTGTACCTGTCGCCGAAATAAGTAGTCCCCTATCTTGACCCGCATCACGCAGTGCTTGAATTCCTGCTAAGGCAGCTTGCTGCATTGTATTGGGATGTATCTTATAAAGAGGTATATATGCAGACTTTTTTTGTATACGGTTATGGCTATATACATCTTCATACGCCTTAATCCACGATTCATTAACGGCTTCAGCCGCATCCCATAAAGCTGAAAACTCCTGCATCGTCTGCCGGATTAAGGCGCCATCTTCAGCAGAAGCAACAAAAAGATTCCATTCCTGATTATGCGTCAGTGCATTGGCAGTCATATTGCTGCTGCCAATAATCATAGTATAGCTTTCTTCGTCATTGTTAGGATAATGAAATATATATCCTTTAGCATGAAAAGCCTTTTCTTCTGTTATCATCCGAACTTCTAAATTAGGAAATTTTAATAACTCCCGAAGAGCTGCTGGTTCTGTGAAGTTTAAATACTGAGACGCTAATATTTTACCTTTTACATTATCATTCTGAATCAGCGCATCTTTGATGCAAGCTATGCCACTTTTTGTAATGAAGGCTACTGAAAAAAGAAATTCATCACAACTATATAGCTGCGATAATACCGTATCGAGTACTTTTAGCCGCTTAGTCCGATTATTAGTCAACATCTTCGGCACATACCGCTTATCTGCATTGACTTTATAATCAATAAACCCTTCACGCAAACACTCTTTTAATACATTATAGGCAGTCATCGTCTTCTCCTACTTCCTAGACAATCTCTCCATAATCGGCACATCAGCCGGAGCCCATTCTAACGTTATCAGTTCTTCCGGCGCCAGCCACTTGGCATCGACGTGTTCTTTGCGGATAAAATCAGGCTTGTCCAAGTTACACATAAAAGCGTGCATAGTAATGGAAAAATCGGGATACGTGTGGTTTACGGTCATGTACAGGTCTTCTTCCTTTACTGTGACATGAACGTCCATTTCTTCCCGCAATTCCCGTTCAATGGCAGTGTGCTTTGCTTCTCCCGGTTCTATTTTTCCGCCGGGAAATTCATATTTAAAGCTGACATAATCATATTTTCCTTTTCCCCGTTCCATACAAAGTATTTTTCCCTTATATTCCAAAATCGCCGCTACGACTTCTAAGTGTTTCATGATTCAGATTCCCCCATTTTCTGCATATTTATTATATTATACAATGAAACTTGCTGTATGTCTTCTGTACTGCGTTTATACTACGTCTAATACCAGGGCATATTTTTCTGTACAACATCTTGTTCATTTTCTATAATAAAATCAGAAAATACGTTTATGCAACACTAGAAGCTCGTAAAGGATGGAAAGTATCATGAAAGAAAAATACTATTATATCGGAGAAGTATCATCTCTGCTCGATATTTCTACGCAGACCTTGCGGTATTACGACAAAATCGGTCTGGTCCGGCCGGCGAAAGTCAACGAGCAGAACGGCTATCGCCAGTATACGTACGACCAAATTCATTATATCGAGCGCATCAAGTACCTGCAAAAACTGGGTCTGCCCCTGACAGAAATCCGCATAGCATTAGACGGCGGAGGCACGGAACATCTTACGAAGCTACTAACGCAACACAAAGAAGCGCTGCAAAGAAAAATCGAAGCGCTGCAGGACACAGTCGATACGATAGACTGGTACGTGTCGTATTACAATTATTTAAAGGAAAATGCCTTTCCCGATATTCCTTTCAAAAAGACCTTTGAAACTCGCTATGTTCTCGCTGCGCCGATTTATCCGGGAGAGCCTATATACGGCGCGGCGGGCTACAGGCTGACAGAGGCACAGAGCAAGACACCCTTCAATCAGCTTCCCATGCTCCGCCAAAACGGCTACATCCTGGACTTCCATCGGCTGCTGCAGAACGAAATATCCGCCTTGTATTACTTCATGTACATCAAAGAAAAGCCGTCCTTTTCCCATCCCTATATCCGTGAAATACCAGGCGGGGACTATTTCTGCTTCCGCGTAAAGCTTTTGTCGGAAACTTGCAGCAATACTTGGTTCAAAACGTATTTTGAAGGCAGCCCGTCTTCCCACCTGGTCGTCGCCGACGAATATGAAGACAACTTTTATGAATTTCAACATTGTACCTACGAGGTGCAGGTGCGCATCGCGCCATAAGCAGCCAGCCCCGCTTATCCGACAGCATAGTCAGGTAGGCGGGGCTGGTTCAATATAAGTACTAGGTCTCAGGCTGCGCCGGCGGGATGCGTTCGATCGTAAAGCCGATGAAGCCGATAATAATGGAGATAATAGGCGTCAAATAGCACGAGAAGGCAAAGGGCGCATAGGACAAGGTTGCGACGCCCAGCGTCGCCGCCATGAAGGCGCCGCAGTTGCTCCACGGCACGAGGGGACTGACGGTGCAGCCGGAATTGACAACGCAGCGGGACAGATTCTTCGGAGCCAGGCCCTTTTCGGCGTAGCGGTCCTTATACATGCTGCCCGTCACGATGACTGACAGATACTGGCTTCCCATGAGCATTTCGGCGATGACGCCGGTCAGCACAGTCGCGCAAATGAGTCCGCCTACGCCCTTGGCGATGGTCAGAACCTTATCCAGCAGCAGGGGCAGCATACCCGACTTCTGGATGATGCCGCCGAAGCCCATGGCTACGAGGACCAGGGCGATGATAGAGCCCATGCTGACCATGCCGCCGCGGCTCAGCAGGCTGTCGATGACTTCCGAGCCGGAATGGGATTCGTAGCCGGAAAAGGCCACGCTGATGACGTCGGACAGGCTGGCGCCTTGTATGCCCATAGCCAGCAGTGCCGCAATAAAGGCGCTGATGAACAGGCCGGGAATAGCCGGCATTTTCTTGATGACCGACACGATGACGACGAGAGGCGGAATGAGCATGATGGGATTGATGACGAAGATACGGGACAATCCGTTCAAAATTGCGTCGATGCCTTCGTTGTCAATGCTTGCGCCGCCGTATTGAAAGCCCAGGACGGCATAGAGAACCAAGGTGATGATAAAGCTGGGCACGAGGGGATAGACGACGTGCTTGATATGCTCGAAGAGCTGGGCCCCGCTGATAGCCGCACCGAGGTTGGTCGTATCGGACAGGGGCGACATCTTATCGCCGAAATAGGCTCCGGCAACGACGGTCCCGGCGACCATTTCCAAGGGGATATTCATGGCCTGGCCGATGCCGACCAGGGCAATGCCGACGGTACCGGCGGTGCTCCACGAGCTTCCCGTGGCAAAGGCTACGATAGACGTGAGGACGTAGGACATAGCCAGAAATACCGTAGGCGAAATGATGAGCAGTCCGTAGTAAATCATCGTCGGTACGACGCCCGATATAATCCATGTGCCGATCAAGATCCCGACGATGAGCAGGATGACCAGGGCCTGCAGGCCGTCGGACATAGTTTCGAGCATAAATTTTTCAATATCGTCCCATTTGTACCCGGCCTTTAAGGCTACGAGACAGGCAATGGCCGTCGAAAAGACCAGAGGGATATGGGGGCCTGCGCCCAGAAAATTCAGGGCGATGACTAAGCTGATAATCAGCGTGATGATGGGAATGAGGGCCAAGCCGACGGTCATATTTCGATACGTTGACATAATGATTCCTCCTCGCCGCCTTATTCTTCAAAAACGCTCAGCGCCTGGGTAAAGTCGGCAATCAAATCCTGGGCGTCTTCTAGGCCGACGGACACGCGCATCAAGCCGTCTGTAATGCCCATTTTCAGGCGTATGTCCCTGGGAACGGACGCATGGGACGACAGGATGGGGTAGGACAGGGTCGTCGCGTAGCCGCCCAGGGTCATGGCGTATTTGGCGATGTGCAGGCGACGCATGAAGGCGTTGATTTTTTCCCGGTCTTCGGGCATTTCAAAGCTGAGCATGGCGCCGTATCCCTTGGCAAACAAGCGCTTGGCAATGTCATGCTGGGGATGAGTCGGCAGGCTGGGATGGTTGACCTTCAGCACGCGGGGATGCTCGTCAAGGGCTTTCGCCAGGGCTTCGGCGTTTTTCAGCTGCCGTTCCATGCGCAGGTCGAGGGTCCGCAGGCTCCGTTCGCATAAATAGGACGAAAACGGGTCGAGAGTGCATCCCAGGAGGGCCTGCAGCTTGCAAGCCTTGTCGACGATATCCTTCGACGCCGTAGCCGAGCCGCCGACGATGTCGCTGTGACCGTTCATAAATTTGGTCAGGCTGTTGATCGTCACGTCTGCGCCGAAATCGATGGGCTTGATGACCGTCGACGTCGTAAACGTATTGTCTACGACGAGCTTAGCGCCGCAGTCGTGGGCGATGCGGGCCACGGCCTCTACGTCTACGACGGCCATGGTCGGATTGGAAATGACTTCCGTATAGATGATTTTCGTATTCGCCTGCACGGCCTTTCGAACGGCGTCTACATCCGTGAAGTCGACGCACGTCGATTCGATGCCGTACCGCTTGATGACGTCCAGAATTTCCAGCGTTTCGCCGTACAAATTGCTGTTGGCCAGGATATGGTCGCCGGCGTCAGCCAGGGACAGGAGCGTCGTCGTAATCGCTCCCATGCCGGAGCTGCAGATCATGGACGCTTCGCCGCCTTCCAGATAGGTGACCAGTTCGGCCAAGGCATTGCGGTTCGGGTTCCTGATGCGGTTATATGTGTAGCCTTTGACAGCGTAGTATTCGTTTAATTCGTCCAAGTCGGCTCCGCCGCGGAAAGCCGTCGTCAAGTAAATGGGCAGGACTTCCGGCGTGCTCAGCGTCCCTTTTACTTCCGCTCCCTGCATGATAATTTCCGTATCTCTGTTCATGTTTCGTTCCATGTCAATTCCTCCTGACAACTAGATAGTATACACCTGTAATGACTGCACTCTTTGCTATGACCGTATCATACCATTGAAGTAGAGCATAATGTCAATATATTTCGGCAAAAAAATACAGGAAAATGTGATGCTATCTATGCCAGAAGGACAACAGAGTCGGACAAAGGAACGGGAATTGTTTCTATTCCGTGCACACGGCAAAAGGAAAGAATCCAAGGTTATACTAGACAATAAGCTTTGCTGCGAGGCATATAAAAAACACCTGACAAACAGCTCGTCAGGTGTTTACTAGCATATGTAATTATCCCTGCGCCGCAGTGCTGCGCTTCTGCATGTCGCGGCGTTTTTTGAAGAACGGCAGGGCTACTTCCGGGAAGATGGCGTAGCCTAAGACGTCTTCCGGCGTAGCATCGGGGAATCCTTCGTCAGCCAGGGCCTGCTTAGCCTTTTCCAGCTCCGGCTCCAAATCGTCGGCCGGACGGTGGCTGATGACCGGTTCGTCGCCGATGCACATCTTGCGGAATTCTTCCGTGATTTCACCGGGAACGCGGCCGTACTTGCCGCGGACGATGTCCCGCACTTCGTTGGTCACGATCTTATAGCGGCCGTACAGGACGTTGAGCGCAGCGGCCGAGCCGGTAATCTGGCTCGTCGGCGTCACGAGGGGCGGATACCCCAAATCGCGGCGCACGTTCGGCATTTCCGCCAGCACTTCGTCAAAGCGGTCTTCTGCGCCCTGCCCTTTCAGCTGGTTGTACAGGTTCGTCAGCATGCCGCCGGGAATCTGGTACTTGCGGACAGCCGGATTGATCTGGCTGGGCATAGTCAGGTTGAATTCGTCAGCCAGCTCCTTGCGGACTTGTTTGAAGTGCTCCGTCAAGGGCCAGAGCCGTTCGACGTCGATGCCCGTATCGTAAATCGTGTTTTTCAGGGACATGACGACCGATTCTGTCGGCGGCTGGCTCGTCACTTCGCCAAAGGGCGACAAGGCCGTGTCGATAATATCTACGCCGGCTTCGATAGCCTTCATGTAGGTCATTTCGCCGAAGCCGCAGGTGCAGTGCGTGTGCAGCTCGATCGGTATGGACAAGTGCTTTTTCAGCATGCGCACGAGATTGTACGCGTCATAGGGGGACAACAGCCCCGACATGTCCTTGATGCACAGGGAGTCGACGCCCATGCGCTGCAGCTCCAGAGCGCCTTTTGTAAAGGATTCCATGGTGTGAATCGGGCTGATCGTATAGACGATAGCGCCCTGAACGTGGACAGACTTCGTGTCCTTCGCAGCCCGGATGGCTGATTCCATGTTGCGGGAATCGTTGAGGGCGTCGAAGACGCGGATAATGTCGATGCCATTGTCTACAGCTCTGTTAACAAATTCATACACGACGTCGTCGGCGTAATGGCGGTATCCTAAGATATTCTGGCCGCGGAGCAGCATTTGCAGGGGCGTCTTTTTGACGTATTTCTTAATCGTCCGCAGCCGTTCCCACGGGTCTTCGTCCAAAAAGCGCATGCACGTATCGAAGGTCGCGCCGCCCCAGCATTCCAAGGCGCCGTACCCTACTTCGTCCATCGCTTCCAATACAGGCTGCATCTGGCTCAGGCGCATGCGCGTCGCCGCGATGGACTGATGACCGTCCCGCAGTACCGTTTCCGTTATTTTTACTCTAGCCATATCACTATCCTCCGTTTAGTAATCTCTATGTAGTATCGGCTTGTTTCAAGCCTGTGCGTATGCAACTTAGCATATAATTATAATTGCAATTACTTTTTATTATACCATATTTTATCAAGAAAATCAGAAAAATTTCTTCGGCGGCAATCTAAAAAAGTCATTCTCCTGCCAGTATACGGCTGTATTTATTCTCATAATGTGGTACACTTATACTATACAATCATGGCGTCGACAGGGGTGTTATTCCAACTGCCATTATCCATACTCACAGCGAAAGGGGTTTTATTATGACAACATGCGCACGTATCATCACCGCCTATTTCAGCCCGACGAACACGACGAAAACCGTCTGCGAGACCATTGCCCAGGAGCTGAGCCGCACGCTGGGCATCCCCCACGAAAGCCGCAGCTTCACCCTGCCGGGCGAACGAACGGAACCGCTTGTGTTTCCTGAAGGCTCATTGGTCATCCTCGGCATGCCGGTCTACGCCGGCCGCGTGCCCAACTTCATGCTGAAATACCTGGCGCAGACAGAAGGAAATGGCTCCATGGGCATTCCCATCGTCGTATACGGCAACCGCAACTACGACGACGCCCTCATCGAGCTCCGCGATATCATGGAAAAGGCCCATATCCACACCGTCGCCGGCGGCGCGTTCATCGGCGAGCATTCCTTCTCCCGCACCCTCGGCCAGGGCCGTCCCGACAGCCAGGACCTCAACAAGGCCCGCAGCTTCGCCCAGGTCGTAGCCAGCACGATTTCCAACGACAGATACCGCACGCCCGTGCCGGTCAAGGGTAACGTCCCCTATCGGCCGTACATGGTGCCGCAGAAGGCCGACGGCTCTCATAAGACCATTACCAAGGTCTTCCCGAAGGTCAGCGACGCCTGCACCAACTGCGGCGTCTGCGTCAGTGCCTGTCCTCTCGGCTCCATCGCGCCGGACTGCCATACGTACACGACGTTCTGTGTCAAATGCTGCGCCTGCGTCAAGGCCTGTCCCGTCGGCGCACGCTACTACGACGACGAAACGTATTTGTTCCATAAGAAACAGTTGGAAGAAACGTACGCCCGCCGTGCTGAGCCAGAAACGTTCATCTAACACTACCTCTTCAGCGGCGTAAAAATACCGATATGCAAGGCTTGCCTGCCTATTGCATATCGGCATTTTTTATTCTCCAGGCCCTTCAGATTACACTGCCCTCTTTGACCCTGCCGGTATCCGCTTCGATGTATATCTTCCTCCCTCCGTCGGAAACGGCTACGACGCCTGGCGGTAAGGCGTCCGATTCCTTCCATTGTATGGCAAAGGAATAGCGGTTCCTCCCCTTTTTGACGGTAGTATTTTTATATCCCCGCACGCGGGACGTGTCGCGGCGATTATATGCTACGACGACCTGGCCCGTATCTCCCAGACAGTCCAGGACGGCAAACAGCTGACGGCAATACCGCCGCGTATCGACCATTTCGCCCATAGCCGGCGCATACGCACCTGCCAGTACCTGGGCCGGGTCGTCCAAATCTTCCGTCGCCTGCAGGCCCGTGCGGATGCACTGGATGCCCGCTTCGACAAAGGCCTGCTTCATGTAAGCGGCCCGCAGAACCCCTTCGTGAACGGACAAGGGCGTATAGTCCCCCTGCCGATACATGTCGGCCAGCTCCGTATCGGCAAGGACGACGACAGGATAGATGCGGGCTATATCGGGCTGTAAGCGGCAAATCGCCGCCGTCGTGTCCCGCAGGCTGTCCCAATCCTCGCCGGGCAGGCCCGGCATGAGCTGATGGCCGACAGTAAAGCAGTGCTCCCGCAGCAGCGCTGTCGCCGTTACGACGTCCTGTGCCGTATGTCCCCGCTTGGCCTTAGCCAATACGGCATCGTCCATAGACTGAACGCCTAATTCGACAGTGGACAGGCCGTACCGCTTCAACCGAGACAATATTTCCTCGTCAATACAATCAGGCCGCGTCGAGCAGCGAATCGCCTGTATGCGCCCCTCCTGCAGGGCTTCACGAGCCGGAGTCAGCAGTTCCTCCTGCAAGGCCGCCGGAATGGCCGTAAAGCTGCCGCCGTAAAAAGCGACCTCCCAATGCCGTTCTTCAGCTGCGCTCGTCACGTATTCTTTAATCGTCCGAGCCACGGCATTGCCGTCGGGTACGCCGCGCCTCCCTGTAATGCGCCACTGGTTGCAGAACACGCAGCGGTAGGGACAGCCGATATGCGGAATGAAGATAGGAATAATCGATGTTTTCACCATAATACCTCAAACAAAAAAAAAGGATGGGCTGAGCCGCATCCTTTCTATATTGCATGTAATCGTTTCAGAGCTTCGTGAGCGGCATGCTGTTCCGCATCCTTTTTGGTCTTGCCGGAGCCTTCGCCGAGAACCTTGCCGGCTACGATGACCTCCATGTAAAAGGTCTTATCGTGGTCGGGGCCTTCTTCCCGGCGCAGAACGTACGTGATTTTCTGCTCACCGTCGCGCTGGACAAATTCCTGGAACAGCGTCTTGTAATCTTTTCCGTAATCGCCGCTGGCAACGAGGGATAAATAATCTTTTAACTGATGCAGAATAAATTTGCGCGCTTCTTCATAAGACGAATCAATGTAAATAGCGCCGACGACGGCTTCAAACGCATCTGCCAGTATGCTGGCCCGCTTGCGGCCGCCCGACGCCAATTCTCCTTTTCCCAGAAGAATGTAGTCCCCCATGTCGAAAGTCGCGCATACGGCAGCCAGCGGCGCTTCGCTGACGACGCTGGCCCGCGCTTTCGATAATTCGCCTTCCGGCATGTGGGGATATTGCAGGAAAAGATATTCGCCGACTACCAAGTCGAGAATCGCATCTCCCAAAAATTCCAGCCGTTCATTGTAATAACCGTGTTTTGCCTTATTTTCATTGGCATAGGATGAGTGTGTCAGAGCCTGGTCCAAAATCAACAGATTATGAAAAGAGGAAAGTCCTAAAACGTCAATGAATTTTTCTAACTGCTTTTTTCTACCTGTATCCATTCACATGATCTTCTCTAATCTATTTTGTATTTCGCATATCGACGCTTAGTCTACGTATTTTCTGAACAACAGCGTCGCGTTGTGGCCGCCGAACCCGAAGGAGTTGGAAATCGCCACGTTGACATCGGCGTCTACGGCTTCATTCGGCACGTAATTCAAGCCGAATTCTTTCAGTTCGTCGTCGATTTCCGCCAGGTTGATCGTCGGATGTACCTTGCCCGTTTCAATCGTCAAGGCGCAGACGATGGCTTCTACGGCGCCGGCTGCGCCGAGGAGATGGCCCGTCATGGACTTCGTCGAGCTCATGAGGAGATCTTTGGCATGATCGCCAAATACGCGGGAAACGGCCTTCGTTTCGTTCAAGTCGTTCAAGTGCGTCGACGTACCGTGAGCGTTGACGTAATCGACGTCGTTCGGCAGGAGGCCGGCATCTTTAATCGCCAACTCTATGCATTTGGACTGCTGGATGCCTTCCGGGCCGGGAGCCGTGATATGGTATGCGTCGGCGTTGCTGCCATAACCGCTGATTTCGCAGTAAATATGGGCGCCGCGCTTCTTAGCGTGTTCTAATTCTTCCAATACGACAATGCCTGCGCCTTCGCCCATGACGAAGCCGTCGCGGTCTTTGTCAAAGGGACGGGACGCATGAGCCGGATCGTCGTTGCGCGTGCTCAGAGCCTTCATAGCGGCAAAGCCCGCTACGGCGCCGGGAGATACTGCAGCCTCCGTACCGCCGGCTACGGCTGCGTCGAGTTCGCCGCGCTGAATCATGCGGAAGGCGTCGCCGATGGAGTTAGCGCCTGTCGCACAGGCCGTTACGACGCTGGCGCAATGGCCTTTAAGGCCGAAGGTAATGGAAACCTGGCCGGACGCCATGTTGGCGATCATCTTCGGTACGACGAAGGGGTTGACGCGGGACGGTCCCTTGGCAAACAAGCCCTTGTACAGGTTGTGGAGAGTTTCCATGCCGCCGATGCCCGTGCCGACGATCGTGCCGATGCGGTCGCGGTCTTCTTCGTCCAAATTCATCATAGAATCTTCGAGCGCCAATTTAGCGGCCGCTACGGCGTACTGCGTAGACGGATCCATGTGGCGAGCTTCCTTCTTATCGATGCCGAAAGCAGCAGGATCAAAATCTTTGACTTCGCCGGCAATGCGCGCGCCGTATTCCGTCGCGTCAAAATGAGTGATAGGACCGATTCCATTTTTGCCGCTGAGCAGCGCGTTCCAAAATTCATCCTTACCCATGCCTACGGGGGAAATGACGCCGACGCCTGTAATCACTACACGTTTTTCCAATATTTTCACCTCATCATCAAAAATCAAACCGTGAATCAATCGGGAATTTCATCCATTTCACGTTTAAGATATGCAAATATGTCTTTTACCGGCAGAATGTCATGGATTTCCTGCATTCTCCTGCCGGAGAACACCAAGCCCGTTTCGACGTCGCCTTGCTGCGCTCTCGTAAGGGCGCGGATAATGCAGTACTTATGGCTGCATTTTTTCAGGCACTGATCGCAGTGATCCGGCGCCGGCGCCGTACCGAGAAGAATTCGTTCGGAAAAGGGCGTCCGGATTGCCTGCCCCGGAAGGCCGACTGGACTATGCACCAATATAAAATCTTCAGGGCTGTTGGCCCGCAGATATACCTTTTTCAATTCGTCAGCGCCGTTGGATTCCACGCTGGCGGCAAACCGGCTTCCCATCTGAACGCCGTCGGCGCCTAAGCGCAGCATTTCGGCAATGTCTTCTCCGTGAAGAACGCCGCCTGCGCCGATGACGGGAATATCGACGGCTTTCCGCACTTCCGGCACGATGAGCCGGCTCGAGCGGTTGGTTCCCAGATGCCCGCCTGCTTCTGCCCCCTCTACGACGACGGCAGCAGCACCCAGGGTTTGGGATATTTTAGCTAGTTTAGCAGAAGATACGATGGGCACAATAGGCGTACCGCTGTCTTTTCCCCAGGCGAACATGTCCCGGGAAAAGCCTGCTCCTGCTACAACCAGGTCTATTCCTTCTTCAATTGCAGTGGTCACGATGCCTTTGAATTCGCGGGCCGCGACCATTACGTTTATGCCTATGATTCCAGTTGGAGCCAGTTTTCTGGCTAAGCGTATTTCATACCTTAATTCATCAAAGGGCATGCCAGAAGCCGCAATAAGGCCAATACCGCCTTCGTTGGCTACTGCTGCGGCCAATCGGGCTGTGGACAATCGAATTGCCATGCCGCCCTGGACGATTGGCACCTTTGCTACGAGCTTACCTATTCTTAATTCTGGCAGCTTCACTCTGTTTTCCTCCAATCAAGACACCGTCAGGGGAAGCGCCACGGCTTCCCCATCCGGCCCTATTGCGTACTTACGCTTTCTTTTCCTTTTCGATGTAATCAACTGTATCTTTGACAGTTTTGATTTTTTCTGCAACATCATCAGGGATTTCGATGTTGAATTCTTCTTCGAAAGCCATGATCAATTCAACGATATCCAAGGAATCAGCGCCCAAATCATCGATGTAAGCAGCGTCCATTTTGACTTCTTTTTCGTCAACGCCGAGCTGTTCAACAACGATGCTCTTTACTTTTTCAAAAGTAGCTTCTTCGCTCATTTCCAATTCACCCCCTTTCAGTGGAATATATGTCTTACATTACCATGCCGCCGTCTACATTCAAGACTTGGCCGGTAATATAGCTTGCGTTGTCAGAGGCGAGGAACACGACGGCCTTCGCCACTTCTTCCGGCTGGGCGACGCGGCCCAGGGGAATCGATTTGAGCATGTCTTCTTTTACGGCGTCGCTCAATACCGCCGTCATATCCGTATCGATGCAGCCCGGAGCTACGGCGTTGACGCGGATGCCCCGCGAAGCCAGTTCCTTGGCTACGGATTTTGTAAAACCGATCATGCCGGCTTTTGCTGCCGCGTAGTTCGCCTGGCCGGCGTTGCCCGTCTGTCCGACGACGGACGTAATATTGATGATTGCGCCGCTGCGCTGCTTCATCATCAGCTTCGTTACGGCCTTCGTGCAATGGAACACGCCCGTCAGGTTCGTATCCAGCACGGCCTGCCAGTCGCCTTCCTTCATGCGCATGAGGAGGCCGTCGCGGGTAATGCCGGCGTTGTTGACCAAGATGTCGACGGAGCCGAACTGTTCCTTTACGGCGTTTATCATATCGGAAACGGCCGCGTCGTCGGCGACGTCGCACTGCATTGCGACGGCTTCGCCGCCTTGTTCTTTGATGAGGGACAGCGTTTCTTCAGCTGCTGCCGCATTGCCGGCGTATATAACGGCTACCTTTGCGCCTTCGGCGGCGAGGGAGACGGCAATAGCCCGGCCGATACCGCGGGAACCACCCGTAACGACGGCAGTTTTATCTGTTAAGAGCATTTTATCTAACCCCCTGGAAAAATTCAAGTGTTTTCTGTAAGGAAGGTATATCTTCTACGTTTTCGCTGTGAATCGCCCGGTCGATCTTGCGGTTAAAGCCGCAGAGCGTCTTGCCGGGGCCGACTTCTACGAAGGCTTCGGCGCCGAAGGCCTGCATGGTCTTCGTGCAGTCGATCCAGAGCACGGGGCTGGCCGCCTGCTTGACCAGGGAAGCCTTAATATCGGCCGCAGCCGTTTCGATCTGGCCGTTTACGTTGGCGACGACGGGAATCTTGGCGTCGGAAATCGTAATCGTGTCGAGCACTTCTGCCAAACGTTTCGCCGCCGGCTCCATGAGCGTGCTGTGGAAAGGCGCACTGACGTGGAGGAGGACTGCCCGCTTCGCTCCGGCTGCTTTCAATTCGTCTACAGCCGTTTCGACGGCCTTCGTGCTGCCGGCGATGACGATCTGGCCGGGGCAGTTGAAGTTAACGGCCTGTACTACGCCGCCCTGTTCGGAAATATGGGCGCAGATGTCCTTAATCTTATCTTCAGCTAAGCCCATGATAGCCGCCATGCTTCCTTCTCCCAGGGGCACGGCTTCCTGCATGAACTGGCCGCGGAGCCGTACAGTCCGCACGGCGTCGGCAAAGGAAAGGGCGCCGGCCGCTACGAGAGCCGAATATTCGCCCAAGCTGTGGCCTGCGGCGATGTCCGGCATCACGCCTTCCTGTTCCAATACGCGGCAGCAGGCCGTGCTGGCCGTCAGGATCGCCGGCTGCGTATTATAGGTCTTCATCAATTCTTCATCGGGGCCTTCAAAGCACAGCTTCGTCAAAGAAAATCCTAATGCGTCGTCGGCTTCTTCGAAAAGCTCCCGCACGACGGCGTACGATTCGTACAAATCCTTGACCATGCCGACTTTCTGCGCGCCCTGTCCGGGGAATACAAATGCTTTTTTCATATTATCACCTCGTCGTCCTTATTTCGCATACCATTTCATTGCCAATCCGGCCCACGTAAGACCGGCGCCGAACCCTGCCAGCACGACGATGTCGCCGTGTTTCATGAGTCCCTGGCGGTTCGCTTCGTCAAGGGCGATGGGAATGGATGCTCCTGACGTATTGGCATATTTATCTATGTTGACAAACACCTTTTCCATCGGCAGGTGAAGCCGCTTGGCTGCCGACGTAATGATGCGGATATTGGCCTGATGAGGCACGAGAAGGTCTATGTCTTCATGAGACAAGCCGGCCCGTTCCAAGGCCTTTTCCGCCGTTTTTCCCATGACCTTGACGGCAAACTTGTACACTTCCTTGCCGTCCATCTTGATATACGTCAAGTGCTTTTCCCGCGCTTCGTCCGTCGGCAGGATAGCGACACCGCTGGACGGGATATTCAGGTATTGGCCGCCGTTACCGTCGGCCCCCATGTCGGCGCCTAAAATGCCGTAGCCCTGTTCTACAGGGCCTAATACGGCCGCGCCGGCCCCGTCGCCGAACAATACGCAGGTGTTGCGGTCCGTCATATCCATAAAACGGCTGAGGATTTCCGCGCCGATGACCAGGACGTACTTGCACATGCCGCTTTCAATGTACTGGGACGCCGTAATCGCTCCGTAGGCAAAGCCCGAGCAGGCGGCGTACAAGTCGAAAACGGCGGCGTTGACGGCGCCGAGGTTCTTCTGCACGATGCAGGCCGTCGACGGAATCGTCATATCCGGCGTCAGCGTGCAGACGATAATCATATCCAGCTGTTCCGCCGTGATGCCGGCCATTTCCATGGCCTGCCTGGCGGCGATAGTACACATATCGGACGTGTTGACGCCTTCCGGCGCAAAGTGCCGTTCGCGGATACCCGTCCGCTCCCGAATCCATTCGTCTGACGTGTCTACGATTTTTTCTAAATCGGCATTCGTCACGACTCTATCGGGAACGTAATGGCCTGTCCCCAATATGCCGGCCGGATTAGTTTTCACTATCATACTGTTCTACCTCTTCTTCCTCTATACTTTTGCGAATATGGCCTACTACGTCCTGCTGCGCCAATTCTCCCGCTACGCGGATGGCGTTTTTGATCGCCTTGGCTTTAGAGCTTCCATGGCAGATAATAAAGCTTCCGTCTACGCCGAGAAGAGGCGCACCGCCGTACTCTGTGAAATCAAGACGTTTTTTTAAGGTTCGGAGGGCCGGATATACGGCCAGAGCTCCTAATTTAGCAATAAATCCGCTGCTCTTGATCGTATCCTTCACCAAGCGGATGATAAACATGGCCATGCCTTCGCCAAATTTCAAAATGACGTTGCCTACGAAGCCGTCGCAGACGACGACATCGACAGTCCCTTTCGGAATATCACGGCCTTCTACGTTGCCGTAAAAGGAAATGGTCTTCAGTTTTTCCAGCAGCGGATACGTCGCCTGGGCCAACTCGTTCCCCTTCGACGCTTCCTCGCCGATATTCAGCAGGCCGACGGTGGGCTTGTCTACGCCCAAAATGTATTTCGCATAGTGCGAGCCCATAATGGCTCCTTCCACCAAGTGCTTCGGTTTGCTGTTGGCGTTTGCGCCCGAATCGAGAAGGACGGTAATGCCCTTCTTCGAAGGAATCGGCGTCGCAATGCAGGGCCGTTCAATGCCCTTAATGCGGCCCAATCCCAGGAGAGCTGCCGTAACGGCGGCTCCTGTACTGCCGGGAGCTACGACGGCGTCGCAGGCGCCGTCCTTTACCAGCTGTGTCGCCACGACAATCGACGCGTCCTTCTTTTTGCGGATTGCCTGAGCCGGATGTTCTCCCATATCGATGACCTGGCTGGCGTGAACGATGGACAAATGCGAATTGTCCTTCGCGCCGTACCGGTTTAATACTTCTTTTATTTTATTAGTATCCCCTACTAAGACGACGTCCAGGCTATACGATTTGACAGCCTCAATCGCGCCCAGCACCACTTCTTCCGGTGCATAATCGCCGCCCATAGCGTCTACAGCTATTTTCATACTTACGCTCCATCATTCCAAAGATTCTATGATAAACTTTGTGCGAAATACTTCCTTCGCATTTTTCCGTATTTTCACCCATACATAGTATTTCTGATCGCGGCGGCGAATCACTTCTGCTACGGCGACGAGCTTGTCGCCTACAGTAACAGGCTGTTTGTATTTGATATTAGCTACGGCCGTAATGGCCACAGGCAGGTGCAGCACGGCCTGGGCCAGCGAATTGGCCTGAGCATACAAGCATTGGGAGCGCACGATATGCGCTTCATCGACCATATCTTCCGTCGCTGTCATAATGGAAATCGCGCTCTGTCCAACGGTGCATTCCACGAGTTCGCCTACAAAGCCTGCATTCTTCTGCCGGGGTTGGGCCGCTTCCGCCTTTTGCTTGATGCGGATGCGCATTTCCGGAATCCCCAACGCCATGCGGTCTAAGCGGATAGTAGCTACGCTGACGGAAAATTCCTCCGCCAGTTCTTCGTCGTTCACGAAGGGATCTTCTTCTATTCGCTTGCGCAGCAGGGCATGCCGCTTATCTCTTGCTATACGAACCATTTCATCACCTTTAAGCAATTTATGACCAAGTACTAATAGTACATACAACTAGAGATTATATAATGTTTCCTGAAGATTTGCAAGCAAAAACAAAAAGTATGCTTTCTCAGCATTCATATAATGGAACTGTCGAAAGCATACTCTTCACTCCTTTTTAGTATTTATCAAAATCCAATTCGTTCAAAACGTCGCGCAGTTTTTCCAATTCTTCCTTCGTCAGCGTAATGCCTTTCGTCATGGCCTGGTAGTCCGGGTCCCACGAGCGAAGGTCGAATTTCGGCGCGCGGTTGTTCCAGCTGATATAGGTCAGCTCCTTGCGCCAGCCGTCTTTATTTTCCGATAACGTGCCGCATACGTCTTCAATGTTAAAATTCAATTGTGCCATTGTATACCCTCCTAAAGACAAAACTTCATGTCTCTGATTACTTTTGTTTACAAAAAAACAAACATCAGCTACTATAATAGCAAATTTAACGCATCTGTCAATTATTAGTATACAATGAGTTATTCCATATCACAATCGTTTTGCATAACTATTTCTCCGTTATGTCAGATTGATATACCGGAGCCGCCCTTAATGATGAGGCGTCCGCCGTTTGAACAGGCCGCCGTGGGCTTCGCTGATATCAAAAATAGATATGAAGGAATTGGGGTCGATCTTGCGGACGGCGTCCTTCACCTTCGTTATTTCCAGACGCGACACGACGCAGTACAATATCTTCGTCGTTTCCCTCTTGTAAGCCCCTTCGCCGTTAAGCAGCGTAACGGCGCGGCCCATGTCCTGGGTCATGCAGCGGGCCATTTCGTCGTATCGCGACGTCACGATAAGCAGCCCCTTCATTTCGTCGAGGCCGTTCGTCACGATATCAATCATCTTATACGCGATAAAATAGGCTACCAGGGAGTACATGGCGCTGTCCCAGGAAAAGACGAAGCCCGAGCTGCCTAAGATGAACAGATTGAAAAACATGATGATTTCGCCTACGGAAAAGGGCGTTTTTTTGTCGGCAATGATCGCCAGTATTTCCGTACCGTCGAGGGAGCCGCCCCAGCGGATAATCAGGCCTACGCCGAGGCCGATGATAATGCCGCCGTAAATAGTCGACAAAAAGGGGTCCGTCGTCACCGGCGTATGGTGAATGAACTTGCTCCACCCGGACAGGCAGAGTACGGAAAATAAGGATTGTATCGTAAATACGACGCCGATTTTCTTATAGCCGATGATGAAAAAGGGAACGTTCAGCGCGACGATAAACACGCTGAAGCTGACGCCGGTCAGTTCGGCCGCCATCAGGGCCAGGCCGACGACGCCGCCGTCGATGACGTGATTGGGCACCAGAAAAATATCCAGGCCGACGGTGTATATAAAAGCGCCGAGGGCTAATCCAACGGCGCGGAATGCATATCCTGTCATATCATTCTATTCCCCCTTGCCTATGAATGTAACGGAGACCAATGATCCAGGCCACGAAATCGTCGACCGGTTCGGGCGGATACTGCAGCGACAGCGGCACGAAGCGCCGCCATCCCCGGCGGGGCGTATACTTGAAATACATAGCCCGGCCTTCGACAGTCGTATTTTTCTCGTCGACGAGAGAAAAGGTCACGGCAGGAGCCTGCCGCCGTATCCACTCCTCGGCGACGGGCTGCAGACGCTTGTGGTTAGTTCCGTCGCCCATGACGATATGGGTAAAGCGATACTGCGCATAAGCCCCAGTCAGATAGGCTTCCAGGTCTCCCGTCGGGATAATTTTTTTCTCCGCCAGGCTCCCGTCGCCGCCCAGCACGGCGACGCCCGTCTTTTCCGAGCCCGGATCAATTGCAGCTATCATTCGAATCTCCTTTGCTTATTGAATCGGCTCGACGATGATGTCGATGCCCAGAGGTCCTGCCGTATACGTGTCGTTCAGCGTGACGGCCCGCAAGACGATGTGTTCGCCGCTGAGCCCCTTAATGCGGGAAATGGTATCGAACATTTCCGTCGCCGACAATGCGCCGACGTTGCCGCTCAGCGGGTCGGGCAGCACGCCCTTTGCCTTCGCCTGCAAGTTTACGTCATGCAGAAAACGCATAACCTGTAATTCCGGATTATGAGCCGTTTCGCTTTCGTTCAGCTCCGTTTCATATACGACGTCGCCTTTATGATAAATGAGGTTGTTGTCGTGCATATCAATATGAACCAGCGCCGGTTCGCCGACCATGATATTGCCCGCCGCGATGAGGCGAATCAGCTTTTTGCCGCCGGCTCCCCCCTGCTGCAGGGCGCTGATGGCCGCGTTGAATTCGTCAGGCGCAATGTATACCAAAACGGCGTTTTCATCGGTAATACCCAAATACCGGCAAATCATGGCGTTGGTCTGCTGCATGGCCCGGCTCAATTCTTCCCGCGTCGTCTTGCCATCCTGGCCGCTGTTGAGCACGACGCTGGACAAGACTTCCCCTACGCGGAACATGACGGTTCCCTCGCGGATATTGGTCATCGTTTCATTGAGGATGCGGATGCGCTTGTCGAGCACCTCGATAGTACTGACCATGCGTTCCTTCGTTTCTTCCAATACGGCCAGGTCATGCTGCGCCGCGTCCCGGTCCGCTACGGCCTTATCTTTATCCTGCAGGGCTTTGTCCATGGCGACCTGTATGACCGACAGCTGACGTGCCTTGTCATCCCGCGCCGCCTGGGCCTGCTGCAAATCGAGCTGCGTCAGCCGGATTTCCTCGTTTTTCCCGTCCAGCTGCTCCTGCTGCAGCTGCAGCAAGTCTTCGTTAGAGGCGATGAGGCGGTTCTTTTCATCCAGTTCTTTCCCCAAATCGCCGGCCTGCTTCAGCAGCTGGTCGCGCTGCGTTTCCAGCGCTTCGTTCTGCATCCGGAGCTGCCGCATTCCAAACAAGGCGATGCGCACGTTTTCTGACAATACGGACATAACGCCCAGCGTAACGGCGGCAATGCTGATGCCGGTCAGGATCGTGACGAGGATAGACGTATATTTAGGCCGAAGGCCGAATAATTTAATTTTCCGCTTGCCGACGCGCGAACCGATCTTATCGCCTAAATAGGCGATAATACCGCCCATAATAGCCAGCACGAACAGCATAATCCATCCGTATTCCATACAGCACCTCCTTGTATAATATTATCATATAACATAATACGCATTCTGTCATTCCCTATTTTTATAAGAAATGTCCATATAAAAAACGGGTTAGCAGCGCGGCTGCCTAATAGGACCGAGCTGCTAACCGTTTATTTCGACTTGCGGTATACAAGAACCGCGCCGGTAATGCCGCAGATGATATCGGGAAGAAACGCGGCCAGATACGGCGGTATCCGTCCGCCGTTGCCAAGGGCATTCCCCAGCGTCATGATCGTGTAGTAAATAAAGATGACGACGACGCTGATGCCGAAGCCGATAGACGAGCTGCCGCGCTGCTTCTGCATGCCCAACGGCGCGCCGACGATGGCGCATACCAGGCTGGCCAGGGGCAGGGCGAAGCGGTTGTACATTTCTACCTTCATCTTATTGGTATTGACAGCGTTTTCGTCGAGAATCTGAATCTGTTCTCTCAGTTCGCGTATCGTCATTTCATCGGGGTCTTTCTGAGACGCATTGATGCGGTCCGGCTTCTGCACGATAGGCAGGGCCTGATGATCGAAGGTCATCGTCCGTTCTACGCCGTCTCCGCCGGAAAGGTCGTAAATGATGCCGTCGTGCATGACCCATTTCGAGCCGTTCCAGTCGGCCCATTCGGCCTTTTCCACCCGTACGAGCGTATCGTTTTCAAATTCCTGCACCGTAAGGTCCGTCAGCATCTTCGTTTCCGAATTATACTGGCGGGCGTACATCAGGCTGGAAATGTTGGCGCCTTTGACGTTTTTGAGGACGATGTGGTCCTGCGTCGCCGGCGCGACGTTATGCTTGACTTCTTCGTTGATAATCGTGTTGTAGGCGTTGTTGGCCCGAGGCACGACGTATTCGTTGAAAATGGTCGTACCGATGGAAATGAAAAAGGCAACGATGAAAATAGGCATAGCCAGGCGGGCGAAGTTCTGTCCTCCCGACCGCATGACAATGAGCTCGCTAGAGCTCGACAGGCGGCCAAAGGCCATCAGCGATCCCAGGAGGACCGACATGGGGAAGGTCACTACGATGATCGACGGCATAGCCAGCACTAAAATGCGGAAGGCCGCCCAAGCCGACGCGCCGTACGTATTGATCAGGTTGGCAATACGGTACAGCGTCCCCGTCCCGATGAACACGGCCGTAAAGGCACAGACGCCGAACAAAAACGGGCTGATAAATTCTTTTAATATATACTTATCTAATATTCGCATTCTGTCTCCCTGCCTGTTACATTCTGAAGTCGTCGCCTAAATAGAACTTCCTTGCCACCGGGTCGTTGGCAATCATTTCCGGATTGCCTTCCAAAAGAATGCGACCTTCGCTTAAAATATAGGCTTTATCTACGATGCTCAGCGTTTCTCTGACGTTATGGTCCGTAATGAGGACGCCCATGCCGCGATTTTTCAGGTGGCTGATAATCCCCTGAATATCGTTGACCGCCAAGGGGTCGATGCCGGCGAAGGGTTCGTCCAACAAAATAAAGGCCGGGTCCATGACCAGGCACCGGGCGATTTCCACACGGCGCCGTTCGCCGCCGGACAGCTGGATCCCCAAACGCTTGCGCAGCTTGATGATAGAAAATTCCTCCATCAGCGCTTCCGCTTTCCGGCGCTGCTCCCGCTTGCTCAGCTTCGTCGTCTCCAGCATAGCCAACAGGTTGTCTTCGACAGTGAGCTTGCGGAAAATCGACGCTTCCTGGGGCAGATAGCCGATGCCGTAGGCTGCCCGCTTATGGATGGGCAGACCCGTAATATCCTGATTGCCGATGCAGATCGAGCCTTCGTCGGGATGCTCAATGCCGACAATCATGTAAAAGGTCGTCGTCTTGCCGGCGCCGTTCGGTCCCAGCAAGCCGACGATTTCCCCTTGGTTCACCTGGATGCTGACGCCGGCGACAGCGCGCTTTTCCTTATACATTTTTACCAAATTATGTGTTTGAATCAGCATACATTGCTCCTTGCGCCGCCGCTTATTCGCTGCCCGGTATGATGACGACGGTCGACCGGCTCATGGCCTGGGCGGAATTATCGGCCAAGCGGATCATGATGTTGTCGCCTGTCAGCGAATTGCCGTTCTGTACGGCGTTGACGTCTCCCGTCAGATGGACGACGCCGTCGTTCTTGCCCGGCGTCTGGGTGTACACGGCTTTCGTCGCATCGGCTACGAGATTGTCTGCCGGCGATTCGATATGGACGTCGCCCTGCCCTACGGCCTTGATTTCTTTAAACCAAGCGTCGATGCGGTCGGCCCACAGCCGGGAGCCCTGGGCTTCCAGATAGCCGTTGCCCGTTACGATGCCGTAATCTTTATCCAAATAGTATTCGACCTTATCGCCGTTTACTTTCTTATCCTGATAAATACCGCGCACGTCTCCTGTCGCAATGACGTAATTGCGGTTCGTCGAATGCAGCTTGTCTGCCGTCAAATGCATGTCCGGCTGCTGCACGACGACGTTCCCTTCCAAGTCGGCTTCTGCCGTCTTCAAGTTGTATACGGCCTTGTCGCCGTTCATCGTCGCCTTGTCGCGCACGATAACGACGTTGCCCGTCGCTGTCGCCACCTGGGTCTTGCCGTTGTATTCCAGCTTGTCAGCCGTCACGGATACGGACGGATTGTCCGCGGCCCAAAGACCTGCAGCAGGGATGCTCATGAGTCCCAACAGGGCTAAAGCAAGCATTTTTTTCTGTAATTTCTTCATCATAGCTTATTCTCCCTTGGTTACCTGCGCATGGCCGGTCAGCGTTACCTTATCCATACTGGTAGTCGTTTCAAACGCATCGGCGCGGAGGCTCGTGTTGTCGTGACGGTTCATGACGACCTTGCCGCCCTTTACCATATGCGTATTCATATTATAATACACACTGCCTTCAGTCTGCAATGTATCATTCCGATTTGTCGCCGCACTGACCGGCGGTTTGATTTCAATCGTATGCTTCTTGCGGTCTACAACGCCATTCGGCGATGTAATCGTCATTTCCGTGCCGTCTTCTTCATCGACGAGCAGGGCTTTAGGATTTGTAAAATACATGATTTCCGTCTGGGGATCGATCATAATCTTATCGGCTGTCAGCTTCCAGACGAGCTTGCCGTTTTTATTTTCCACCAGCTCGGAGCCTTCGAATTCGACGAGGTTGTCCGTCTTCACCTCAGGCTGCGCCACGGGCTCTTCCATCAGCGAGTACAATAAGGCGGCAAAGGCGATGACACATGCCGCGCCGATAAGTTTTCCTTTATTCTGCTTGAGTTGTGTTATCGTCACTGCCGTCTGCCTCCGCTCCTTGGTGCAACGCTATAATTTCTTCCGGCGCCGTGCTCCAGCGGTGCTGGAACCACAGCCATTCCGTCGGGTGATCTTTGATAAACTGTTCCGTCAGCACGGCCATCTTCCGGGTCAGCCGGGCGATATCTTCGTCCTTATTCCCCGTATCTTCATAATACATGACCTCGCCGATGACGACGCGGTGACGGTGGTGTTCGTCGTGAATCGCAAAAATCGGCAGGATAGGCGATCGGAATTTACGGGCGAACTGCGCCGGTCCCCTCGGCGTCGACGACATCTTCCCCAAAAAGGGCTGGGGAACGCCGTAAAATCCGCCGTCCTGATCGGCCAAAAATCCCAATATTTTTTTGCGCTTCAAGGCCCGCGCGGCGATGATCATTTCATTCCCGCCGCGGGCAAATACTTCCAGTCCCATCATTTCGCGATTTTCATTGAGGAGCCGCGTCACCTGGTCGTTCGGCTGCTTTTTGACGATAGTCGTCGTCGGGTAGCCGTACAGGGCCAGCGACGCGCCCATCCATTCCCAGTTACCGATGTGGCCGGTCAGCACGATGACGCCTTTGTTTTCTTTCAGCGCCGCGTCCAGCCGTTCCGGATGCTCCAGCGTAACATACTGGGAAATATTATCTTTATTCAGCTTCGGCGTGTAGAGAATTTCCATCAGCGACTGGCCCAAATTCTGAAACAGGCCGTGCATGATCTGTTCCGCCGCGCCCCTATCGCATTCCATGCCGCGCATGATGTGGAAAATTCCGCGCTCGTACTGTTTTTTCAATCGCTTTCCTATAACCGGGCCCAAGGTTCGCCCCAAAGAAATAACGGCTGGATACGGAAGACAGCACAGCAACTTGCCTAATCCCCGCGCAGCGTGATACTGCCAATCCTTAAACACAATACAGACGCTCCTTTCTACTATTGAATCACTGCTGCCATGCCGCTCATATAGCGGCTGAGGACACTGTCCCACTGGTGCTGCTGTTTTAAAATATATTCGACCCACTCGCGCAACGCGCCGTGGCCGCCGGCATAGGCCGATACAAAGGAGGCCGCCTCGCGCACCTCCGCGCAGCCGTCGGCCGGCGAAGCGCCGCATCCGGCTTTCGCCACGACGGCCAGGTCGTTCAAATCGTCGCCCATATAGGCGGCTTCCCCCATCGATATGCCCAGGTCCTGACAAAGCTGGGAAAAAGCGGCCAGCTTGTCCGACGTATTCTGCATAACATAATCGATATGCAAATCCTCGGCCCGCCGCTCGACCATAGGCGAACGGCGCCCCGTAATAATAGCCGTTTTAAGACCTGCCGCCCGGGCCAGAGAAATCCCCATGCCGTCGCGGGCGGAAAAGCCCTTCATGGCGTCGCCGCCGGGGCCGTAATAAATCGTACCGTCCGTCAGCACTCCGTCCACGTCGAAGGCCAACAATTTTATTTCCCTCCAGCCGTCCATCAGACGACTCCCTGCCGCAGCAAATCCGTCAGGTGAACCATGCCGACGGCCTTGCCGTCGCCGTCGACGACGGGCAGTACCGTAATCGGACGAGGCTGGTTCTTTTCCATGATATGAAGGGCTTCGGCAGCCAGCTTATCGCTCGTAATCTGACGGGGGTTTTTAGTCATCATGGCGTCGACAGGCCACTGGAGGAAGTTAGATCCCGTTTCCAGGCCGCGGCGGACGTCGCCGTCCGTAACGAGGCCGACGAGGCGGCCTTCTTCGTCGACGACCGACACGGCGCCCAATCCCTTTTCCGTCATCATGAACAAGGCGTCCTGCACGATGCTGTCTTCGGAAATGACCGGATTGTCATTACCCTTGTGCATGACGTTTTCAACGGTCATGAGCAGCTTGCGGCCGAGCGCTCCGCCGGGATGATAAATGGCAAACTGATTTTTCGTAAAGTGATGGCACGACAGCAGGACGATAGCCAGGGCGTCGCCGAGGGCTAAGGCCACGGTCGTGCTCGTCGTCGGCGCCAGTCCCAGGGGGCAGGCTTCCTTTTCGACGGATGCGTCGAGGATGACGTCGGAATTTTTAGCCAGCGTCGAGTTGTGATTGCCTACGACGGCGATGATTTTAGCGCCGATTCGTTTCAGCGACGGCAGGATATTCAAAATTTCCACGGTTTCGCCGCTGTTGGAAAAGGCCAGGACGACGTCGTCCCCCGTTACCATGCCTAAGTCGCCGTGAATGCCTTCGGCCGGGTGGAGGAAAATAGACGGCGTGCCCGTGCTCGACAGCGTCGCCGATACCTTGCGGGCGATATGGCCCGATTTTCCCATGCCGGTTACAATGGTGCGGCCTTTCGATTCCATGATCATATGCACGGCATTGACGAAGTTTTGATCCAGCGTAGGAATGAGATTTTCAATGCCTTTTGCTTCTTGCTGGAGTACGTCTCTTGCTTCTGCTAATATATCCATCGTAATGTCACCTCTGTATATTATTTCGCCGTACTGACGCTTCTGCGGGTAATGTCGTTGATGGCGATCATATCGCGCAGCACGCCTTCTACTTGCGACAAGTATAACATATTCGGGCCGTCGCATAAAGCTTCGGCAGGATTATCGTGCACTTCCATGAATACGCCGTCGATGCCCGAACCGGCCGCCGCTCTGGCCAGGTTGCCGATGTACTGGCGAAGGCCTGCCGATTTCGTGCCGGCGCCGCCGGGCAGCTGGACGCTGTGCGTCGCGTCGAACACGACGGGATAGCCGAAGCTGCGCATAATGGGGAAACTGCGCATGTCGACGACGAGGTTATGGTATCCCAGGCAGAATCCCCGTTCTGTCAGCATGATATTTTCATTGCCCATATAGGTGATCTTGTCGACGACGTTTTTCATGTCTTCCGGGGCCATGAACTGGCCTTTTTTTACGTTGACGCACTTGCCCGTCTTCGCCGCCGCTTCCAGAAGGTCCGTCTGCCGGCAGAGGAAAGCGGGAATCTGCAGGATATCCAGCACCTCTGCCGCTGGCTCTACCTGCTCGATGGAGTGGACGTCGCTGACGACAGGCACGCCTAATTCTTCTTTAATATACTTCAAGGTGCGCAGCCCTTCCGTCAGTCCCGGGCCGCGGAAGGACGTGTAGGACGAGCGGTTCGCCTTATCAAAGGAGGCCTTGAAGATATACGTGACCCCCAGGGATTCGCAGATCCGCTTCATTTCCCGGCCGATATTCAGCACCCGTTCTGTTTCTTCCAGCACGCAGGGGCCGGCCATGACGAAGAGCTTTCCGTCTCCGCCGACAGTCTGATTTCCTACGGCTACGCGTTTTACTTGTTCCATCATATGCGTTATTCTCCCTTTTGCGCGAAGTATGCGCGGATATGTTCTAAGTCTTCCGGCGTATCGATGCCGATAAACGTATGATTTGTCTTGATTACCTTTATCTTATATCCATTTTCCAGAACCCGCAACTGTTCCAGCGATTCCACTTTTTCCGCCGGCGTCTGTTCCATAGCGGCGTACTGCAGCAGGAAATCGCGGCGGTAGGCGTAAATGCCGATGTGCTTATACGGGCGTATCGTATCGTCAAAGGCGTTGCGCGGATAGGGAATCAGTGATCTGGAAAAGTACATGGCTTCGTCTTTCTGATTCATGACGACCTTGACGGCGCTCGGCTCATTGTACTCTTCCTCTGCCAGCGGCGAGGCGACCGTAGCCATGGACAGGGACGGGTCTTCTTCAAAGACGGCGCACAAGGCGTCGATGACATCGGGCGCAATGAGGGGCTCGTCGCCCTGGACGTTGACGATGACATCGGCGTCAGGGAAATGAGCTACCGCCTCGGCCAGGCGGTCCGTGCCGTTGGCATGGTCTTCCCGAGTCATGACGGCATGGCCGCCGAAGGAGACGACCGTGTCGTACACTTTCGGATTATCGACGGCGACGACGACTTGTTCCAGCTTCGCCGCCTTCGCCGCTTGTTCATATACGCGCTGCACCATAGGCTTGCCGGCAATATCGGCCAGCGGCTTGCCCGGCAGGCGCGTCGAGGCGTAGCGGGATGGGATGATGCATACAAATTTCATAACCTAACCTCCTATTACGTGGCGTAATACCTTATCTATCTGTTCTCCGCCCCTGGTAATCTCCAGCGAAATGCCCAGGACGTACAGGGGCAGATCGTATTGTCTGATCCATTCCGGATTGAGCTTTACGGCGTCCTTTTCCGTCGTAATCAGCACGGCGCCTGCGGCGTCTGCCGCCTTTTTCATCGCCGCCATGTCATCGGTTCCATAGTGATGGTGGTCGTCGTAACGCAGAGCCTGAACGACGTCATATCCAAAGGAGCGAATCGTCTGCTCAAAGGACGCCGGGTTTCCCAGGGCCGATACGGCGAAGGCCTTCGTTCCCTTAGGAAGAGCCTGGCAGTTTTCCCGCCCCTTCATGCCGTTCCAGTCGCCGAAGGATATGCACCACTTAGCCCGATGGACCGATTCAGCAATGGGCGCGTCGGGATTATAGGCCTGCAGCGCGCCGTACACGGCGTCGATGGCTTCCCGCGACGCCTGGTCGCATTTCGTAATGAGAAACAGGCCGGCCCGATTCAGGTGCTCCATGGGCTCGCGCAGAATCCCCCGCGGCAATACCTTGCCGTTGCCGAAGGGATTGGTCGCGTCGACGAGGACGATATCCAAGTCCCGATGCAGCTGCCAGTGCTGAAAACCGTCGTCCAGCAGCAAGACCTGCGAGCCGAACTGTTCGATAGCCATTTGTCCGCTCCGTCGGCGTTCCCGTCCGATGACGACGGGAATCCCCGGCAGGCTGCGGGCCATGAGGCACGCTTCGTCGCCGCCTTCCGCCGCCGACAGCAGCACCTGCCGTCCGTCGGACATGACCGCCCCGTCGTGTTCCTTCTGGGAGCGGTATCCCCGGTTGAGCAGGGCTACGCGGTATCCTTCCCGCTGCAGCCGCTGGGCCAGCATACAGGCTGCCGGCGTCTTTCCCGTCCCGCCGACGGTAATGTTGCCGAGGCTGATGACGACGGCGTCCAGCCGGGCCTGCCGTTCCGGATGGTCCGCATAGGAACGGTATTTTTTCTCGACGCCCTTCCGGTACAGGACGGAGGCACGCTCCAGCGCGCCCAGCACCAGCCCGTCCCAGCAATGGGAGGACGAGCCGTTCATCAAATCGAGAAAGTACGCGGCAAGTTTCGTGCGCAATGCCATATGCTCATCTCCGATGCTTACTTCTTGTCTACTTCATAATGTCCGTATACTTCGTCCAGCAGCCGCTGCAGCTCGTCGAGGTTCTTCTTGGTCGCCCCTTGATTTTCTTCAACGATTTCCAGGCAGTGGCGCTTCATTTCTTCCGCCTTTTCAGGGTGAATCAGTATATCCAGACAAGTATCGATAAATTCTTCTTCATTCCGCACCATGACGCAGGCGCCGCGGCTGCTGAGAAGATCGAAAATTTCTACGAAATTAAACATGTTCGGCCCGACGACAATCGGCTTGCCGTGCGCCGCCGGCTCCAGGATATTATGGCCGCCGATATGGGCCAGGCTGCCGCCGACGAAGATCAAATCGCCCAGGCTGTACACCCGGCCCAGCTCGCCGATCGTATCGAGGAGGACGCCGTCGTACGGGCCGTCAATTTGCCTTCCCGCTACCATGTCGCTGCGCTTGACCATCGTCACGCCGTGCTTGACGCCTTCGTCGTAAATGAGGTCGGCCTGATGAATGTAGCGCGGCGCTATGATGAGCTTCGCTCCGGGGAAATGGTTCCGTATATTGCAGAACGCCTTGTATACCGACACGTTTTCCCCCTTATGGGTGCTGCCGGCAATCATGATGGGATAGGTATTTTCGTCGAATCCCAGCTCCTTGAGGTAGCGCTTCTTTTCTTCGTCCGTCACGATGCCGTAGGTCTGGTCGTACTTCGTATTGCCCGTGACGATGACCTTATTGGGGTCGGCGCCGATGTCGATAATATATTGGGCATCGATGCGGCTCTGCATGCAGAACACGTAAATCGTCGACAAGACGCGGCGCGTAAAGAAGGTAATCATGCGATACCGGCTGGAACTGCGGCGGCTGATGCGCCCGTTCATCATCATGACGGGAATATTCTTGCGGGCCGCGATGCGCAGGAAGTTCGGCCAGATTTCCGTCTCGACGAGGACGATGGCCCGCGGCTTGACGATGGTCAAAATGCGGTCCGTCAGGTACGGCAGGTCCAGTGGGAAATATAAAATCCCGTCGGCGCCCTTGATAATCTGATGGGCCATGCGGAATCCCGTCGCCGTGACGACGGACACGATGATGACCTCGTTCGGATGGGTCTTGCGCATTTCCCGCACGATAGGGCTGGCCGCTACGATTTCTCCGACCGACGCGGCGTGTACCCAGATGGCGTGGCGGTTCGATATTTTTTCTTTTAAATCATCCGGCAGAAACCCGATGCTCTGTTTGATGCGCTGATAAAAGCCTTCTTCGCGAATCAGGCGGTAAATGAGCATGGGAATCAGCGTCGCCCAATACACCAGCAGCAGTACGTTGTACAGCCAATACATGGATTGGGCTCTCATATTTGTCTTCATGAATCTTATCCTTCTGCGTTATCTTTAAACTGCACGGCATACAAGTTCGCATACAAGCCCTTTTTAGCCAGCAGCTCTTCATGGGTTCCTTCTTCGGCGATATGGCCGTGGTCGATGACGACGATATGGTCGGCGTCGCGCACCGTACTCAGGCGATGGGCGATGACGACGGCCGTCCGGCCTTCCATCAGGCGGTCCAGAGCGGCCTGCACGATCTTTTCGCTTTCCGTATCGAGAGCCGACGTCGCTTCGTCGAGGATGAGAATCCGCGGATTCTTCAAGATAGCCCGGGCGATGGCGATGCGCTGGCGCTGGCCGCCGGACAAAGCGCTGCCCCGGTCGCCGACGATGGATTCATAGCCGTGAGGCAGGCTCATGATGAAGTCATGGGCGTTGGCCGCCTTGGCAGCCGCTACGATTTCGTCGTCGCTGGCGTCCAGCCGGCCGTAAAGGATATTTTCCCGGACCGTCGCGTTGAACAGCATCGTCTCCTGCGGCACCAAGCCGATTTGCTGGCGCAGTGAGGAAAAGGTCACGTCGCGGACGTCGACGCCGTCGATGGTCAGGCGGCCGCTCGTCACGTCATAGAAACGGGGCAGCAAGTTGGCCACCGTCGATTTCCCGGCGCCGCTGGGCCCGACGAGGGCTACGATCTGGCCGGGCTTGACGGACAGGTTGAAATCCGTAAGGGCCGGATGCTCCGCGTCATAGGCAAAGGAAATGTGGTCGAATTCGATGTGGCCCTGTACGGGCGGCAATTCGACGGCGCCTTCCTTTTCCTTGACGTCCGGTTCCGTGTCGAGGGTCTCGAATACCCGGTCGGCAGCGGCCAGGGACCGCTGGATATCGCCGTATATTTCGCTGATGCGCCGCACGGGATTGGCCAGGTTGATGGCGTAAATCAGGAAGGCGATGAGTTCGCCGGCCGTCATATCGCCGTCGATGACGCTCATGCCGCCGTACCAGATGATCCCCGTAATGGCAATGGCTGCAAAAAACTGAATGAACGGCGTCAGCATAGCCGTCAGCCGCGTCGTCTTCATGAGGGCCCAGAAGTTGTTGTCGTTCTGCTTGACGAACCGTTTGATTTCAAAGGCCTCGCGGTTAAAGGAACGGATAATGCGGATGCCGGAAATGGCCTCTTCCAAAAGGGCCGTAATGTCGGCCATCTTGCCCTGCACTTCGTGGCCGGCCCGGCGCAATCGCTTGCCGAATACGTTGATCGTCACGACGACGAGAGGTACGATGACCAGGGTCAGCAGGGTCAGCTTCCAGTTCAGCACCAGCATCGAAACGAGGGAGCCGATGAGGATGACCGATTCCTGCACGAAGGATATCAGGTTGCCGGCAATAGCCGTCTGCAGCGCCGTGACGTCGTTCGTCAGGTTGCTCATGATATTTCCGGTCTTGCGGCGGTCAAAATACGACAGCGATAAAATCTGCAGATGACGGTACAGCTTCTCCCGTATGTCGTTTACGATTCGCTGCCCGACGAAGCTCATGAGGTAGCGTTCGCCGAAATAGAAAAAGCCGCGCAGGAGGAACAATACCAAAATACTGATGACGATGAGGTTGAGCGTATAAATATCCTTATTCGCCAATACCTTATCGATAACGTCTTTAATCAGCCACGGCACGACGACGTTGCTCGCGCCGGAAAAGGCCATACAAATAACGGCTACGACGAGGCGTTTTTTATACGGCGTAATAAACCTCAACAAACGTTTATAGCTTTGCCAGCTGTTATATTGCTTCATTCGGATGGTTCTCCTTAGCAAAATGTAATATCGTCCGGGCGATGCGGCGTACGGAGCCGGCTTCGCCCATGGTGCGGCCTACGTCGGCCATGGCGTCCCGCAGCTGTTCCCAGCGCCCGGCATCGTGCAATAACGGCGCGACGACACTGGCGATGCCCTCAGGCGTCACGTCGTCCTGCCACAGCTCCGGCATGATGCGCCGCCCCATGATGATATTGGGAAGGCCGATATTTTCTATGTGAACTAATACTTTCGACAGCCAGTACGTAAGGGGCGCCACGCGGTACACCAAAAGGGTAGGCACCTTCATGAGGGCCGTTTCCAGCGTCGCCGTCCCCGAGGCGGCAATAGCCGCCGTGCTGACCTGCATCATATCGTATACATGGGTATTCTCGCCAATTGTGACGGGAACATCATGCTCCCCTATGATCGCTTCCAGCACCGACGTATCGATCGTCGAGGCCCGCGGCAAGAGGCACTGCACGTCCGGCACCGTTTCCTGTATCTTCCGTACGCCTTCCAGCATGACCGGCAGCAATCCCCGCACTTCCTGCATCCGGCTGCCCGGCATGAGCAGTATCGTCTTCTTGCTGGCATCCAGGCCGAAAAAGGCCTCCGCTTCGCCGCGGCTCATAGACGGATGGACCGAGTCGAGAAGAGGATGGCCCGCATAGACGACGTTCGTCCCCATGGCCTTATACATGTCCGCCTCAAAGGGAAACAGGGAAATAGCCAAATCGGAATACTTGGCAATCGTATGGCCCCGGCTCTTGTGCCAGGCCCAGATCGTCGGCAAGATGTAATAGACGACGGTAATGCCGGCGGCCTTGGCCTTCTTGATGAGCTGCATATTAAAGCCGGGATAATCGATGCAGACCAGCAAATCCGGTTTTTCTTCCTTCATCTTCCGGATGAGAAAATCGCGGAGACGGAAGAAAAAGGGAATCTTGCGCAGAATTTCGCCTACGCCGATAAATCCCAGATTTTTAATATCATATATGATGTTTACGCCGGCCTCTTCCATACGGGCTCCGCCCATGCCCAGCAATTCTACGCTGGGGTCCAGTTCCCGCAGGGCTTTCGCTAAGTTGGCGCCGTGCATATCGCCGGACGCTTCGCCGGCGGAAAACATGATTTTCATGAAAACTCCTCTGTCAGAACGTCTTATCTACGGCGCAGATGCACAAATCGTGGGCATTGGCCAGCTTCAAGACCTCTTCCTGTTCCACAAACAAGGTCCGCTCCGCTTCCATCGCCAGGACGGTGCAGCCGCTGTCCAGCATGGATTGAATGGTCTGCTTGCCTACGGCCGGCACGTCGAACCGCACGTCCTGATTCGGCTTGGCGACCTTTACGACGACCGATTTTCCCCGTCCCAGCTCGCCGCCGCGGCGGATGCAGGCGTCCGTGCCTTCAATGGCTTCGACAGCCATGACAGCCTTGTTTTTTACGACGACAGTCTGGCCGATATCCATGCCGCCCATGGCTTTCGCCGTGACGAAGCCGAAGCGGATATCGTCCTCTTCTTCCGGAGTGGGCCGGCGCTTCGTCAGCACGCCCGTCGGCGGCATGAGCGGCTTGAGGTACAGCGTCTGGTCGACGACTTCAATGCCGTCTTTTTCGATTTCTTCGACAATCGCCAGCATAATCGTATCATCCTTGCGGTTGCGGAGCTTTGCCAGCAGCTTAATAGCCCGCAAGTCAGGGAATTTCAGCCCCTTGAACAGGATTTCCTTCGTAACCTTGCCGATCATCGTGACCTTGGTCACGCCTTCCTTTTTCATGGTCTTAATGACCTTATCCAGCTTGGCCACGTTGATGGCGTAGTAAGCGTCGGCTTCTTGCTCCAACTCCGGCGCTACGCCGTCGACGACGGCGATGACTACAACTTCATGGCCCAGCATCTTGGCGGCGCGCATAAATTCTACAGGCAGCTGGCCTACGCCAGCGAACAATCCGACTTTTTCCATTGCGTATCACCCTTACAAATGAATAAAATATCCATTTTTATATTATACAAAAAAATGCGCCGTATGTCAGTAATACAGCACATATTACAAGAAAAAAAGGAGGCGAGAACGCATCTCCCTCCTTTTTTCGTATCCGTCAGTCTTTCGTGCCCCGGCAAATGCCCCGATCGGCATTGCGGAGGAACCGGAGAAAATGTTCAACTTCTTCCGAGCTGTCCAGCTCCTGTTCCATTTCGGCAATCGCCTGGCCTAAGTTCAAGCCGGAACGGTAGAGCAGGCGGAAGGCCTTTTTCAGCTCGCGCCGCACGTTTTCAGGAATCCCCGCGCGCGACAGGCCTACGCTGTTCAGGCCGATGCAGCGCGCCGGCTGGCCGTCGGCGATGACGAAGGGCGGAATATCCTGCACGACTTTGGCTAAGCCGCCGATCATGCTGTTTCTGCCGATCTTGACGAATTGATGCACGCCGGCGATGCCGCCGATAACGACGCGGTCTTCTACGACGACGTGGCCGGCCAAGCCGGCGCAGTTGCTCATGATAACGTTATTGCCGATAATGCAGTTATGGGCGACATGGGTGCACGCCTGGAACAGGCAGTCGTTGCCGATCCGCGTTTCCTCTTCTTCGCCCGTAGCGCGGCTGACCGTTACGAATTCGCGGAATACGGAGCGGTCGCCGATGATGACATAGCTTTTTTCGCCTTTAAATTTCAAATCCTGCGGTTCCGAGCCGATGGACGCGCTGGGGAAGAACCGGCAGTTCTTGCCGATTCTCGTCCAGCCGTCGATCGTAACATGAGCCATAATTTCCGTGCCGTCGCCGATGACGACGTTCGGGCCAATCACGGCATAAGGGCCAATTTTTACGCCGGCGCCGATCTGCGCCGCCGGATCTATAACAGCCGTTGGATGTATTATGCTTTGCCGCATAGTTTCTTTTTCCTCGGTCATTCAAGTCACTCCTCGCGTTCCTGCCGCCGCCACAGCAGGAGCTTGTTTAAATTAATCCCTCTCTACGGTATATAGTCGTATGTCAAAAAGAAAAATATGCCCTCTTTTTCACTTTAAAAACAGCACATTTTATTTACCTATCTCCCATTTTCGCCGTTTTTCTCTTACATCCGACAAAAATGCAATAAAATTATTTCTTGCTGTTCTGACCCGGCATGAGAGCGAATAAGTATTCGCCTTCGGCGCAAAGGGTGTCGCCTACGTGGCACTGCGCTTTTACCTTGCCCATGCGGCCTTTGATCTTTTCAATATCGGCGCGCATGATGACCTGATCGCCCGGATGGACGGGGTGACGGAAGCGCAGCTTGTCGATGCCCGTAAAATACGGAATCAGGCCGCGGTTTTCTTCCGGATAGAGCAGCGTGACGCCGCCGACCTGGGCCATGGCTTCCGCCAGCAGCACGCCCGGCATAACCGGCTGGCCCGGGAAGTGGCCCTGGAAAAACAGTTCGTTGAACGTCGCGTTCTTAATGCCGATAGCGTATTTCATCGGTTCCAGCTCAATGATGCGGTCTACGAGCAGCATAGGATAGCGATGAGGCAAAATTTCCATAATATCCGTTACTTCCAAAATCATATGAATTCCTCCTTAATCTAATTCTTCCGCAATTTTATTCGTCAGAAGACTGTTTAATTTATGGCTTGATTTTACGGCAATGATATGCCCCTTCAGGGGACGCCCGATCATTGCCATGTCTCCGATGATATCCAGCACCTTATGGCGTACCAGCTCGTCGTCGACGCGGGGTACCGACAGGCATTCCTCCTTGTCGTATACGACGACGTTTTCCAGGGTGCCGCCCTTGCCTAATCCCAGCTTCTTCATCATTTCCAGCTCTTCCGTAAAAGCGATGGTGCGGGCGTAGGCGATTTCCTTCACATAGGACTCCTTGGTGATTTCCGCGTCAAAAAACTGCACGCCCAGCAGCGGATGGGGGTTGATGGACGTAAAGGTGATGCGGAAGCCGTCGTACGGCACGATGGCGATGAACTTATCGTCTTCCTGTACGAGATGCTGCCGGCGCACGACCAATTCCCGCCGCGGCTCGTCCAGCTCCTTCACGCCGGCCTGTTCGATAAGTTCGACGAAATTCAGGCTGCTGCCGTCCGCTACGGGCGGCTCTGCCGAATCCATTTCTATGATGCAGTTATCTATTTGCAATCCGTTCAACGCCGACAATACATGCTCTACCGTAAACACCTTCGCTTCGCCGTCTTCCAGCGTCGTCGCCCGCATCGTATTGGTCACATTGGACAAATGGGCCTTTACGGACGGACGGCCCGGCAAGTCGGTACGGATGAATACAATGCCTGTATTAGCCGGAGCAGGGCACAGCACCATGTGGACTTCCTCGGCCGCGTGCAGGCCGATACCGCTGTACGATACGGACTTCGCCAAGGTAGTTTGCGCCACATTAGACATAAATATGCCCTCCTTTCTCTTGTTAGAAATAACATAGTTTCCCATACTAAATTATTATACATTATTTACAGGGGACTTGCCAATACTCGCAGCCGCAGAAATCGCGCCGATCCGCCCTCGCCGCCCGCATTTCTGCCTCCGTATTGCCTCGTCCGGCCCGACTTATGGTATAATAAGGAATCATGGAGGTATTATGAAGAAAAAATTACTGCTCGTCTTTTTGCTGGCCTTCGCCGCCTGCAGCTCCTGGAATCTGATTGCCGACTTCATTTCCGGCCCGGATACGGGAGGCCGCACGGAACGTTCCGCGCCGGCATCGTTTATATCGTCCTGGCTGACGCCGCTGAAACCGCTGGAAGAAAAGGCTTACGTCTATCTCCACTTTGAAGAGGCCATGGATGCCAAGATGGCCCGTATTCCCATGTACGTGTCCATCAACATCGTACCGCAGTCCCTGCGCCAGGCCGTCATCGCCACGGAGGACCGGCGGTTTTACAGCCACGGGGCCATCGACCCTATCGGCATCATCCGCGCCGCCGCAGTCAACCTCTATTCCGGCGAAACCGTAGAAGGCGGCAGCACCATCAGCCAGCAGGTCGTCAAAAACGTATTCCTGTCCCACGAACGAACGCTGAGCCGCAAGGTGCAGGAAGTCATACTGGCCTTTCTGCTGGAGCACTACTACAGCAAGGACGACATATTGGAAATTTATCTGAATACGGCTTATTTTGGCGCCAACGCCACGGGCCTCTACGAAGCGTGCCGTACCTATTACGGCATCGGCCCCGACGAGCTGCGCCTGTCCCAGTCGTCTATGCTGGCCGGACTGCTGCAGGCTCCGACCTATTATAATCCCCTGGAACACTACGACGCCGCCCGCAAGCGGCAGCAAGTCGTCCTGGCTCTCATGGCCGAGCAAGGCTATATCTCTGCCAGCCAGGCCACGCAGGCCTATCGCGACGACCTGGGATTCAGCGGAGACGGCAGCGAAACAAATTAATCCAACATCAAAAGAGCCTGGCGCATCGGCGCCGGGCTCTCTTACGTTCCCGCAGGACGGTCAGTCTTCTTTTTTATTGGTCAAATAATAGGAAATGCGGCTCAGGCCGATGGACAGGTCTTCGCGGAATACGAAGATATTGTCCGGCACGGTGAGGCGCAGGGGCGCGAAGGAAAAAATCCCCTGAATGCCCGCTTCCACCATTTGGTCCGCCACCTGCTGCGCGACGGCGGCAGGCGTCGTAATGATGCCGATTTGAATGCCTTCCTTCCGGATGACGTCCTTCATGTCGGCAATAGGCGTGACGACGACGCCGCCGACGTTCTGTCCGATAATCCGGTGGTCGACGTCGAACAGGCCGGCCGTACGGAATCCCAGGCGTCCGAAGGTCTTATAGTTAGCCAAGGCCCAGCCCAGATGGCCGATGCCGGCAATGCCGATTTTCCAATGCTGCTGCAGCCCGATGATTTCCACGATCTGCTGACACAGCTCGCTGACGTAATACCCTACGCCTTTCTTTCCAAACGCGCCGAAACACGTCAAATCCTTGCGGATCTGTTCCGGCGTAATGCCCAGCCGTTCACCTAATTTCTCGGACGATATAATATCAATCCCTGCATCTTGCAATAACAATAAATCTCTGTAATACAAGGGCAATCTTTCGATGACGGCATCCGATATAGCCTTTTTTTGTCTCATAGAAAAATCCTCCCAAAATTCAATCTATTCTTTTCAGCTATAACACGCCATTATAATTCTTTATAACACCCATACGAATATTATATATCATTGTGAATTATTTCGCAAACTTTTTTTCTTATTTTTTTGAATATCAATGAACATATTAGAAAATATGCCGCATAGCAGCCAAAAAGTAAGTGAAATTTGGGTACTAAATAAATCATAATCTCCTAACCCGCATACGGCCTGCGATATGACGGCGGCGCTCATCGTCATGGCCGCGGCCCGGTCGAAATGGGACAAACCGCCGCGCCGCAAAACCTTTAGTCCGTACCACCCGCAGCCCAGGAAAAACCACAGGAAGAAGAAAAATCCTGCCAGCCCCGTCTCCGCCGCAATGTTGAAAAACATATTGTGAGCGTGATAAATCGTAATGCCGGCCTGCTGAATAAACTCGTTGTACACGGGATACATATACTTAAAAGCTCCCCAGCCGATGCCCAAGACGGGATGATCCCCCAGCATTTCCAGCGCGCCGTTCCACATGTCCAGGCGCATGGATACAGACGTATCGGCTTCGCTGTACGAAAAAATCGACATAAGCCGGTTCGTTACGCCGCCGCGGTAAAACAGCAGCACCGGCGGCACGAGGAGAAACAGCGACCACAGCCGCTTGTCCCAGACAAAGCCGAAGAACAGCACCAGCGCCGCCGCGCTGAGCCATGCGCCGCGGGAATACGTCAGGATCAGGCACAGGGACAAGGCGGCAAATAAGCCGACGTACAGCCAGCGGTGCGACCGATGGCCGGTGCAGATAGTCATCGAAGCCGCAGCCCCCATGACCATGAGGAGAAATGCCGACAGTAAGTTGGGATTGTACAGCGTCGAATACATGCGGCGCTGCAGGAGGGGAAAGGCCGAGTTATCGACCCACGCCGCCTCTCCCAGCGTCAGCATGTGGGCATACTGGTATAAGCCGTACAGGCAGACCACGGCGGCGCTGACGAACAGCCCCGTCAGCAGCAGATGGCGCTCGGCCTGGCCGCGTACGAAGAAGATGACCAGCATATACAACAAGGCGTATTGCACGATGGTAAAACAATAAAAGGCAAATCCCATCAGCCCGTGAGGCGAGCCGACGAGGGACAGCAGGGCCGCAAAGCAAAAGCCTGCCGCCGGCACGAGCAGGGGAATGGACGGTGCCGGGCCGAATCCGTATTTCCAGCCGCAGCAGGCGGCAAAGACGACGGCCAGGGCCAGGCATATCTCCATGGCGATGAGATTGACCGGCATAAAAAAGACAGTCCCCAGAAGGGCATACACCACGCGGAGGCGTGCCCGTTCTGCGGGACTGCTCATCTTATATTGATTCATCACGGGGTTCATGATATCGCTCCTTTGCCTTGTATTATACTAAAAATAACACAAGGGGTCTAGAGCGCTCCGGCCTGGGCCGGACAAAATCCTCCCTTATTCCTGCCGGTAATGCTTCCGCAAATACCGCCGCACGTCGCCCTGGATATACAGGGAACCGACGATGCACAGGACCTCTCCGCCCTGCACGGAGGCAAAGGCCTTGTCCAGCCCGGCGTCCAGAGAGTCCGCCCAGTCGGCGCGGCACGGCAGCATAGCCGCCATCTGCCGCGGGTCCGCCGTCCGCGGCGTCGGAGCCGGCGCACAGACGACGTAATCGTCTTCATGGAACAATTCCTGCACCATGTGGGTGTAGTCCTTATCGGCCAGCACGGAAAAGAGAAATACTCTCTTCCGCGTGCCGAAGACATCGTCGTAGGTCTTGCAGAACGTATCTATGCCGGCCGGGTTGTGGGCCCCGTCGATGACGACGTCGACGCCGCCGCAGCGCAGCACCTGAAACCGTCCCGGCCACCGTACCTGCGCCAGGCCTCGTTCCAGAGCCGTGCGGGTCAGCCGCTTTTCACGGCTGGCAATAAGCAGCAGGGCCATGACGGCGGCGGCGCAGTTGACGCGCTGGTGCTTGCCCATGAGGGGAATCGTCGCCGTAATATCGCGGCCATACCGCTCTCTCACCGTCACCATCTGCCCGACGGCCGGATCGGCCGGCCCGGCGTTGCCTACGACGTCGAAGCTGCGGTCCAGAGCGTAGAGGCGGCTCTTCATTTCATAGGCCTTGCGGGCGATGACCGACAAGGCCGGTTCTTCCGCCGTCGTCACGACGGGCACGCCTTCCTTGATGATGCCGGCCTTCTGGACGGCGATTTCTTCTATCGTATTGCCGCAGTACTTCATGTGGTCCATTGCCACGTTGGTAATGACCGACACTTCCGGCACGACGACGTTCGTCGAATCGAGAAGACCGCCTAAGCCCACCTCGACGACGGCGTATTCCACGCCGGCCTTAGCAAAGTGCCAGAACGCCGCCGCCGTAATCATTTCAAATTCCGTCGGCCGCTCCACGCCGTCGGCTACCATAGCTTCGACGGCCTGAGACACGACGGCTACGGCTTCGGCGAAGTCTGCCCGGCTGATGTCTTCCCCGTCGACGTGGATTCGTTCCGTGTAGTCTTCCAGATGAGGCGACGTGTACCGCCCCGTCCGGATACCGGCGCAGCGCAGGGCGCTGGCGATCATGGCCGTAACGGAGCCCTTGCCGTTCGTCCCCGTCACATGGACGGTCTTATATTTCGTCTGGGGATTATCTAGGCGCTTCAGGAGTTCCCGAATGCGCCCGAGCCCCATTTGGATGCCGAATTGGCTGGCATGTTCCAAATAATATATCGCTTCTTCGTAGGTCATACTATGCCTTCTTTTAGAGTTTTGCCAAATCTTCCAGGCGCTTCGTGAGGGCGGCCATTTTTTCCGTGTAATCGGCTAACTTGGCCTTTTCCTTTTCTACGACGTCTGCCGGCGCCTTGGCTAAGAAGCCCTGGTTGGACAGCTTCTTGTTGAGGCGTTCGATTTCTTTGGCCATTTTTTCCTGTTCCTTGTGGACGCGGGCCGTTTCTTTTTCGACGTCGATCAAATCCTTGAGCTGGAGATATACTTCAATGCCCGGCACAACCGTCACGACGGCGTTTTCCGGCTTCGCTTCGCCCGGAGCCAGCAAGGTTACGTGGTCGGCGAAGGCCAGCGTATGGAAGTATGTTTCGTAGGTCTTCAAGGTCTTGGCCATATCGTCCGTCGCAGGAGCCATGATGACCGGAGCCTTCTTGCCCATGGGCACGTTCGATTCGGCGCGCATGTTGCGGATGCCCTTGATCGCTTCCATGAGCGTATTCATCGTCGCGGCGTCGGCGGCGAAATCCCACTGGGACTGAGCCTGCGGCCACGGCGCTACGATGAGGCTTTCCCCTTCGTGCGGCAGGTGCTGCCACAGGTGCTCCGTAACGAAGGGCATGAAGGGATGGAGCATTTCCAGCGTGTGCGTCAGGACGTATACGAGGACATACTGTACAGTCCGCTTGCTCCGTTCGTCGTCGGATTTGTACAGGCGCTGCTTCGCCAGCTCGATGTACCAGTCGCAGTAGGAGTTCCAAATGAAGTTGTATACGGCGTCGGCGGCGTCGCCCAATTCGAAGTTGTCGAAATCAGCCGTCACCTTGCGGACCGTGTCGTTGAAGGAGGTCAAAATCCAGCGGTCGGCCAGGGTCAAGTCCGATTCTTCGGGCACGAAGGTTTCGTCGTAATCCGTCAAGTTCATGATGACGAACTTGGAAGCATTCCAAATCTTATTGGCAAAGTTGCGGTTCGCTTCGACCCGTTCCATGTAGAAACGCATGTCGTTGCCCGGCGTATTGCCCGTCACGAGGGTAAAGCGCAGGGCGTCGGCGCCGTACTCTTCGCATACGCCCAAGGGATCGATGCCGTTGCCCAGGGACTTGCTCATCTTGCGGCCCTGGCTGTCGCGGACGAGGCCGTGGATGAATACGTGGCGGAACGGGACGTCCTTCATGAATTCGCACGTCGTAAACATCATGCGGGCTACCCAGAAGAAGATGATGTCGTAGCCCGTGACGAGGACGCTCGTCGGGAAGAACTGCTTAATATCTTCCGTCGTGTCGGGCCAGCCCATCGTCGAGAAGGGCCACAGGGCCGAGCTGAACCACGTATCGAGGACGTCCGGGTCCTGATGGATATGCTTGCTGTGGCAGTGCGGGCATTCCGTCAAATCAGTACGGCTGACCGACGTTTCGCCGCAGTCGTCGCAGTACCAGGCCGGAATCTGATGACCCCACCAGAGCTGACGGGAAATGCACCAGTCGTGGACGTCTTCCAGCCAGTGATTGTAGGTTTTGACGAAGCGGTCCGGCACGAACTGCGTTTCCTTGTCGGCAACGGCTTTCAAGGCAGCCGTCGTGAGAGGCTTCATCTTGACGAACCACTGCTTCGTCGAGAACGGTTCGACCGTCGTCTTGCAGCGCGAGCAGTGGCCGACGGCATGATTCAATTCTTCGACGTGATCCAGCAGGCCCAATTCTTCCAAATCGGCGACGACGGCCTTGCGGCAATCTTCGCGGGTCATGCCTTCGTACTTCGCGCCGGCTTCGGCGTTCATCGTGCCGTCGAGGTTCATGATCATAATGGATTCCAGGTTGTGGCGCTGGCCCATTTCAAAGTCGTTCGGGTCGTGGGCCGGCGTAATTTTTACGGCGCCAGTACCGAATCCAATGTCGACGTAGTCGTCGGCAATGACTTCGACTTCGCGGTTTACGAGAGGGATAACGACCTTTTTGCCGATAAACCGCTTCATCCGTTCGTCTTCAGGGTTTACGGCGACGGCCGTATCGCCCATGATCGTTTCAGGACGGGTCGTGGCGATCATGATGTAGTCGTCTTCGCCGACGACGGGGTATTTGACATACCACAAGTGGCCCTGTACGTCCGAATGGTCGACTTCGATGTCGCTCAAGGCCGTATGACACTGGGGGCACCAGTTCGTAATGCGCTGGCCCTGATAAATCAGGCCCTTTTCATAGAGAGACACGAATACTTCGCGGACGGCGCGGGCGCAGATATCGTCCATGGTAAAGCGCTTGCGGCTCCAGTCGCACGACGAGCCCAAACGGCGGACCTGCTGTTCAATGCGATTGCCGTATTGTTCTTTCCAGGCCCATACGCGTTTCAAAAATTCTTCGCGGCCAATATCGTAGCGCGTCTTGCCTTCTTCCTTGGCCAGCTGCTGTTCTACCTTTACCTGCGTCGCAATGCCGGCATGGTCCGTCCCCGGAATCCAGGCAACGTTATAACCTTCCATGCGCTTAAACCGGACGAGAATATCCTGCAGCGTATTGTCCAGGGCATGGCCCATGTGCAGCTGCCCCGTAACGTTCGGCGGCGGCATAACGATGCTGAAGGGCTTTCTCGACGGATCGGCGTCCTGATGAAAATACCCGTTTTGTTCCCAGAAATCATACCATTTCATTTCAATGTCGTTCGGCGAATACGTTCCTAAGCTTTCCTTGTTCCACTTCATTGCAAACCCTCCTGTAACCATAAAAAAGAGCGCCCCTTCGTCCTAAGCTCTCTTAGGACGAAAGAACGCTGTATCTTCCGCGGTACCACCTAAATTGCCCCGGCTCGGCCGAAGCCCCTTCATCATGCAAATAACGGCTGCAATCCGGGCAGGCCTTTCCTCCTGCCGGCTCACGGGTGACGCGCCGCCTTCGCTATGAATGCCTTCGCACCAATCCGGCACCTCTCTGCCATAGCGCCATGCAGCTTCTTCCGCTCATCGCTTTTGTGTTGATAAATATTCTAACAAGTTTACAAAGTCTTGTCAATGATTTTTCCATCGTCCTCTTTTAATTAAATGCCCTATTTGATAAATAATTTACTTCGGTTCATGGGCTGTACATAAAAATTACTGATATTTGACCAGTCGAAAGACGTTCCTTGCAATTTCCAAGGGCCAGTCCCAACTGATGCCTCGACTCTTTCACACAAGCAGAGCAGATTACCTGCTTTCCCTTCCTTGTATTCAAAAAGGATAAACTATTCCCTGCGGCAATATCTGCAAAGAATAATTTATCCCTATGAAATCAGCGTTACTGAAAACACATCAAATGTCTGATATATTACATCTTCCCCTGCTTAAACAAGGTAATCATTTCCATGGTCAGGCTGGCCTGTTCCGGGTCGTCCGGCAGGTCGCGCCGTTCTACCCATTGGGCTGTCGCCAGCTCGTTGTGGTCGACGCGCAGGGTTTCGTTGCCGTCCAGGTCGCAGAAAAAACCAAATAAGAGGGTGTCAGTGAAGCACCAGGGCTGGCTCTTGTAGAAGCGGAGGTTCTTGACCTTAACGCCTACTTCCTCCATGACTTCGCGATGAACGGTCTGCTCAATCGTCTCGCCCACTTCGGCAAAGCCGGCGATAAGAGCGGCCCGAGTATATTCCCGGCCGGCGTAGGTCGATACGAGGAGCTTATCTCCGTTGCGCACGGCAACGATGACAGCCGGGCAGATGCGCGGATAAATCATCGTATGGCAATGGCCGCAGTACACCATGCGTTCGGCGTCGCTGTGGGCCATCGGACGGCCGCACTGGCCGCAGAAGCGATGATTGCTGTACCAGTTATGCAGAGACAGTCCGGCCACGCCGGCGAAGGCCTGAAAGCGGGGCCGGGCGGCGCGCATGAAGTTGATGGATATATAGGCAAAGCCCTTGCCTTCAGGAATATCTTCCAAGGCTAAAAAATAATTGATGTCGTCTTCACGGAACAGCCAGCGAAAGCGTTCTGCCGGCACGTCGGCCATATCGGCATAGGTCGGATAGGAAAAGGACTTGTCCTCTCCTTCCAGCCGCACTAAGACGGTCCGGCCCCGATAAGCGAGAATCACGCTGTCGTCCTGGACGGGGACAGGGTTGTATTCCGTATGGTATTGATGAGGCGCTATGTCTTGTATCATGGGAGAATCTGCGCTCCCTCGTTCCAGCATTTCAAGATATGGCCTTCCGAGTCGATGCCCCGTATCTTGAATTCGTTCATCATAGCTTCCATAATCGCCTGTTCGTTTTCTACGGCAAAGGCGATGAGCGTCGAGCCGGAGCCGCTGATCGTCGCACCCAGGGCGCCGGCGTCTTCGGCTGCTTTCAGGACAGACTCTCCGCCGGGAATGAGGCCGATGCGGTACGGCACGTGGAGCTTATCCTGCAGGCCGTATTGCAGCCGGTCGTACTGCTTCGTGACGAGGGACGAGACGAGGAAGCTGACGCGGCTCACGTTGAACACGGCGTCCTTATAGGCGATTTCCTTAGGCAGAACGGCGCGGGCGTCTTCCGTAAATACTTCCACGTCGGGAGATACGGTAATGAAGGATAAATCATCTCCGACAGGCACGACGTTGGTCATGGTCTTGCCGCCGTCCATAATAGAAATCGTCAGGCCTCCCAGCAAGGCCGGCGCGACGTTGTCCGGATGACCTTCGATTTCCGTAGCCAGGGACAGCATGTCTTCCCTGCTCATCTTGGAGCCCGTCAAGGCGTCGCCGATGAGGATGCCGCCGATAATGGCCGACGAGCTGCTGCCCATGCCCCGTCCCGGCGGGATGCGGTTGACGAGCTTCACTGCGCCGCCTTTAGGCAGGGCCCCGCCGTTGTATGCGGCGGCCCGTTCCATAGCCTGGCCGACCATATTATCGGCAAAGGTTTCGGGAATTTCACCCTTTCCCAAGCCTTCGATTTCTACGGAAATAAACTCTTTATCATCTTCTGTAAAATATATTTCGTTGAAATAGTTGAGAGCGATGCCGACGGCGTCGAATCCCGAACCGAGATTCGCCGATGTGGCCGGCACCTGCACGTGCAGTGTTCTTGTCGTCATAATTATACCTCGATAACGCGGATCGCATTGGCAATCTTGCGGACGCAGGCCAGCTCTTCAATTTCCTTCAAGGATTGGTTCACCAAGCCGGCTGCCGAGCTGTCGATCAAGATGACGATTTCGGCGATTTCCGTCGTCTCATCTTTCTGGATCAAAGAGCGGATACTGATTTTATGCTGCGCCAAGACAGCGGAAATGCTGGACAATACGCCGGGCGCATTGTCTACGACCATGCGCAGGTAATAAGGTGCGCAAATCGAGTCCTGCGGCTTCAGCTTCGGGTCGTGCCATACGAAATCGCGGCTGCCTGTAATGTTGATGTTGCAGTGGAGAATGACGTTCATGACGTCGCTGACGACGGCGCTGGCCGTCGGAAGGGACCCTGCGCCCTGACCGTAGAACATGACGTCGCCTACGCAGTTGCCGCGGACGTATACGGCATTATACGCGCCGCCGACATTGGCCAGCGGGTGTCCCTTGCGGATAAAGGCCGGATGGACGTTCAAGGATATGCCGTCCCCATCCTGGCGGGCGATAGCCAGCAGCTTAATGACATAGCCCATTTCCCGGGCATGCTGAATGTCTTCCTGGGCGATGTTTTCAATCCCTTCGACAGATACGTCATTAAAGGTAAGAGCCGAATGGAAGCCCAGCGTGGCCAAAATGGCGATTTTACGGCCTGCGTCGTAGCCGCTGACGTCGTTCGTCGGGTCCGCTTCGGCATACCCCTTTTCCTGGGCTTCCTTCAGCGCCGTTTCATAGGACATGCCCGTATCGGTCATGTTCGACAAAATATAGTTCGTCGTGCCGTTCATGATGCCGATGATTTCTTCCATCGTATTGCTGTTGAGCGACGAGTACATGGGCCGCACGATGGGAATCCCGCCGGCGACGCTGGCTTCAAACTGGAAGTCTACGTTGCATTCCTTGGCCATCTTCAGCAAGGGCATGCCGTAGTCGGCGATGAGGTCCTTGTTGGCGCTGACGACGCTCTTGCCTTTTTTGAAGCACTGCTCAATGCAGTCCTTGGCAAAATCGGCGCTGCCCATGACTTCAACGACAATCTCTATTTCGTCATCGTTGACGATATCGGCAAAGTCCGTCGTAAGCAAAATATCGTCAGGCAATTCCATCTGTTCATATTTCGGCATATCCCGAATCAAGACGCGCTTAATCGTAATTTCCGTATCGAGCTGTTCTTCAATCAGCGGGCCGTTCATGGCCAGCAAATCGATGACGCCTTTTCCAACGGTACCGCACCCCAATAATGCAATCGACACTTTTTTCATAATAATCCCCCTTCTGAATCTTGTCTATATTCTCACGCCTGGCCGATGATTTCTACCTTGCGGACGCCGGACAGATCTTCCAGCCGTTTAATCAAATCATCGACGGCAATGGTCATTTCCTTCGTTTCAATGGAAATGCTGACATCGGCAATACCCTGCAGCGGAATGCCCTGATTTATCGTCAGGATACTGCAGTTGCTTTCCGCTACGGCATTTAATATCTGCGACAACTCGCCTGGCTTGTCCAATACCATAAGAGAAATCGTCACGACGCGCCCTTGTGTTACATCGTGGAAGGGAAAGACGTAATCCTTATACTTATAGTAGGCGCTGCGGCTCAAGTCCATAAGGCGCACCGCTTCGTTGATCGTCGTCTTCTGATTATGCTTTAAAAACTCTTTTACCCGAATCGTCTTCTTAATTGCTTCGGGAAGAATATCTTCTCGTACTAAGTAAAATTTGTAGTCTTTTTCTTCCTTCATGTCTGTTTCCTCCCTGCAAAATAGAAATACGTCTGCTGCAGCCCCTCAAGCAGCTTAGTCGCCGGACGCCAGCGCAGTGTCTGCTTCGCCAATGCATTATCCAGAGCCGAGCGGTAAATATCGCCGCTGCGGGCCTCTGCATAGGAAACGGGCACGGCTGTCTGGGAAAAATAAAACAGGATTTCCTTCAGCGCGTTGACCGTCGTTTCGATGTTGGTGCTGATATTATAGATTCCCGACGGCGCCTTTTCATCCATGGCGGCCATGTTGGCCCGGACGACGTCTTTGACATAAATAAAATCGCGGGACTGGTCGCCGTCGCCGAATATGGTAATCTCCCGGCCTTCTGCAATAGCGTCGGAAAAGATATAGACGACGCCGCCTTCGCCGTGGCTGCCCTGCCGTTCGCCGTAGACGTTGGAGTAGCGCAGAATTGCATAGGAAAGGCCGAACACGTCATGGTACATCTGAATATACTTTTCAGCCGTCACCTTCGTCAAACCATAAAAGGATGTTGGCTGAAGGGGCGCGTTTTCTGCCAGCGGCACCTGCACATTGTCCCCATATACGGCAGCCGAAGAAGAAAAGAGAAATTTTTTCACGCCAAACTGCCGGCATAGCTCCAATACATTCAACAGCCCCATGATGTTGAGTTCTGCATCCTCACGGGGGTGTTCCATCGAATAGGGCACCAAGGTCTGCGCTGCTTCATGAAAGACGATGTCAAAAGCACCGTCTGCAAAAATACGGGCCAGCTCGTCCTTCTGCAATATATCCATTTCATAAAATACGGCCTGGTCATGGACGTGTTCCCGGCAGCCGGTACTCAAGTTGTCTATTACGACGACATGATGACCGGCTTCGACGAGACCGTCAACCAGATGAGAGCCAATAAATCCGGCTCCGCCTGTTACTAATATGTTCAATATATGTCACTCCCTGTACTGCATTTACGGCAGCTGGCCGTAATGGATTGGTTCTATATTCTGCTCTTTCATGAGCTGCCGTATGCGCGGCGAGATTAACGCATGAAATTCCTCTTCCCAATGATACCCCCAGGAAAAGGATTGGGAAAGAACGGCCGTGCTCCGCCCCGGATGCATCATGATTTCATGGACGCCGAAAGGCATATGCCGCAGGATATGCGCTAAGTTCGCCTCGGTCATATGGCCGCCGTCGACCATGCCCCAAAAATAGTCCGTCGTCGTAAACCGAAGACGCTTGACATCGGACATGGCTTTTCTCGCCAAATACGTCAAACCGTCCCGCCCCATGACGCGGCCCGGACTCGCCGCCATGACTTTAAACGAATAGGATTCCTTCGGAATGCGGAGACGATGGAGGCCGTATTTTTTCATCAAAGCCTGCACGATCTTCCACACCGGCGGCAGCATATGCATGTGCTGATGGCTGTCGACGTGGGTAACGTTCAGGCCGGCGCTCATGATTTTTTCCATCTGCGCATCCAGCTCCCGATATACCTGCTCGAAGTCTATCCGGCCCGTCCACATGCGCTTTACGAGAGGGACGTAGCTTTCCGGCAGCAATCCGTTGTCGTCGACTAAGGTCGGAACTTCTTTCGGCGATAACACCGGCGGCAAGGCGCCGACAAGGCACAAATGAATGCCGACGCCAAGCCCGGGATATTGCCGCGCCAACGCGGCGGCCTCGTCAAAGGCCGGCCCCGACGCCAGAAGCGATGTGCTCAGCAGCAGTCCCTTTTCATGGGCCTCTATGACGGCCCTGTTTACTTCCGTATGAATGCCGAAATCATCGGCGTTGATAATTACTCTGTTCATCTCAGGTCACCGTAAAAAATCGAAATTTTTAAAATTCAATTTCCCTACGCTGGACAATTCACCGTCGCCGTAAGTCTTTCGGAAGGCGGCAATAGCCGAAGCGATGCCCATATAGGCTCCCTTGGGAAAGGTCATGCCGTACTGCTGAGCCAAACGGGCCATGGCGTCGACGAAAGCCTGCCGAGCCAGGATAGATGCCGCCGCGACGGCCGTATCCCGTTCGCCCTTCGTAACCTGGATGATTTGATGTGACGATGCTTCGTCTTGCAGTTCAGCTAAAACATATTCCTCTTTACCGAACTTATCGACTATTATACATGGACATTCGTATTTTGACAATAGTACACGTATGTTATGCCCATGTATACTGCCCAGGAGATGGTTTAAATTTTTTCGTTTTTGCTTAAAGGCCTGGTACCGGGCGTTATATTCCTCCGGCATGAGAACGGAGACGACGCAGCGGTCTCCCAGCATCTCCCGTATCTCCGCAGCCAGACGGGCAATCGCATCGTCCGTCAGCATCTTGCTGTCGCAGACGCCGAGACGGCGGAGCGGCGCTTCTTCATCAGCCTGAATCAGGCAGGCCGCCGCGACCAGCGGTCCGAATACGTCGCCCTTCCCCGATTCGTCGCAGCCCATCCAGCAGGAAATTCCCTGCGGATGCAGCCCCGCCGAGCCGCCCTGAGGAGCTGCGGCGGGAAGGGCCGCCCTTTCGCCCGTCGCCAGAGCCGTTAAGGTCTGTTTCAGCGCTCCGTCCTTTCCCTGCACGACGACGGACAGGCCCTTTTTACCGTAGTAAAAATTGACCGTCCCTTCGACCGTACCCTGGGCACAGACGACTTGATGCCCATAATTTATGTCCTTTTCCCGCACGCAGCGAATCTGCGCCGCAGCGAGCTTGCGTTTAAAATCTTCAACAATTGGTTGCAGTTTTACATCCATATAGTCTATACGCCTCTTCCTTCGCCTTTCGCTGCCATTCCTTCAGCGCCGTCCCGGTCCGCGCGGCAGCGGCACGGCAGTCGTCGTATTCGGCGGAAATATTCGTAACCTTTCCGTCGTAAGAGCTTATCTTGCAGCGAATCTGTTCGCCATCTATGCAGACCGTCTCGATTTCCCGGCTGCAAATCCTGCGCCGGACAGGAAAATAACGGATGCCGATGGACGTCGTTTCAGCAAATATAATGGCCGCAGCATTCTCTATCAGTTCCTCCGGGCACAATACGCACAGCATAGAGGCCATGCGGCATTTTTTCATCATCATGGGCATAGCCCACACGTCGTTGACGCCCAAGTCCAGCAGCTTTTGAAATACGTATTCCATGTTCTGCGGATTCATATCGTCAATATTGGCTTCTATTTGCCACAACGTTTCCATGACCTCACCTCATCCGATTGATCATATCGGCCATGCGGCCGGCGCCGAAACCGTTGTCGATATTGACGACGGACACGCCGGCGGCGCAGCTGTTCAGCATGGCCAGCAAAGCCGACAAGCCGTGAAAATTAGCGCCGTAGCCGATGCTCGTCGGCACGGCGACGACCGGTTTGTCTACGAGGCCGCCGACGACGCTGGCCAAGGCACCTTCCATACCAGCAACGACGACGCAGACGTTAGCCCGGCGGATCTCTTCGCTGCGATTCAGCAGGCGGTGCAGGCCGGCAACACCGACGTCGTAAATGCGCTCTACCTTATTTCCCATGATTTCCGCCGTCAACGCCGCTTCTTCGGCAACAGGAATATCGCTGGTACCGGCGGTGATGACGGCGATGACCCGGTCGCCGTTGACGACGGTTTTATCCTTAAACTGGTAGACCATGCGGGCCAGTTCGTCGTACTGCGCGTCGGGGATTTCCGGCGCAAGCTTGTCATACACGTCTTTGGAAGCCCGCGTGCCGATGACGTTATCATACTGCTTCATGAGAACGCGCAGAATCTGCACCGACTGTCCGACAGTCTTTCCGGCACAGTAGACGACCTCCGGAAAACCGCACCGCTTCTGGCGCTGTAAATCCAGATTAGCAAAACCCAAATTAAGAACAGACGGTTCATCATGCTGCAAAGCAGCTGTTGCTGCTTCCAGTGTCAGCGCGCCCTCCTTATACTGCTGCAAAATCATTTCTATCGTATTATTCATCATATTTCTCCTTAAATCCATTTGCTTCCCAGGCCTTATACACAATAACGCCTACAGACATGGAAAGATTCAATGATTCCGTATCGCTGCGCATAGGAATGGTCAGCACCTCGCTGCACTGTTCAATCAGCGTATCAGATAAGCCGTTTCCTTCATTGCCGAAGGCCAGTACGACAGGCCGTGCATACGCCGCCTGAGCGTACGATGTTGTCCCCTGCGGTGCTGTTCCCAACAAAACCCTCCCCTGCTGACGGCAAAATTCAATCAGCTGCGCTTCACTGACATCCTGCACAATAGGAACTTTGAATATGGCTCCCATAGCACTGCGGATGGTCTTGTCATTATATACGTCGACGCTGCCTTCGCTCAGCAAAATCGCCGCGGCATTCGCCGCTGCCGCCGTCCGGATAATCGTCCCTAAATTTCCCGGGTCCTGAACGGCCTGCAAATACACGACGGCCTGACGCGGCGCAAGGCCATTCAGTTCGTCGAGAGACACTGTGACATATGGCAGCATCGCTGCGATACCCTGCGGCGCTTTCGTGTCCTTCAGCTTGTCGTACACGCTGTCCGTCACGGAAAAAAACGTCCAGTCCAGGGCCCGCCCCATGTCGTATATGTCTTGAAACTTCTCATGTTCCCTGCCCTTCGGCGAAAGAAAGCAAACAGCACGGCGAATGCCGCTTTCCGCTGCATCTCTGACGACGCGCATTCCTTCGACGAAGACCATCCGCTCCTGCTGCCGTCCCTTTTTCTGCTTCAGCGAGCAGGCTTTTTTGATCCATTGATTGTCGCGGGACGTAATGGATTTCATCGTTTCATACTTGTTTTCCTGCATATCTGACTCCTCTGCCCATAACTTAAATAAGTGCAATACCCCTCTGGATATTGCACTTATACTGCGTATCTGCCTTACTTCGTCTCATCCTGCCGGTTGGACTGCAGTAAGCTGTCGCGATTCTGCTTGATGCTGGACAAGGTCTTTTCCAACGTCGATTCGACGTATTTCAAGACGTCGCCGGCGTATGTAATGGAACTGCTCTTCAATTCTTCCGAAGACTGATTGGCGTCCAGAATAATCTGATTCGCCCGTTTCTGCGCCTGGCGCACCAGTTCGCTTTCTTCCGTCAATTTGGCAATATAGTCCTTGGCCTGCGCCACCATGCTGTCGGCATGATGCTGCGCGTCGGCAATAATCTTATCTTTTTCGGCCAGTACCTTTTTCGACTGTTCCAGCTCAGCCGGCATGGATTCCTTCAAGTCGTCGATGATCTGCAGGAGTTCTTCTTCCTCAATCATCTTTTTATTCGTAAAAGGCACCTTCGATGCGTTCATTACCAAGCTTTCCAAATCTTCCAACAATTTATCCGAATTCATGTCTTCCACCCCTACGCCTGATATTTATCTTTGAACTTTTCTTTCAACTTCTGTTCTACGTACGCGGGCACCATGTCGTCGAGCTTGCCGCCGAAGCACGCCAGTTCGCGGATGCCTGTAGAGCTGATAAAGGAATACTTTGTACTCGTCATAATAAATACGGTTTCAATATCCGGTTCGACTTTTTTCATGAGCAGCGCCCGCTGGAATTCGTATTCAAAATCGCTGAGGGCCCGCAAGCCGCGTATAATGATCGTCGCACCGTGTTCGATGGCGTATTCGTTCAGCAAGCCATGAAAGCTGGCTACTTCGATATTGGGAATATGACGCGTCGTTTCCCGAAGCATGTCTTCCCGTTCCTCCATCGTAAACAGCGGCTTTTTCGACGGATTTTCAAATACGGCGATAATAAGCTTATCTACTAATTTGCTGCTGCGTTCAAAAATATCAATGTGTCCATTCGTCACGGGGTCGAAGCTGCCCGGACAAATTCCGATTTTCACGATTCAATTCCTCCCTGATGCCTGCGGATAAAGGCGATGCGCGTATCCTTTCCATAGGCTTTTTCTCTGATGATCTCATACAGCAGGCTGTCTGCTATCTCTTCGTCCCTGCTGTGTTCCATGAGAAGTAATCCGTCAGGAGCCAGCAAATCGTATTGACATATTAAAGCAATCGTACTATTCACCAAATTCTTATTATACGGTGGATCCGCAAAAATATATTGAAATTGACGTCCCTGCAGCCGCGCCAAGGCCTTGCCGGCCTCCATGCGGAGGATTTCATACTGCCCGCCAAAGCCGCACAATTCGGCGTTCTGCCGAATCAGGGCCTGCGTGTAGTGGTCGATAAACACGCAGTGCGCCGCGCCGCGGCTCAGGGCTTCCAGGCCCAAGGCTCCCGTGCCGGCAAAGATGTCCAGCACAGAAGCACCTTCCAGCACGCCGTTGGCCAATATGTTGAACAAGCTTTCCCTCGTACGGTCCAGCGTCGGCCTCGTCAGCATGCCTTTCGGCGATTTCAATATTCTCCCTTTTGCACTGCCGGATATGATTCTCACATAATCACCTGCTCGTACACAAACAATTATACACGTTTTTCTTTACATATCAAATAGCAAAGGCCCATAAGAAAAAGAAAATTTTTCCTTAGTTTTTCTTGATTCTCTCTACCTTCAGCTCCCGTCCCTGCATGAGGCGGATGATGTTGTCCTTATGGCGCACGACGACGAGGACGGCCGCAATCAAACCGAATATCGTAAGCGGCAGGGGCTCGTCGAAGAAGTACATCAAAACCGGCACCAGTACGGCGGCGACGATAGAGCCGAGAGATACGATGCGCGTCGCCGCGACGATAGCACACCATATGGCGAAGACGATGAGCGTTTCCCAAGGAGCCAGGAACAAGATGATGCCCAGACCGGTGGCCACGCCCTTGCCGCCTTTAAATTTCAGGAAAATAGAGCAGGAATGGCCGACGAGAGCCACGCAGCCGCCGAGCACCATGAGGTAGATGCGCTGGTCTTCCGGCATGGCCATCGCCGAAGCGGCGACTTGCCCCAAATACACGCCGAGCATACCCTTGGCGACGTCCAGGATGAGGACGGCCAGGCCGCCGGCGGCGCCGAAGACGCGGTAGGCGTTCGTCGCGCCCGTATTATGGCTGCCGTAGTCCCGCGGGTCCGTATGGTAAATGGCCTTGCCGATGACCAGGCCGCTCGGAAAGGAGCCCGCGATATACGCTAAGAGCAAGCAAGCGATTCCCATCATCATAGGGCGTCACCATCCTTCTTTCCCCGCAGTATCAGGCGAATCGGCGTACCTTCAAAGCCGAAGGTTTCGCGCAGCCGGTTTTCCAAAAAGCGCAGATAGGAGAAATGCATGAGCTGCGGCTCGTTGACAAACAAAATGAACGTCGGCGGCTGCACGGAGGCCTGCGTCATATAATAGATTTTCAGCAGCTTGCCGCCCTTGGCCGGCGGCGGATTGGTCAGCTGGGCGTCTTCGATGAGCTCGTTCAGTACGCTCGTCGACACGCGCATATGCTGCTGTTCCGATACGAATTTGACCATGTCGGCCAAACGGTTGATGCGCTGCTTAGTCAGGGCCGAAGCGAACAAGATCGGCGCGTACTGCAGGAACGCCAGCTCGCGGCGTATGTCTTCTTCGTACTTCTGGCTCGTCTTGCTGTCCTTGGTCACCAGGTCCCATTTATTGACGACGATGACGCATCCCTTGCCCGCTTCGTGGACGTAGCCGGCAATTTTCTTATCCTGTTCCGTTACGCCTTCGACGCCGTCCAGTACAAGGACAGCCACGTCGCAGCGGTCTACGGCCCGCAGGGCGCGGACGACGCTGTACCGTTCGACGGGAATGTCGATTTTCCCCTTGCGGCGCATGCCTGCCGTATCGATGAGGACGAACTTAGATCCTTCGTATTCCCAATGGGTGTCGATAGAATCGCGGGTCGTGCCGGGCATATTGCTGACGATAACCCGGTTCTGCCCCAGCAGGGCGTTGGTCATAGATGATTTGCCTACGTTCGGACGGCCGACGAGGGCGATGTGTATCGTTTCTTCGTCGTCTTCTTCATAGGGCACGTTTTTGATGTGCTTTAGCACTTCGTCCAGCAGGTCGCCCAGGTTCATGAGGTTGACAGCCGAAATGCCGATGGGATCGCCCAGGCCGAGGCTGTAAAATTCATAAATGTTCATGGACAGCTCTACGCTGTCGATTTTGTTGACTACCAAAATGACCGGCTTGCCGCTGGAGCGGAGGATGCGGGCGATATCTTCATCCTGAGGCTGAACGCCGGCTTTCCCATCGACGACGTACAGGATGACGTCGGCTTCGCGGATAGCCAGCTCTGCCTGATAGCGCATGCTCGTGAAGATATGATTTTCCGAATCGACGAATTCGATGCCGCCCGTATCGATCATAGTAAATTCCTGATTGAGCCATTCTGCGTCATAGTAAATGCGGTCCCGCGTGACGCCGGGAATATCCTCTACGATAGAAATGCGCTTCTTGACAATAGCGTTGAATAACGTCGACTTGCCTACGTTCGGCCGGCCGACGATAGCTACTAACGGTTTATACATACCAGTTTCCTGTTGTCCTTTCTTAATATGAAAAAAGGATAACCGGGCATGCCGGCTATCCCCCTTCGTTGAAAATTATTCGCCTTCTACAGCGTCGTCGGCTGCTTCGGCCTGTTCTTGTTTGTCCAGATAGTTGCGAACTTCCTGTTCTTCTTCATCTTTCTGAATAGCCAGGACACTCAAGGATATTTTCTTTTTATCCGTGTCGATGCCGATGATCTTGACGTTCATGACGTCGCCGATGTTGACCAGGTCTTTAACGACGGCGCCGCGTTTTTCCGTCAGTTCGGATACGTGGAGCAAGCCCTGGAGTTCAGGATCGATCGCTAAAATAGCGCCAAAGGGAAGGAGCTTCTTAACTTCACCTTTTACGACGTCGCCGACTTCAAATTTTTCGATAGCGGCGATCCAGGGATTCTTCTGGAGCGCTTTCAAAGACAAGGAAATGCGGTTCCGTTCCTGATCGAATTTCTGTACCAATACGTTAAGCTTTTCGCCGACCTGAAGAACAGCGTCGACGGAGCTTACGCGCTTCCAGGAAATGTCGGAAATGTGGAGCAGGCCTTCTACGCCGCCCAAGTCGATAAACGCGCCGTACGGCATGATTTTAACGACTGTGCCTTCGAGAACTGCGCCTTCTTCGATATTCTGCAGCGCTTCAGCCCGTTTCTGTTCCCGTTCTGCTTCCAAAACGGCTTTACGGGACAAGACGAGACGGTTTTTGTGTTCGTCAATGTCGATGACTTTGACCTGGAAGGTCTGGCCGACAAGATTATCCAAGGATTTTACGAATTTAACGTCGCCCTGGGACAGGGGAATAAATCCGCGCAGGGATTTGATGGAAACGACAAGGCCGGCCTTGTTTGTTTCTTTGCCTACGCATTCGACGAGCTGATCGTTTTCAAAAGCGTCGCGAACTTCTTTCCAGTCTTCGACTTTCTTCATCTTGACGAGAGACACGACGATAGAGCCTTCTTCTTTAATATTGTTGGCAATTTCTACGGTCAGTTCGTCGCCGACGTGAATGACGTCGCTGGCTTTTTCCGGAGCAGGAACGGCAATTTCCTTCTTCGGCAGAATGGCTTCTGCTTTCGTACCGATGGAAACATAGGCAGCATCATCGTTCACAGAAATAACCGTGCCCTTTACCACGTCGCCTTTCTTTGGATTTTCTTCATAGTCGTACTGATCCAACAATTCTTCACTCATTACTTCTGTGCCTTCAGCTTGCAAATTTTCCATAATATCAACAACCTCCTGTATTATCCAATCCGGTGTGGAAGCACCGGCTGTAATGCCTATATGATTCATACCACGAAAGGCCTCCGTGTCTAATTCAGCCGCCGTTTCAATATGGTATGTAGGGCAACCCTGTTCTCTGCATACCTGCGCCAGCCTTCCCGTATTGGCGCTGTTCCTGCCGCCGACGACGATCATGGCGTCTACCTTGCCGGCCATTTCCACAGCGGCGTTCTGGCGCTGCTGCGTCGCCGTGCAGATAGTCATGTGCACGTCTAAATCGTTCGTCTTCGTCTTCAGGATTTCGGCAATGCGTTTGAATTGCTCTTGGGAAAAAGTCGTCTGGACGACGACTCCCAGTGATTCAGAAAAGGGAATTTGTTCTGCTTCAATTTCCCTATCTATTATAATAGCACGATTTGCCCCCCATTGTGAAATACTAATTACTTCAGGATGGGCTTTTTCGCCTATAATTACTAAATTTTTTCCTTCTTCGACGATTTTTTTCGCGTCTTGCTGTGCTTTTTTGACATGGGGACACGTCGCGTCGATGACGCGTATGCCCCGCCGGGAAGCTTCTTCATAGACGCTGGGGCCAACGCCGTGCGAGCGGATCAGGACCGTTTCGCCATCGCCCACTTCGTCGAGAGAATCGACGGGAGCCACTCCCTGTGCGGATAGACGGGCTACGACCTGTGGGTTATGAATGATGGGCCCCAGGGTTTTCGTCCCCGTTTCCGCCTGCGACGCCATGTCCACGGCCCGGCGCACACCGTAGCAAAAACCGCAGGCCTCGGCAATAGTTACCTTCATTTTTCTGTCCCTCCATGCCGATTTAGCATAGCTAAGACAATTTCCCGAATTTCTTCTGAAAATTGCCGTATCGCTTCCTTATCGGCCTTTTTATCTGCCGGCGGCATGACCGGTTCGCCGAATACGATCTGCACGGGTCCCGTTTTCTTCGGCAGCTCTCTCGAATTGACGACGACTGCCGGAAGGACCGGCACGCCTGCCTTGATGGCAATACCGGCGAAGCCGTCGTGAAACGGCCCGAGTATGCCCTGGCACTTGCGCGTCCCTTCGGGAAAAATGCCAAGAACGCCGCCGCTTTTCAGCACGCGGAACGATTCTACAATGGCCTTTTTATCGATGCGGCCCCGATGGACGGGAAAGGTATGGACATACCGCAGAAACCAATTCATAATCGGGTTGCGGAACAGCTCTTCTTTCGCCATGAAGTGGATGAGGCGATGGCGCACCGCCGTTCCCAGCAAAGGCGGGTCGAAGTAGCTGGCGTGATTGCACACGATGATAAAAGGCCCCTCAGCCGGAATATGCTCTTCGCCGTAGACTTTCATGCCGATGAGTGTGTAAGTCACGAAGTTGAATATCCGGCGGATAATCCAATACGAAATGGCTTTCATCGACAGCGCTGCTGAATTAAATCGGTAATCGCATCGGCCGTTTCTTCCAGATTTAATTCGCTGTTGTCGAGAAGGATCGCGTCGTCGGCCTGTCGCAAGGGACTGACGGCGCGGTGAGAATCCATATCGTCGCGGGACGCTATGCTGGCCGCAATGTCCTCCAGCGTTTCCGTACCGCCTTTCGCCTGTACTTCCAGGTAGCGGCGGCGGGCCCGCGATTCGACGGACGCCGTTAAGAATATCTTCAAATCGGCCTTCGGCAGCACGACGGTGCCGATGTCGCGGCCGTCCAAAATGACGCCGCCTCCTTCGGCCATGTTCCTCTGTAATTGTACCAGTTTTTCCCGTACGACTGCAAGAGCTGAAACGGAAGATACGCGAGAAGATATATCCTGCGTGCGGATGGCGTCGGTAACTTCCCTTTCGCCGACGAACACGCGGCACTTATCTTCCAGCGGCTCCAGCCGGATGTCGATGCGCTCCGTCAGCGCCCTGACGGCCTCCGCGTCTCCTATATCGATTTTTTCCTGCAGCATCGCCCAGGTAAAGGCCCGGTACATCGCGCCCGTATCAATGTACAAATACCCCAGTCTCTTGGCCACCAGTCGGGCGGCGCTGCTCTTTCCGGCTCCGGCCGGCCCGTCGATGGCTACGGTCAAACGTTCCATCCCTTATTCCTCCTTTGCCGCTGCCATGCCGGCTACGTAGCCCGTCGAAAAGGCAGCCTGCAGATTATATCCGCCCGTATAGGCGTCTATGTCCATTACCTCGCCGGCAAAATACAGTCCCGGCGTCAGCTTGGATTCCATCGTCTTGGGATTGATTTCCCGCACGCTGACTCCGCCGGCCGTAACGATGGCTTCCTCGATAGGCCGCGTCCCCGTAATCGTCAGGGTCAGCGCCTGCAGCGAATCGACCAGATCTTGCCGCTGCTCGCGGGAAATCTGGTTGACCTGACAACGGCCGTCGATGCCGGCCTGTTCCAGCACGATGGGAATGAGCCGCTGCGGCAGCAGGTCTTTCATAGCGTTTTCCGCTTCCTTGCGGATGTATTTCTGGAAATCGCGCTGTACGCGCTGATCCAGCGTTTCCTTAGACAAGGCCGGCTTTAAATTGATGCGCAGCTGCATGGGATATTGGCATTGCTTCTTGTGCGCCGCCGCCGCGCTGAGCATGAGGATAATCGGCCCCGATACGCCGAAATGGGTGAAAAGCATTTCGCCGAACTGCGAGGCGAGCATCTTCCCCCGCTTCCACAAGGAGGCCTCGACGTTGCGCAGCGACAAGCCCGACAAGGCATGAGGCCACGTTTCCTTCGTCGTAAAGGGAATGAGCGACGGCTTGAGCTCTGTCACGGCATGGCCCAGGCTCTTAGCAAAGCCGTATCCGTCGCCGCTAGAACCCGTGACGGGATAGGACATGCCGCCCGTCGTAATAATGCAGGCGTCGCCTTCATACTGCCCGGCCTGCGTACGGACCGCAAAAGTATCGCCCCAGCGCTGCACGGCCGTCGCCGCCTCGTTCAGGCGGATATGCACGCCGGCGCGGCAGAGGCGGTCGTATAAGAGCTTGCGCACTTCAATGGCGCTGTCGGACTGGGGAAAAACACGGCCGCCGCGTTCTACCTTCGTTTCCAGTCCCCACTGATGCAGCAAGTCCAGCAGGTTTTCATTGGAAAACTGGCCGTAGGCGCTGTACAGGAATTTCCCATTTCCCGGCGTATGGGCGACGAACTCGTCCATGGCGCAGGCATTGGTCAAATTGCAGCGGCCCTTGCCGGTAATGCCCATCTTTTTTCCGACGATATTATTTTTTTCCAGCAGCGTAACCGACGCGCCCTGTCCGGCCGCGGCCAAGGCGGCCATGATGCCGGCGGCGCCGGCGCCGATGATAATGACGTGTTTCATCAGACGTTCCCGCCTTTTTATTTGTATTTATACAGTTCAGCGACTTCTTCAGGCTTCAGGCTGCGGTACGAGCCGCGCTTGACGCCGCTCAGGGTCAAGAAGGCGTACTGGACGCGGCGCAAATTGTGCACCTGAAAGCCAAAATGCTCGATCATGCGGCGTACCTGGCGGTTTTTCCCTTCGTGAATCGTAATTTCTATCGTCGTCAGGCCGCTCTTGCTGTCGAAGCCGACGTAGTATACGTCAGCAGGAGCTGTCATGCCGTCTTCCAGCGGCACGCCGTCGGCTAGATTCTGCAGTATCGTATCGGAAATGCGTCCTTTGACCTTGACTTCGTAGGTCTTATCGACCATCGTGCTGGGATGCATGAGGATGTTGGCCAGCTCACCGTCATTGGTCATGAGCAGAAGGCCTTCCGTATTTTGGTCCAGCCGCCCTACGGCGTAAATGCGGTCCTTTTCCTTGCGGAAATAATCCATGACCGTCGGCCGGCCCTGGTCGTCGCTGGACGTCGTAATGACGCCCTTGGGCTTATTAAATAAGTAATAATGCTTGGGCTGCGCTTCCAGCCGTTTGCCGTCGACGAGGATGATATCCTTATCGGGATTTACCTTCGTCCCGAGCTCGCGGACGATGACGCCGTTTACCCGGACCCGTCCGTCTAAAATCATCTGCTCCGATGCGCGGCGCGACGCGATGCCGCAGTTACTCATTACCTTCTGTAGCCTTTCCATCTATATCCTCCTGTATCTCTTCGCCGGCAGGCGCCGTCAGCTCCGGCGGCACGTGGCCGGCCAGTTCTTCCAGCGAATCCATGCCGATGCATTCCAAAAAATATGCCGACGTGCCGTACATAATCGGCCGTCCCGGACTATCCTTCCGTCCCAAATCTACGATCAGTCCCTGCTGCAGCAGAGACGATAAAATGCGCTCCGACGACACGCCGCGCAGCTTTTCGATATCGGCCCGCGTGACAGGCTGCTTGAAGGCCACGATAGCCAGTACCTCCAAGGCCATGGGCGACAGCTCCGCCGCGCCTGTCCGCACCCATTTGACTGCATCGTACAGCTCGGGCCGCGTGACCAGCTGATACCCTCCGGCAACGCGGATGAGCTTGAGGCCGCGCCGTTCGTCGAGAACCTGCTCCAGCGCCGAAGCCGCCGCTTCCGTTTCTTCGCGGCTCCAGCCCGTATGGGCGCAAATATCGGCCGCCGTCATAGGCTGGCCGCTGAGAAACAGCAGCGCCTCGAGCAGCGCTTCCGGCTTATGCGTACGCGCCGGCATACCGCAAGGCAACGGCATTCCCATCCTCTCCCTCCGAAACAGTATGGCAGGTTCCCAGCTTTATGAGCTCCAATACGGCCAGGAAGGTGACGACGAGCTCGACCTTGGAGCGGCACCGGCGAAATACGGCCAGCACGGAAGCCGGCCGCGCCGTTTGGCGCAGCTGGTACACGACGCGCTGCATGCACTCTTCCACGCTGTATATTTCCTGCCGAATATGGACCTCCGGCGGCTTTTTTTCTTCCAGCGCCCGATATACGAGGCGAAAAGCCCGGTACAGGGCATCGCGCTCGATCGTCCCGACAAAGCGGGCCTGATAGGGCATAGGCGTCGCCGGCCGTTCCAGCATATGGCTCCGCTGCTCCCACAACGCGCCCATGACGCCGGAAATTTCTTTCATCCGCTTGTACTCGACGAGCTGGCGGACTAACTGGTCCTGCAAATCCTCTTCGTCCTCTTCCGGCTCCGCCTTAGGCGGTTTAGGCAGCAGCAGGCGCGACTTAATCTGCAGCAGCGTCGCCGCCATGACGAAAAACTTGCTGGCGTAATTGACGTCGAAGCCGTCGAGCTGGTCGACGTAGGCGTTGAACTGATCGGTAATCTCCGCTATGGGAATATTGTAAATATCGACTTTATTTTTTTCGATTAAATACAACAGCAAATCCAAAGGCCCTTCGAAATCAGATACTTTGTACTGATATGCTTCCATACAGACCGCCATTCTTATATTATAAATTAAATGAAAGAATATTACAAAAAAGGTTTGGATTTCCATCCAAACCTTTTAAACATTCTGTAAGACGTGCCGGCTGAAGCCAACGTAACACTCACAGTACTGTGTTATTCATTTGGTGCCGGGGACCGGAATCGAACCGGTACGGATATTTCTATCCGACGGATTTTAAGTCCGTTGCGTCTGCCAGTTCCGCCACCTCGGCACGACGAGAAATATGGAGGCGGCACCCAGAATCGAACTGGGGATGAAGGTTTTGCAGACCTCTGCCTTACCGCTTGGCTATGCCGCCATATTATGGAGCGGAAAACGAGGCTCGAACTCGCGACCCCCACCTTGGCAAGGTGGTGCTCTACCACTGAGCTACTTCCGCATGACGACGAAGTTTATTTTAGCACTTTCGTTTGTGCTTGTCAACACATTTTTTGAAAGTTTTTTAAGAACTTTTTTGCGACGTTCATTCTAACCTTCTCTGTGTCGGCGCGTTCATCAGAACGCTTAATCATAATATCACGCCTCCTGTAATCTGTCAATAGATTTTTTCACTTTTTTCGCAAATAGTTGATGGAATTGATTATATGATGAATTCTACCAGATATACTCTACTTTCTCCATAAAAGAAGCGCCGCAAAAAATATCTCCGCGGCGCCTTACCTATCTTACGTTTATGTAGCTGTCATGAGCCAAGACATGCAGGAGAATCGTGTCTGTCCTGCCGCCGTTCCTTACCGCCATGATTCAGCTTCTCCGATAAAGCCGCGGACGACGTTGGGGATTTCCAGGTCTTTCGTGCCTGCGCCGTAAGCCGTGATGTCATGGACAAAGGACTTGGGCCGGGGGCCGATATAGGAAGCCAGGGTCTTGACGAGGGCCGCGCCGGTCGGCGTGACGAGTTCGCCGCGGATGTCCGTAGCATAATAGGGAATGCCTGCCAGCAGTTCTGCCGTAGCCGGAGCCGGTACGGGCATAACGCCGTGGGCGCAGCGTACGAAGCCGCTGCCGACGTGGAGAGGCGACGCGCCGATTTGCTCTATGCCCAGATATTCGAGAGCCCAGGCAACGCCGACGATGTCCAGGATGCAGTCGACGGCCCCGACTTCATGGAAATGAATCTGGTCGACAGGCACGCCGTGAACCTTTGCCTCGGCTTTTGCCAGCTCGCCGAATACGGCGAGGCTTTTCGCCTTAACGCTGTCCGACAGCGGCGACGCTTCGATAATCGCCGTGATTTCCTGCAGGCCGCGGTGCTGGTGATGATGGTGATGGCCCGTCGTATCGACGAGATGCTCGTGGCTGTGCGAACCGTGATGTTCGTGATGATGATGGTGCTCATGATCGTGCCCGCCGTCGTGCGCATGGTGATGACGTTCCGCATCAAGAATTACGTTGTAATAGACCGATTGAATTCCCAGCTTGGAAACGGATTCGCAGACGAGGGAATATCCTTCCAGCTTCAGCGAAGCCATGGCGTCCTGAAAGGCGTCGAAGGGCACGCCGGCCTGCAGAAGCATGCCGGTGAACATATTGCCGCTGATGCCGGAAAAACAATCGAGGTATAAGGTCTTCATGTATAATCTCCTTCCTGCCGCAAAGGGGCATCGCTATCGTCTTATTTCAATTCCTTATTCATCATGTCTACTGCCGCATCCAGCAGGGACAAGCCGATGACCGAGCCCATGCCCTGATCCGTATCCTGCCCCGTTTCAAAGAAGGCCTTGAGGCCCATCTTTTTCATCTGCATCTGATGAACCGGCTCGGCATATCGCGCCGAAGGGATGACGTAGTCGTCTACCTGAGAGCAGAGGGCCCGGCTGAGCAGTACGGCCGCTCCCGTCACCGCGTTGTCGAATACGACGAGGAGACGGCGATGGGCCGCCGCCAATATGAGGCCGACCATGGCGGCGATATCGGGCGAGCCGGCGCGGCGCAGCAAATCCAGAGGATCGCCGGCATCCAGTCCCAGCCGGTCCATGAGGGCCGTCAGCTGCTCCAGCTTGCCCTGTGATTTCATATGGGACGGCAAGTCGTTCATAGAATCGCGGAAGAAGACCGCTGTGAGGATAAAGGCCGTCAGCAGACCCCGTTCGCCGATATTGCCGAGGCCGAGGGCGTTGTAATGCTCGTCGGCCAGATTTTCTCCGATTTGCAGGCCGCTGAACATGGCGTCCAGCATCTGGTCTTCCGTCATGGCCGGCCCTTTGGCCCAAAAATGGCTGCCGTGCATGACCTTCAAGTCCTGAACGCCTTCCGATTCGGGAATATTCTGCTCCAGTCCCATATCCAGCAGCAACACGCCGGCTCCTATCTGATGGGCCACCTTGTTGATATGGCCCTTTCCGGCGGCGATTTCCAGCGCGGCGGCCTTGCTGCCCATGCCCTTCGTTTTATTTTCCCCGCCGTCGACGGCGTGGTCGGCGGCAAATAAGACGACGGCTTTTTTCAGCAGCGATGGCTGCAGCGTATCGGAGACGCCGGCAATACGGCCGGCCAAGTAAGTCAATTTCCCGTCCTGAGGGACGGCAAGGCTCGACAGCTTCGCGTAGCACTCGCCGGTCTTTTCCAGATTCAGGGGGCCGATACCGGCGATTACCTGTTCCAGCACACTATCCATTGCATACCTCCTGGTTACTCATTTTTGTCTATTATACCATAAAAGGACGGCTCTCCTGCAGAGAGTCGCCCCTTTTTATGCGGCTGAACAGTTTTATAATGCGCTGCCAAAGGCGTCCGTGTCGACGATCGCCTGCTTGAAGGCTTCTTTCGTCAGCGGAGACGGCACGCAGTTCCATTCCGTAATGGCCGGCGCTTTTTCGACGATCGCGTCGATTTCGTCGGCTTTGATATCCAAATCGGCCAACTTGACCGGATAGCCGGCTTTCTTGTAGAAGGCGGCTATCCGGTCGCGCAGTTCGAACTGCTTGTCGTACGTCAAGAGGACGAGTACGCCGAAGGATACGATTTCGCCGTGGAGATGGCCTTCTACGACCTGCGGCAGCACCGTCGACGAGTTGTAGAACAAGTGGGCGATAGACGAGTTATAATAGTATACGCCGTTGTGGCCTGTCGTGCAGTTGGAAACGAGGCCCGTGCTGATGATGATGTCCAATACGACCTGCTGCAGCTCATAGGTGACCTTCTTTTCCTTGAAGTCAGCCAAGGCTTTTTCACCGTATTCGAGAAGCGGTTCCGTGCAGACCTTGCCCAAAGCCCGGCCCAGGAGAACCGTATGGAAAATGTCGGCTGCGCGGCTGGCCAATTCGCTTTCGCATTCCTTGCTCATGGCGTCGCCGATGCCGGCCCAGAACAAGTCGAAGGGCGAGTCGGCGATGATGTCCATATTGATAAACGTATGGACCGGCGGCGTCGGCAGGTAGTAGTAACCGGCGAAGGATTTATCTTCGTTGTACATGACGGCGATGGCCGTAGACGGAGCGCAGTTCGAAGCGACCGTCGGGAAGGCGAAATAGGGCTTGCCGACTTTATCGGCTACGACCTTGCAGGTGTCGATAGCCCGGCCGCCGCCTACGCCAAAAATGAGGTCGGCATTTTTAACGGCGTCTTCAGCCATCAAGGCGTCTACCCGTTCGTACGTCGCGTCGTCGCCGTACCACAGCACGCCGAGAACTTCCAGATCGGTGTTTTTAATGGCGTCGAGGAGCGGCTTTTCCGCTTTGGACAAGGCCGTTTTGCCGCCGATAATGACGACTTTTTTGCCGAAAGGCTTCGTAACCTGGCCGATGGCATCGTAAGCGTTGGCGCCGATCGTAAAGGCCGGCAGCACCAGTGTGTAATCAGACTGAGACATAATTGTACCCCCTATACAAGTTATGTAAAATATAAATAAGTAATAGCTGAAGCCGTCATGCTATACGGCTCGAAAAAGTTAAAGCAGATATATTATACCACTGTCAGCAAAATCTGACTATTGGTAAACGAACATTATGTTTTTTTGTTTTCCTCCGGCGTATATTATCAATTGATATACATATCTGCATAAAATGATATTTTTTCATCACATACTACATATGACTTGTAAACTCTTTCATTATACTAAATAAGGCATGTATATTTGAGCCATTTTTTATTTTTTTTGTCACCAAAAGATTTTATTATCACCGGAGGACGAACTGTGCCCCTGCCCACCTTGAAATTTTAATCTTATTGATATATAGTTAGAGTCGGTTAAAGGGCTTGCTCTAGTAGGAATCATTATAGCAGTTCATTTCTCAAAAGCAGCCCTAAAATTTTAAAAGGAGGTTGTTTTTGTATGAACGGTTTGTATTTAGTTATTGTTTCTGCACTCGTGTTCGTACTGGCTTACCGCTTTTACGGCGCCTTCATCGCCGCTAAAGTATTGACGCTGAACCAGTACAAAGTCACGCCGGCATTCCGTTTCGAAGACGGCCACGACTATGTTCCGACGAACAAATACGTCGTATTCGGCCATCACTTCGCAGCTATCGCTGGCGCAGGCCCGCTCGTAGGCCCGGTTATTGCCGCTCAGTTCGGTTATTTGCCCGGCGCGTTGTGGATTCTTATCGGGGGCGTCCTCGCAGGGGCCGTACACGATATGGTTATCCTCTTCGCTTCCATGCGCTATGACGGCAAATCCATCGCCGAAATCGCAAAAGCGCAGATCGGCGACAAAATCGGCTTGGCTACGTCCTTCGCCGTATTGTTCCTGAATATCCTCGCTATGGCCGGTATGGCCGTCGTCGTCGTCAACGCCTTGCACGACAGCCCGTGGGGTACCTTCACCATCGGCATGACGATTCCTATTGCTATTCTCGTCGGCTTGTATCTGCAGTTCCTGCGCCCCGGCAAGATTCAGGAAGCTACGATCATCGGCGTCGTCCTCGTATTGCTCGCCGTCGTCGTAGGCCCGTCCGTCCAGGCTTCGCCGACATTGGCTCCTATCTTTACCATTAGCGCCAGAGGCGTCAGCATCGCCTTGATCCTCTACGGTTTCATCGCCGCTGCCCTCCCTGTATGGCTGCTCCTCGCTCCGCGCGATTATTTGTCCACGTACATGAAGATCGGTACGATCGGCGCCTTGGCCCTCGGCATCATCATCGTCGGCCCGAGCGTTGAAATGCCTGCCGTTACGCAGTTCTGCGCCGGCGGCGGCCCGGTTATTACCGGCCCGGTTCTTCCGTACATCTTCATCACTATCGCCTGCGGCGCTATTTCCGGCTTCCACTGCATGATTTCCACAGGCACGACGCCGAAAATGCTCATGAACGAACGCTCTATCCTCCCTGTAGGCTATGGCGCAATGCTTACAGAATCCTTCGTCGGCATGATGGCTTTGATCGCAGCCTGCGCTCTCCAGCCGGCCGACTACTTCGCTATTAACTCTACAGCCGCTCACTTCCAGGCTCTCGGCATGCAGGTCGTTGACCTCCCGATGCTGAACCAGATGGTCGGCGAAGACGTTGCCCATCGTCCCGGCGGCGCCGTTTCCTTGGCAGTCGGCATGGCTCACATCTTCTCCAGAATTCCTGGCCTCGACCACCTCATGAACTACTGGTACCACTTCTGCATCATGTTCGAAGCATTGTTCATCATGACGATCATCGATGCCGGTACTCGTGTCGGCCGTTACATGTTCCAGGAACTTATCGGCCGCGTATGGCCTAAGTTCGGCGATCCCCATTGGCTCCCCGGCGGCATCATCGCTTCCGCATTAGTATCCGGCGCTTGGGGTTACATCGTACTGCAGGGCAGCTTGTCCACGATTTGGCCTATCTTCGGCGTATCCAACCAGCTGCTGGCTATCATTACCTTGGCTATTTCTTCCGTCGTTATCTGCAGCATGGGCAAAGCCCGCTACGTTTGGGTAACAGGCTTCCCCTGGGCTGTTTTGACGGTCGTTATCTTCTGGGCAGACTTCCTCAACATGTTTGAAATCTATCTGCCTCAGGGCGAAATGCTCATGTTTACCGTTTCGGCCATCATGGCTATCCTGGTAATCATCATCAGCGTCGCTTCCCTCAAGAAGTGCATGTACCTGGCTAAGACCGTTCCTGCCAGCTACGATACTACAGCTACCGTAGAAGCAGAAGAACTGAAGCATTTGGAACAGCTCGTCGCTCAGCAGGACGACGAAGGCGCAAGAGCAAGACGCTTCAAAGAATTGACGATTGCTCATCATTAATTCGAAAATTTGCTTGTCATGTAAAAAGGCTGTCTCGTAAGAGGCAGCCTTTTTCTATATATGGTATAATGCAGTATATCCCTTGGCGGCCTGCCGGCGCAGACTGCCGCACACTGTACTGCAAGGAGATGTTTTTATGTCCGAATATATCTGCAACGATTGTCCCCGGCGCTGCGGCGTCGTCCGCAGCCAATACTACACGCCTCATGCGCCCATGGCCGGCTACTGCCATACGTCCCTGCAGCCCGTCGTAGCCAGGGCGGCCCTGCACTTCTGGGAAGAGCCCTGCATCAGCGGCACGCGGGGTTCGGGGACCGTATTTTTTACGAGCTGCAACCTGCGCTGCTGCTTCTGCCAAAACGCCTCGATCAGCACGGGCGGCACGGGTATTCCCATTACGGTAGAACGGCTGCGCGAAATCTACGGCGAGCTCATCGCCCAGGGAGCCCACAACATCAATCTCGTCACGCCGACGCCCTATACCTGGGCCGTCCGGCAGAGCCTGGAGCAGCCCCTGCCCGTCCCCGTCGTCTACAACTGCGGCGGCTATGAAGCGCCGGAAACCATCGACGCCTTACGAGGTAAGGTACAAATTTATCTGCCTGACCTGAAATACATGGATTCGGCTCTGGCCAAGCGCTACAGCGGCGCCGCCGACTATCCCCAGGCCGCGGCGGAAGCCATCCTGCGCATGTACGACCAGGTCGGCCCCTACGAGCTCGACGACGACGGCATCCTGCAGAAGGGCGTCATCATCCGCCACCTCATCCTGCCGGGCTGCGTCGAAAACACTAAGGCCGTCATCGACTGGGTGCGAAGCCATTTCGACGACGGACAAGTCCTGTTCAGCCTCATGCGCCAGTACGTCCCCTGCGGCAAAGCTGCCGACTATCCCGAAATCGACCGCTTCCTCACTGACGAAGAGTACGACGAAGCCGAACAGTACCTCTTCGACAGCGGCATCGAAGACGGCTTCGTCCAGGAAAAAGACAGCGCCAGCGAAACCTTCATTCCCAGCTTCTGCGGCGAAGGCGTGCTGAAATCGAAAAAAATATGATATTCAAACGCCCAACAAGCAGCATATCCTTATACTGCATCTATTAGAACTTCTTAAACAAACTAGATCGTCCTATATATGAATAAATACAAAAGGGAAAGGCTTCGTCATGCAGATAAAGCCTTTCCCTTAATGTATTTACATGTATAACTAAAAATATTTATTCTTTTATATCAACCCAATACACATTGAATTCATAGGCATTTAGCGCTTTAAAATCCAATGAGAGGTCTTTCTATTCTCTGAATCACGCTTAATCTTTCCTTGCTGCTTTAAACGAGTCAGCAGCGTCAATATCTTTTCTATTCACATGCCTTTATCACTTTTTCTATAAAGAGTAATACGGCGTGGCTGTTCGTCACGCCGCATTATTCGCATTTAGCTGTATATATTTCAGATTACTCTTCCATATCAAATACTTTCCCCGGATTGAGGATCAGATTCGGATCAAAGGCTTTTTTGACGGCTTTCATGAGGGCCAGGGCTGCCGGGTCCTCGTATTTGGCAAAGAGGGCCTTGCGCTTTTGGCCGATGCCGTGTTCACCGGAAATCTTGCCTCCCAAGGCGTAGACGGCGGCGCAGGCCGCATCTTCAAAGGCTTCTATCTTCGCAGCTTCTTCGTCGGCCGTAAAGCCGCGGCGAAGCACGTCGAGGTGCAGGTTGCCGTCGCCGGCATGGCTGACGCCGCGGAACTTGACGCCCTGCGCCTGCCCGATTCTTTCCAGCTCTATCAGCAGCTTTTCCAGCATATCCGGCGGCACGACGAAATCTTCCATGGCTGCGACAGGACATTCTGCTGCCGACGCTTCCGTAAAGGCCTTGCGGGCGTTCCACACCTTATCGGCGTCGGCGACGAAGATTTCCAAGGCTCCCTGAGCCCGGCAGATTTCATCGACGGCGACGCACATATCGTCTACGTCGTCTTCGCTCTTGCCATCGAGCTGAATGACCATGTAATTGCCCTTGTCCGAGTAGGGCTGCTTTTCGTCGAGGTACTGCTCGACGACGCGGATGACGGCGTTATCCATGCATTCAAGGCACGTCGGCTCAATACCGGCCTTGGGAAGAGCCGTTACGAGGGACAGGGCGCTTTCCACCGTCGGGAAGACGGCCAGAATATCTACGGTATATTTTGGCAAGGGAACGAGCTTTAAAGTCAGCTTCGTAATGATGCCTAAGGTTCCTTCGGAGCCGATGATGATTTTTTCCAGCGGATAGCCAGCCGTCACTTTTTTCAGCCGGCCGCCGAACTGGGCAATCTCTCCCGTCGGCGTCACGACTTCGATAGCGTATATCTGGTCCCGCGTCGTACCGTATTTCACGGCCCTGTTGCCGCCGGCGTTGGTCGCCGCGTTGCCGCCGATAAAGCAGCTGTCGCCGCTGCACGGATCGCCGGCATAGAGCAGGCCCTTCGATTTTGCCAGCGCCTGAAGCTCCGCTGTAATGACGCCGGGCTCGACGACCATGTACATCTTATCGGCGTCGAACTCGAGAATGCGGTTCATCCGTTCCGTACTCAGTATGATGCCGCCGAAATCATTGGTCACGGCGCCAAATTCCAGTCCCGTGCCGGCGCCGCGCGGGACGACGGGAATCCGTTCCCGATTGGCCAATTTCATGACCGCCGCCGTCTGCTCCGCCGTTTCCGGCAGTACGACGGCCTCGGGCAAATGGAAATATTCCCGTTCGACGCCTTCGTCTTTCTCGTAAGGAATCAGCTTATCCTTATCAGTATATACGTATTTTTCGCCGACAATCCCCTTCAATTCTTCTACTAAGGCCGGCGTAAGATGATGATACTCTTTCACTTCGTTCCCTCCCCGAAAAAATAAGCAGTTTACGTTATTATACCATATTGACGCCCTAATTTCCCCTTGCTATGATGATGTTAACGACTTCCATTCACACCTCGAGGCTCTTATGACAAGACACGTACTAACAGAAGAATTAATTTACGAAATACTCTCAGTCGTCGCCGAAATCCCTGCCGGCTCCGTTGCTTCGTACGGCCAAATCGCCCGGCTCATCGGCCGCGATCGCAACGCCCGGCTCATCGGCAAGGTCCTGTCCATGGCCCAATACTACGGCAAATACCCCTGCCACCGCGTCGTAAACAGCGCCGGCCGTACTGCGCCGGGATGGGCCAGGCAGCGGGTTCTGCTGGAGCAGGAAGGCGTGCAGTTCAAGCCTAACGGCTGCGTCGACATGAAGCGATATCAATGGGAGTATTAATCAACAGCCTCATCAGCATAAACGAAGGGCTTGCCGCATCCAATACATGAGCGGCAAGCCCTTTGCTGCAGTTGTATTCAATTATAAAAACAGTCCCCGCATAAAGGGCACGAAGAAGGGCTCGTAAATGAGCCGCAGGAAGGCGAATACGGCAAAGCCGATCGTACCACCGACGAGAGCGCCGTTGATGCGAATCCAGGCCAAATCTTCGCCGACCTTGCTTTCCAGGAAGGCGTTGAACTTTCTCTTGTCGAAGCCCGTCAGCACGTCTCGGACGGCTACGGCGATGAGCGAGTGCTCGTGTTCCAGGATGACGTTGCAGGCCCGGCGGATCTGTTCGTCCAGCCAATCTTTGATTTCCGGATGAGCGCTGCAGTATTCGACATAGCGCAGGAATTGTTCTTCCAGCAAATCCTTCAGCTCTTCTTTTCCCTTATCGCCCTGGGTAAAGTAGTCCTTGGCCGAACGCTGCGTCGCGCTGAGCCACTTTTCAATAGGCAGGGAATCGACGAACTGATCCTGCCAGTTCTGTACGCCATAGGCCAGCTGGCCGTTCATCGAATACAGGAACAATTCAAACTTGCGGCACAGCCATTCGCGCTGTTCCCCTTCGGCCAGTTCCCATTGGTCCAGCCAGGAAATAATGCCTTTTTTGATGTCCTTGGCAATTTTCCGCGTGTCGACGACGCCGATAAACTTGTTAATCGTAATGATGGATACAGTCGAATGCTTCGATTCTTCCATCCACTGCTGAATGAGCTTATCCAGGAGGGCGTCGAAATCGTCGCTGCGCACCAGCTCGCGGCCCAAGCCGACGGCGTCGTTGAACATATGGCTGTTCGGGTCTTCCAGCAGCGATATGAGGCGGTCCTGGAAGAAGCTGACCAACGGCTGCCGCTTCAGGTACTGGCGGATATGGTCGGCAATGGATTCCTGCGTGCTGCCCTTCTGGGCGTGGTTATAGGCGCGCTGGGCTACTTCATACAAGAGAGCGCGGAATTTTTCCCGGCCGCCGGGGCTGCGAAGCCAGCCGATAAACTTATCCATAAAGGATATCTGATATAACTTGTCCTGCCACATGTTGGGCTGGAGCAGTTTTTCCGAAATGATCTTCGTAATGCTGTCGATAATCTGCGTACGGTTGCGGTACAGCAGCTCCGTATGATAGGGGAAGCCCAGGGGCTTATCGAACAGCGCCGTAACGGCAAACCAGTCGGCAATACTGCCGATGAGGGCCGACTGAATGACGAAAAACAGCAGTTCTTCCCACAAGGTTACGTCGTGGGTATACCACCACCAGAAGATGGCCAGAAAGCAGAGAAAGGACAAGGCCAAAATAGCGTTGGCCCGCTGGCGATATGTCATACTATACGCCTCCTTTCACGGCATACATGACGAGATAGATGACGGCGCCGAGAATTGCGCCGACGAGAGAACCGTTGACGCGAATCATCTGCAAATCGTACCAGACGCTGCTTTCCAGCTGCTGCGCCAGATAATTTCCGTCGTATTTCATGATTTCCTGTTCTGCCGTCTTGCCGAACCATACCTGGAGCCGCTTCAATTCGCGGGCGGCGAAGGCCAAAGCCGTGCGGTTCATCTGTTCCACCTGATCGGGGCTTTGCCGCCACCGTTCCAGCTTGCCGATGACGTATTTTGCCGCGACGGTGCAGACGCGCTTCTGCCGTTCCGGCGTCTGTACGTAGCGCTGCCAAGCTTCCTTCGTGTCGGGACGGGTAACCAGGCTCTGATACATGCGGTTCTTGTAGCTGTCGATGCGTTCATGCCATTCGCCGTTAAACTCGATGCGTTCCGTTTGCTTCCACAAGTAATTCAGGGCCTGCTTGCGCTGCGGCGAATCTTCCCGCTTCGCGTCGTCCAGCAGGCTGAGGCATTTTTCCTGCAATTTTTCGGCGACGTGCTCCGGCCGGAACATGTCCATCTTGAGGGCCGCTTTGATGGCCCATTCAAAGAGGAAATTCCGTTCGGCATACTGCTGCAGGGACGCTTCGTAAATTTCACCGATGTACTTTTTCATCGTATCGCTCTTGACGAGTATTTCCAGATGAAGGATCATGAAATCGAGAAAATCCTTCCCCGATTCGCCGCGCAGGCCGATCTTAATAGCCCGGCTCATGATGGGGGCCAAATCGATTTTTTCAATAGCCTGGCCGCCGACGCCGGAAAAGGCCTTGACGACGATTTTCATGTCGACGGTGTACAAAAACGTATTGAGGATTTGCCCAAATACGCGTTCCGCTGACTGAAAGCCCTTCTCCGTGTGGAGATACTCAAGGGTCGCTCCCAATATCGGATGATGCTTCAGCACGTTGTACATATTGGGCACCGTCAGGATTTCGCTTTCAATCATGTGACGGGCCATTTCGGCGATCCGTTCCTTGCTGTTCGGAATCAGGGCCGTCTTAAAGGAAATGCCCAAGGGCCGCCGGAACAGAGCCGTTACGGCATACCAGTCAGCCAGGCCGCCGATCAGGGCCGCTCCGGCTAAATGGGTCAATAACCCGCCCCAGAAAAAGTCCTGGAACGGATACGCCAGCAGCAGGATAATCGCCGCCGCCGCCAGTATATAATTGGCAATCTGACTGCGTTTAGGCTGCGCCGCCGTGTGTAATTCAGTCATGCTATACCTCCTCTGCTCTTCCAGTATATGCAGATATTGCTGCCTTATCGAACTGTCGTTTCCTCGCCTTTGCGGGCCGGTATCCACAAGGGCACGCCGCCGTAGGCCGCCTTAAAGTCAGGCGACGGCGACCAGACCGTTCCAAAATGATGCATAGAAACTAACAGCTTGTTCACATGCACCTTGTCTAAAAATCCTTTTACGCCCCATTCGCGCGCTCCTTCCAGCCGCGCGTCTACGGGGAAAAAGGCAACGTCTACAGACAGGCCGGCCAGTTTCTTCATTTCCCGGTCGAAATTGCCCTTCGCTTCGGCGTTGTTTTCGTCCGTGTCGCCCAGCCAGTGCCACCAGTTGAGGTCGCCGGCATGGAAGATGGAAAATCCGTCCGTTTCCACAAAAAAAGAACCGCCTTCGTCTGTAGAGCCATACTGGGTAATCGTTGCGTCTTCCATATGTATTGTATCATATAAACGCATAGTTTGCATTTTTTTTACGTCTACATCTTCCAGCGTCACGCCGTCGTTGAGAATATAATGGGCCGTATGGGCGGCGAAGTCGGCAATGCGGGGATTGAAGTGGTCTTCATGCAAGTGGGTGACGAAAAACCATAGGGGCTTATCCCCTTTCGCATAGGATTCCACCTTTCCTGTCGGATCCTTAAAGTAGTCGAATACCAGCACTTTTGTATCCGTTTCAACGGCAAAGCCGCTGTGGGCTAAAAACGTAATGTTTAATCCTGTCATATCTATTCCTCCTTGCTGTACGTAAATTCCATAGGTATTATCATGAGGCTATTATATTATTATACCATTAATTGCGCCTGTTCTTGAAGGCTTGCAGCGACATTATCTTCATTTTCTCCAGATTTCTCCAACCCATCCTCTCATGGATATGACTAAGAAGAATATGTTTCGTTTTGTTTATGTCCGATTCGCAAAGGCGAGTACCAAAATAGTCATAGATGAGGTATAATAAGAAGTAATGTACTCGTGATTCAGGAGGATTATGGTATGGCTGAAAAAGCACAAATTTTAATTGTCGAAGATGAAAAACAAATTGCTCGTTTTCTTCAGATGGAGCTCGAACACGAAGGCTACGAGTGCGGCATCGAAACGAACGGAGCCGCGGCGCTGGACCGCATCGGCCAGGATCATTTCGATTTGATTTTACTGGACGTCATGCTTCCCGACATCGACGGCCTGACGATCTGCCGCCGGACCCGCGAACTATCCAACGTCCCCATCATGATGCTGTCGGCAAAGGACGACGTCGAAACGAAGGTCGCCAGCCTGGACTTAGGAGCCAACGACTATCTGACGAAGCCCTTCAACAGCAAGGAATTATTCGCCCGCATCCGCGTGCTCCTGCGCGAACGGGACTATAAGCCGGCTGACGAAAACTTCCTGCAGCTCCAGGACATGATGCTGTATTTGGACCGCCACGAAGTCGTCATCGGCACGCAGAAAATCATTTTGACGAAGAAAGAATTTGAACTCTTGTCCTATTTAATCCGCAATAAAAACATCGTGCTGACCAGAGACCGCATCGTAGAAGAAGTATGGGGATACGATTATATTGGCGACACGAACGTCGTCGACGTGTATATCCGCTATATTCGCAGCAAGCTCGGCAAGGAAAAAGGACGGGAATACATTCAGACCATCCGCGGAGTAGGATATGTGGCAAAGGATTAAACAGGCAATACTGCAGCATCCGACCTTCGCGCCCCTGCCGCTCTTCGCCAAAATGGTGCTCCTCTATTCTTCCATCGTATTCTTTATCCTCATCGTCGTATCGGTCATCACCGTCGCCAGCATTCATTACATCATGAACGACTCCATTAAAGAGGATTTGGAATCGAGCGCGCAAAACACCGTAGCCTATTTGGATTCGTACGGCAAAGTCGACTCTTCCGTCTTCGTCCGGTCCAATCTGCCCAATTTCGTTACCCTGCAAATTTACAACGGCGCCGGCAAATTGGTTTTGGATAATTGCCCGACTCATACGATAAAAAAATTGAGCGACCGCCATATCGACGAGGATATTCAGGATAAAACGGTAAACGCCCTGCCGACGACGATACAGGGCAGCGAAACGACGGAGTTTTCCTATTACAAAAAATGGGACGGCGACGACGGCAAGAGCTACTACCTGCGGTTCTCCCGCCAGCCTGATAAGGAAAACGACTTCATTACCCTGCTGTCCAAGCAGCTGCTGGCGTCTATCCTCATCTGCTTGGCCCTGACCGTTCTGACCGGCATGTACCTGATGAAAAAGTCCCTAGCGCCGCTGCGCATCATCAACGACACGCTGGAAACCATTGAGGTCAACCAGCTCGATAACCGCATTACCCTGTCAGATAACCGCAACGAGCTGCACGACTTAGCCGTTACGATCAACCAGGCCTTAGACCGCATCGAATACGGCTATAAACAGCAGCAGCAATTTATCAGCGACGCGTCGCACGAGCTGCGCACGCCGATTACCGTCATCGCCGGCTACGCGGACCTGCTGGACCGCTGGGGAAAAAACGACCCTGCCGTGCTGCAGGAAAGCATTACGACCATCAAGCAGGAAACGGAATACATGCGCCAGCTCATCGAGCGCCTGTTGTTCTTCGCCCGCACGAATAGCGGCACGCTGAAGAAGCACTTCTCCGACATCAACACGGCTAAGCTGCTCCAGGATGTGTACAACGAAGTGACCCTGCTGGATCATGACCATGAAATCACGATCGTGGAAAACGACGAAGCGACGATTTATGCCGAGCCGGGCAGCGTAAAGCAAATGCTGCGAATCTTCGTTGACAACGCAGTCAAATACACGCCTGCCGGCGGAAACATCACCCTGTCCTGCCGCCGCGACGGCGATAACGTATACTATTCCGTATCGGACACGGGCATCGGCATTCCCGAAAAGGATATCGACAGGGTATTTGAACGATTTTACCGCGTCGAACAATCCCGGGCCAAAGAAACAGGCGGCTCCGGCCTAGGCCTATCCATCGCCCAATATATCGCAAAAGGAAATAACGCCGAGCTCTCGCTGAAAAGCAAATTAAATGAAGGAACGACAATTTCCGTTATATTTCCCATAAAGAAAGAAGAAGAAATAGCTGAAGAGTAAAGAGTACCCCCGCTGTCTCTGCAAACAAGACAGCGGGGATACTTTATGTTGCGCGTCGTGTTTATCTGTTTAGGGTATCGTCATCAAGGCTTCGAATCGGCAGGCTTTGCAGCATAAGCCTATCAGCATTCTATCTTATGTGTCCCGATTCGAAGTAAGCGACTCATTACCGTTTGCGCGTCGCTTCGCTCCTTCAAACGGTGTTCCCTGCTTATGCTTATCCCAGAAACCTGGAAGGATAGGAAGCCGCACATATACAAAAAAAGAACGCATACATGATGTATACGTCTCCTGCTGACGGTCGTCGCACCTATCAGTCGGACCGGCACGCATGCATATGTTGCTGCAACATATCCCGTTTTACGTTAGCGGTCCGACATAAGCGATTCGCACAAGTTTGCGCGTCGTGCTTCGCACTCCTTCAAACTTGGCTCTCTGCTTATCCCAGGAACCTAGAAGGATAGAAAGCCGCACATATACAAAAAAAGAACGCATACATGTCGTATACGTCTCCTCCTGGCGGTCGTCGCACCTATCAGTCGGGTCTGCACACATGAATACTTCTTCATGACATGTGCTGCTTACGCACGGACCCGACATAAGTGACTCACACTCGTTTGCGCGTCGCTTTCGCTCCTTCAAACGAGGTTCGCTACTTATCCCAGGGCTTGCCCTGGGTAGATGGGAGGTCGTTGTATGCAAAAAGAGAGCAGTGCCAATGCACTGCTCTCTTTTTGTAATCAGCGGCTTCCTATCCTCCCAGGGGGCCTCCCCCCAAGTACTTTCGGCGTTTGCGGGCTTAACTGCTGTGTTCGGCATGGGAACAGGTGGATCCCCGCAGCTATCGCCACTGAATTTTTCCTAAGGGCCCGTGCCCTTACAACTGCATAAAACGAACTTCCTTAACGAGCCTCCGCTCTGTTTACGGTTCCTTCCTCAGAACCTGCTTCCAGATTCCCTCACCCACTCCCTTCGGGAGTAAGCGACTCGCTCCTGTTTGTGCGTCGCTTCTCAGCTCCTTCAAACAGGGCTCCCTGCTTAAGTCAAGCCCTCGGTCTATTAGTACCGGTCCGCTCCGTGCATCACTGCACTTCCACTCCCGGCCTATCTACCATGTCGTCTTCATGGGACCTTACTTGCTTTCACAATGAGAAACCTCATCTTTAGGCTGGTTTCACGCTTAGATGCTTTCAGCGTTTATCCGTCCCGGACGTAGCTACCCAGCTGCACGGCTGGCGCCATGACTGGTACACCATTGGTCCGTCCACTCCGGTCCTCTCGTACTAGGAGCAGCCCCTTTCAAGTTTCTTCCGCCCGCGATGGATAGGGACCGAACTGTCTCACGACGTTCTGAACCCAGCTCGCGTACCACTTTAATGGGCGAACAGCCCAACCCTTGGGACCTACTTCAGCCCCAGGATGTGATGAGCCGACATCGAGGTGCCAA
>ENA-OWPN01000090-OWPN01000090.1-human-gut-metagenome-genome-assembly--contig:-NODE-90-length-157571-cov-4.727152_pt1 | contig 157571 bp, 116 predicted proteins | sample MGYA00248266_ERZ651850 | MGnify/ENA primary metagenome ERZ651850 (study PRJEB26924, sample SAMEA4378296) | human gut metagenome | biome: human gut; feature: human-associated habitat; material: faeces... | reverse complement strand
TGGATAGCACTCTTGATCGCAGCGATCTCTTTCATCATCTGCTCATCGATAGCCAGACGACCGGCAGTATCGACTATCACGACATCGTTACCCTTTGCACGTGCTTCACGGATCGCGTTCATAGCGATCTCTACCGGATTCTTATTTTCCAGTTCCATATAAACAGGAACGCCTACCTGCTCACCTACCACACGCAACTGTTCGATAGCGGCCGGACGATACACGTCACAAGCTACCAGCAACGGTTTCTTATTTCTTTTGGTTTTCAGCATATTCGCCAACTTTCCGGAGAAAGTGGTCTTACCCGAACCTTGCAAACCAGACATAAGGATGATGGCTGGTGAGCCTGTCAGGTTGATGTCGATGGCTGTCCCCCCCATCAGGCTGGCCAGTTCGTCATGCACGATCTTAACCATCAACTGGCTGGGTTTAACGGACGTAAGTACGTTCTGTCCTAACGCTTTTTCTTTTACCGTATCGGTAAATGACTTAGCCACCTTGTAGTTTACGTCGGCATCAAGCAGGGCTTTACGCACATCTTTCAGCGTTTCAGCCACATTGATCTCGGTGATCTTGCCTTCACCTTTCAACAGCTTAAACGATCTGTCTAACCTTTCGCTTAAATTTTCAAACATAATTTGTATGTGTATTTATTTTTTTCTTTCTAATTTCTAACATAATAGGGTGCAAAGGTAAGAAAAAGGATGTAATCCTCTAAATCTTTTTATTCTGCCACGCTGCTTTTTTCAAATAAATTACACTAGCCAATAACAAACCACTATAATAAATCACCTCGGTCAGGAAACAAATCGCCACCGGAAGGTGTAAACGCATCCCTGCCACATAGATAAAGAGCGTATAAAAGATAAGCGTCACCACCTCCATCGCAAAAGCCGAACGGGTATTCCCCGTACCTGTCACCCCGTTAAATACGATATTGGCGACGGCAGCGATCAACAAGGCGCCGGAAATAACATAAAGAGAAGGAATGGACGCCTGTACCAAAGAGGCATCATTCGTATAAATCGACAATATAGCCGATGGGAAAATACAGGCGATAAAAACACAGACGGCTACAATTCCTAATGATATACCGGCAATCTTGCGAATGATCGGGATAACCTGATCTTTATATCCGGCACCGATACTATTACTCACAAAAGAGTTGGTTGCCGTAGATAAAGAATTGACAGGAATTAGCAGGACGATATACACACTGCGGACAATATTGGCGACCGCCAGCTCCCGTTGCCCCAAGTGTTCTACGGCTACGAAAAGCAAAAAGTAAGTACTTAACGATATAAAATACTGCAACATAGTGAATATGGATATATCCAACACACGTCTCAACAATTTGACATCGAACGACCGGAATTGATTCAGTGCATACTTCTTTATATCGACCGTCAAACGGGTATAAACCAAAAAGAAAACAATCGACACTCCTTCTGCCGCCACCGAAGCGATAGCCGCTCCCTTAATGCCCATTTCCGGAAAACCTCCCTTCCCGAATATCAACAGGTAGTCGAGCAACACATTGGTCAAAGCCATCACAATGGCATTCAATGTCAGAACCTTTGTCCGGGTAATACCGATGAACAAGGCACGGAACATCACATTCACAAAAGAGAAAAAGAAACCGAACACACGCCAGTCGAGAAACTCTTCCGTTGCCATCAGGATCGTATCGGAAGAGATCATCACCCGCATAATATCACCCGCAAAGAAACGGGACAAAGCAAACATCACGGCAGCCAGTGACAAAAGGAAAAATACACCTTGTATCATGACCGGTCCCACATCTTTATACCGTCGCTCCCCATTCCTTCGTGCCATCACGATCTGCGATCCGGTACTAAAGCCGAATGCAATTGTAAACACACATATATAGTAGAGTCCGCCCATCGCGGAGGCTCCTAACTCAACTTCGCCTACCCTTCCCAGGAAAGCCGTATCGGTCACATTAATAATGTTCTGTGCCAATAAGCTTAGAAAGATAGGGTAACTGACATTCCAAATTTGTTTGTTCGTATACATACTCTATAATAATTTCAATAAGAAAACACAGGGTCACAAAAAAAGCCCGCCGGCATCCGGCGAGCTTTTTTATTCTTGTTTCTAAAACATTTCAATTGCTGCTCCGATGCTCTATATCAGTCTGTTGGTTGCTGTATCAGGAAACACAACAGCCGGTTTAAATGTTTTGGCTTCTTCAAAATCCATCATGGCGTACGACATGATAATAATGATATCCCCAGGCTGGGCCTTTCGGGCTGCTGCACCGTTCAGACAAATCACGCCTGAGCCTCGCTCGCCTTTAATGATATACGTTTCAAAACGTTCACCGTTATTGTTGTTCACAATAGCCACCTTTTCATTCGGAATCAGATTGGCGGCATCCAGCAGATCTTCATCGATAGTGATACTACCGATATAATTCAGATTGGCTTCCGTTACCGTCACCCGGTGAATCTTTGATTTAACTACCTCTATAAACATCGTTTTTATATAATTTGATTACCATTAAATGTCCCTCAAACAAAAGTAGGGTCTTTTGCATTTAAAATAAGGGACTTTTGTCTTCAAAAGTCAGGACTTTTAAAATCAAAAGACCTGACTTTTTTCAAACGGATATATCTCCTTATTTATCAGCTATTTATATTTTATGTTATCGATCAACCGAACTTCACCGCAATAGACGGTGATACAGCCTACCACATAATCGGCGTCCGACCAGTTTTCGATCGATTCCATCGTGTATCCGTCTACGATCTCGTAGTATTCAACACGCATAACAGGATCCGCATTGATCGTATTCACTACATAATCAATCACCTCCTGCACGCTTTTTCCGACTGCAAAGTTAGTACTTTCTTTTAACGTACGTGCAATCAGGGGCGCTTTTTGACGTTGTTCCGGCGTTAATCGGACATTACGGCTGCTCAGGGCCAGCCCGTCGGCTTCACGAAGGATCGGGCAGGCATTAATTTTTACCGGAATGTTCAACTGTTTCACCATCGCACGGATCACGGCGATCTGCTGGAAATCCTTTTCCCCGAAATAAGCATTATCCGGTTCTACGGCATAAAAGAGTTTGCTGACGATCTGGGCAACACCGTTAAAGTGTCCCGGACGGCGAGCTCCTTCCATTACTGCCGATACGGTTCCAAAGTTAAAAGTACGTGTATCCGGTTCAGGATACATTTCCGCTTCCGCCGGAGCAAATACATAATTACAACCGGCCGGTTCCAATAATGCACAGTCATTATCCAACGTACGCGGATAAGTGGCGAGGTCATTTTTGTCATTAAACTGGGTCGGATTCACGAAGATGCTGACAACGCATACATCGTTTTCTTCTACACAACGCTTAACCAGGCTCAAGTGTCCGTTATGTAATGCTCCCATGGTGGGAACAAAGCCTATTTTCCTGTTATGCTGCCTTTCTTCGGCAAGATAACGCTTCAATTCTTGGATGCTGTTTACTATTTTCATCTTTTTTAGATGCTTATTGACGGTGCAAAGCAAATAAATAATTACCGTAAATGAAAGAAATTTATTATCTTTGTGCCGTCTTTATAAAACTAGTTTACAGAATGGATGCAAAAAAAATCTTGTTTATAGCCCAAGAAATAACACCCTACCTTCCCGAATCTGAGATTGCAACGATATGCAGGAATCTGCCGCAAGGCATTCAGGAGCGTGGTCGCGAGATCAGAACTTTCATGCCCAAATTCGGAAATATCAACGAGCGACGCAATCAGTTGCACGAAGTGATCCGCCTGTCGGGTATGAACCTTATCATTGATGATACGGACCATCCGTTGATCATTAAGGTAGCATCCATTCAGGCCGCACGCATGCAAGTGTACTTCATTGATAATGAAGACTTCTTCCAGCGTAAACATACTGTTTGCGATGAAAATGGGAATGATTATGAGGATAACGACGACCGTTCTATCTTCTATGTACGTGGTGTATTGGAAACAGTGAAAAAACTTCGCTGGATCCCGGATGTGATTCATTGTCACGGATGGATGTCTGCGCTGACTGCATTATACATAAAAAGAATGTACGCAGACGATCCATGTCTTAAAAATGCAAAAATAGTCTATTCTATTTATAATGATGACTTTAATTCACCGTTAAGAAAAGAACTGGCTCACAAGCTGAAAACTGACGGTGCAAAAGACAGCGATCTGAAAGGCATCAAAGCTGATACCAGCTTTGTCGGCCTGACTAAACTGGCTATCGATATGGCAGACGGTGTGATACAAGGCAGTGAAACGATCAACCAGGATATTCTGGATTATATCGCCACTAAAAAGGACACTCCGTTCCTTCCTTATCAATCGCCGGAAACTTATATGGATGCATTCAACGAATTTTACGATGTCGTATTAGATTCTAAATAAGTGAGAGAAAAATGATGAATATCAAGCCTTTATTAATTGGCCTGGGCTTGGGAATAACAATCCTGAGTGGGTGTAGTGATGATTTGAATCTGGTTGGCTCGACAATTCAGCCTGACGGAGACCAAATGCCCGTATATGTAGATACCTTTCAGATGCAAGCGACAACCTTGCTGATGGATTCGGTATATGCAAGAACTACTAATGGACTACTCGGCGAGTTTTATGACCCGTTATATGGTAATGTGAAATCTGATTACATCTGCCAGTTCTACTGTCCGGATGATTTCAAATTCCAACAGAAACCAATCAACGGTCAGATTGACTCTGTCGAATTTAATATTATCTATCAAAACGGAGCTTGGGTGGGTGATTCATTAGCTCCTATGCGCGTTCAAATATATGAGATAAACAAAGAACCGGAAAGGGATTTTTATACAAACTTCGATCCGCTGGAATATTGCGATATGCAGAAGTCACTGGGTATGCAGACGTATACGGCATACGACAACTCGGTGCCCGACAGTGTTCGTTATGCTGTGAATTCACAAGGTGATTCTACTTATATTCCGACCATTACAATCCGAATGCCGAAGAACTTTGGTCAGAAGTTCTATGATGAATCAGTCAATAATCCCGGAACATTCTCCAGTCAGGAAAATTTCAATAAATTCTTCCAGGGCTTATATGTAACAAATACATACGGCAGTGGAAATATTCTGCAGATCAGCTATTCTTCGATTTCTATCTATTACAAATATTCATTGAAGGGTAGCCAGGGACAGGATTCCACGGCACGTGCCAGTGAAACGTTCAATGTAACCAAAGAAGTTTTACAGTTGAATCGTTTCAAGAATACAGATTTGACTCCGCTGTTGCAGCCAAATGATTCGATCACCTATCTGAAAACTCCTGCCGGTGTATATACGCAGTTGACTATTCCGGCTAAGGATATTGTAGAGAGAATTGGAGACCGCGTTATCAATAATATACCTTTGACAATAAAAGCGTTGCCTCAGGAAGACTGGCAATGGGCATTGAGTGCTCCGGCTAATTTATTATTGTTGCCTAAAGACTCTTTAGCAACTTTCTTTGTCAATAATAAAATAGAAGACAGCAAAACAGCATTCCGTGCCAGCTATAACTCCAGCAGTCGTTCTTATTCATTTGGAAACGTCTCTAATTTGATGCAGGAACATATAAAGAACAATCCGGATAAAGATATGGTATTGCTTTTGGTGCCTGTTGAACGCATTACAGCTCAAAATGATAGTTACTGGGGAAATTCCCAACCGTACACAACGGCAATAAACAACTATTTATTGCCTTCCGGTGTAAAGTTGCTTAAAACAGAGGATGCTACACGGATCATTATAACAACAACAGATTACAAGTAGTAATTTTAAAGTCATAAAAAAACGGATAATCTAAAAAGATTATCCGTTTTTTTATAGCATAATTTTATTTTTCAGACTTCTTAGCAAGCTTTTTCTTCAGCTTATCAACTTCTTTCTGAAGCGTTTCGATCTCTATTCCCTGATTCTTGATCGTTGTCAGCAGAGAGTTTAATTCTTCATTGTCCACATCGATCGGATACAGAGCATTGACACGACTTATAAAATCACCCAGGATATTCATATAGTTCGTAAATGCATCGTACGGAGAATCGTAAATACCGCGATTCAACCAAATACCCGTATTCTTTGTAGTCATGAAACGGAAATTATTACTTGCCTGCAAATAATCCCAATCCTGCTTGATACGACGATCGTCAGACAGATGGACACGTTCTGCTACACTATACAGCTTATTGAATGCTTCACGCTGCATCACGTTACCTAACCAGCAACTAGTATCTCTTTCTTCATCTATCCATGACATTGGATAAGGTACATCGATCTGATCTACTGATTTCAACTTTGTAATGATATCCGTCGGTGTAGAGAATGTAATACCTCTTTCTTTCGCACATGCCGGCAATGCTTTGATAAAGCTCAATATATTAGAAGACAACGGTTGCGCAATACCCAAAGCACCAAGCTCCATAAAAATATTGATCACCTGTTCTTCTTCAGGAAATGCAGCAACCCAATCCATATATTTATCAGCAAATAACGGATACTCACTCCAGTCAGAATTAGAGAAACGCAGACTGATATCATCCGACAACTTGAAATCACGAAGCAGAAGCTTCAGATTAGGATTGTAAGCGCAATGATATAAATAATGAGCGCTCTTCCAGCCTAATACATGCTTAGCACCTTCCGTCAGCATACCTTTAAATCCCATACTGGCAACCAAGGCACCGATGTCATTCGAATAAATCAAGCTTGAATTACGGAATACCTTCGGAGTCTGTCCGAATACCTGTTTGATCTTTTTCTTCATACGGTCTACTTCCTCCCGGAAACACTCCTCGTTAGCCAATGAAGACAAACCATGTGAATAAGGTTCACACAAAAATTCGCAGCAACCGGTTTCATTCAACTGATGCAACAATTCGATCACTCTGGGAGCATACACTTCCAACTGTTCCATTGCCACACCTGAAATTGAAAATGCCACTTTAAATGCTCCGTTATTTTCTTTTGCCATTTCAAGCAAGGTTGTCAGAGCAGGAATATACGAACGTTCTGCAATATCACTGATACTGCGTTCGTTTTCATAATCATCATAATAGTAATGATCGGTACCTATATCAAAGCAGCGATAACGTTTCAGATGAATAATTTGATGTATTTCAAAATAAAGACAGATTGTTTTCATATCTAGTTATTGTTTTATTATTTACCGTAATTCTTTAAAACATCCTCGTAAAGTGCGCGGATTCGCAAACCGACTTTTTCCCATGTAATGCTGTCGACCTCCTTCTTTCCTTCTTCCTGAAGATATTTGAAAAGAGACTCGTTCGTACAAATAGAATAAATAGCATCGGCCATTGCATTGATATCCCAATAATCCGTTTTAATCACCTTATCAAGAATTTCACCGCATCCGGACTGCTTTGAGATAATAGAAGGCGTTCCGCACTGCATAGCTTCCAATGGAGCAATACCGAATGGTTCGGAAACGGAAGGCATCACGAACACATCACTGTTTTTATACGCTTCATACACCTGGCGTCCGCGCTGGAAACCCGGGAAATGGAAACGGTCGGCAATACCACGTTCGGCAGCCATATTGATCATGGCATTCAGCATATCACCCGAACCCGCCATTACGAAGCGAATGTTGCGTGAACGCTTCAACACTAAAGCCGCTGCTTCAACAAAGTATTCCGGTCCTTTCTGCATGGTAATACGTCCAAGGAACGTAACCACTTTTTCTTTCGGATGCTCCGGACGAGGTATATCCAGTAATTCCTGCGAAAGCGGATAAACCGCATTGTGCATAGCAAAACATTTACGAGGATCCTGGTGATATTCACGGATAACCGTCTGACGAGTCAGTTCCGATACACACATGATACAATCTGCATGATCCATACCGTTCTTCTCCATCGCATATACGGTTGGATTCACCTTTCCGCGTGAACGGTCGAAATCGGTAGCATGAACATGGATACACAAAGGTTTCCCGCTCACTAATTTGGCGTGTACGCCTGCCGGATAGGTCAACCAGTCATGTGCATGAATGATATCGAATTGCTGCTGTCGCGCAATAACACCGGCTATGATAGAAAAATTATTGATCTCGTCATGAAGATTCCCCGGATAACCTCCGGCAAACTCCATACATCCCAGATCATTGACATGCATGTGAGAGAAATCGGCATAAATATGGTCGCGGAAAGCATAATACTGTTCCGGGGTCATATAATGAGGCAGTCGCGACTTGAGATAATTATAATCAACATCACGCCACACAACAGGTACCTGATTCATACCTATGATGTTCAAAAAGCCTTCTTCTTCTCCGGTCGGCTTCGGAAGACAGAAAGTCGTTTCCACATCTCCCTGCAAACTCAATCCTTTAGTGATACCATAAGATGCAACTGCAAGACCACCATATATTTTGGGAGGAAATTCCCATCCAAACATTAATACTTTCATATTGGCTCCTCCTATTAATAATTGTATTTACTCAATAAATATAACACTCGCAATATTTCTGCCACATTCATAGCAAAAGAAACAGCACCGCGTCCTTTGAAAGGAGGATTACCATCAAACAGTTCTGAAATAGAACCGATACAGTGAGATGACATTTCATCTTCATAACCAATCAAATAGCGTTCAATAAAGCCCAGGGCACTCATTTTATAAATACGAAGATAAGCTTCGAAATAAAAACCTGCCAACCAAGGCCATGCAGTACCCTGATGATAAGCATAATCGCGCTGAATCTGAGCACCTACATAATTCGGATTATAACCTCCGCTCTTCGGGCTCAACGAACGAAGACCTTTTGGCGTAAGCAATTCCTTCGTTACAATATCAAGCACTCCTTTTTTCTGACTGGCATTCAAAGGAGAGTAATCAAAAGCTACGGCAAATATCATATTAGGACGTACACTCCAGTCCATCATATTTCCATCCACATAGTCTAATAAATAACCGTACTCGTTCAAAAATGTTTCCACAAACGACTTGCCGCTTCTTTCTGCCAAAGCAGACAATTCTGTGCTTAAATTTTCATTTCCGGCTTCGCCCAGTAATTCACCGGTAAAGCGTAGGGCGTTATACCATAAAGTATTTATTTCTACGACAAAACCAGTTCTCGGTATTACAGGCCGGTCATTGACGGTAGAGTTCATCCATGTAACGGCCTTCTCCGTTCCGCGAGCATACAGCAAACCGTTGTCGAGTAAAGACAAATTAGGATGTTTGTTGCTACGAATAAATGCCATGATATCTTCCAACAATACACCATATTTCTCACGACATGCATCACGCGACACCATTTTAGCATACTGCTGGATACACCATACAGCCCAAAGCAAAATGTCAGGATGCTCCATTTCATAGATTCTCAGGTCGCTTGGTTCATTATTCATGAAAGCATACACAGCTTTACGGGCTGTTTCCATCACGACTTCATATTTAGACTTTTCGTCGATAGCCAGCGTCAGTCCCGGCAAAGATATAAACATGTCGCGAGCGCGGCACTTGAACCAGGGATAACCGGCCAGGATATAATATTCACCACCTTGCTTATTCAAAAATTGGTGGGCAGCATTGATCAGACAATGTTTGAATGTGTCGCGCGGAGTACGCTCTTCCATCTCTTCTTCAAATGTCTTTTTCAACGCACGTGTATTCGTCTCGGAAACACCGCCGGAGAAAACGACACTTTCACCTTTCTTTATATCTACTTCAAAATATCCGGGCACATAGAGATCTTCATTAAAATCATATCCTCTCTCCTGCTCTTTCGGATATTCGATACCTCGATACCAGTCCGGTTGAAAATGAAACTCATTCTTTTTATTTAACTGCATATACAATTCGGGATATCCCGGATACATACATGTCTTGATACCGTTTGTGACAACCTGATACTCACGACTGGCCTGGGCATTCTCGTGCGTATACTGACGTACACTGCGAAACGCCAAAAACGGACGTAAGCGCAACGTTGTAGCAGAATGTGCATCCAGCAGCGTATATCGAATCAAAATTCGGTTTTCGTGATGAACAAAAAGCTTTTCTTTTTTCAAAACAACTCCACCTACCCTATAGATAGTGGTCGGCACTTTCTCACATTCAAACTCACGGATGTACTTATGTCCGTTCGGACTATAATTATCACCCTGATACTTATGAAGACCTAAATTAAATTCAGCCCCATGTTGTATAACTGTTTCATCCAACGATGATAACAACACATGGTTTTCATCATCTAGTTCTGGCACCGGAATGACAAGTAATCCATGATACTTTCGCGTGTTACAATCCGCGATAGTTGTGCAGTGATAGGCTCCCGAACGATTCGTACGAAGAATCTCCCTGGGTAGAGACTCCTCCAGGTTTGTCATAAGAGTCTTGTCAAATTTAAGATAACTCATAATTTTATATTTGGTTTTAAGTTTATGCTTATATAATTAAAATGTCATGATATTCCGATCAAATGTATCACATAAAAACTAAAAAAACAAACTCACTTTCATATTTATTTAGAAACTCCTTTAAAAAAAATATCTGGAAACATTGATAAATAACCATTTAGAAATCAAGCCACGACTCTGAATGTGTTATCAAACACATAAATAAATGTTAAAACAAGAAAAGACTATACTCAATGAATATCTTAGAGTATCGAAAAAAAGAAGCATTAGAGAGACAACCCGCGAATGAGCACGAGAACTCAAGAGCAACAATTCCCTTGGAAAGGATACAAAATAAAGGATCTAAACAATATTTTCTGCTGATATAACTGGTTGTCGATAATTGTGGGCAAGCCTGTTGACAATTATGGGCAAGCCTGTCGACAACTGTCAACAAGCCTACCCACAATTATCGACAACAAATTATATCGAATTATAAATCTATAAATCCATAGATGTTTGTTTCGTCAAAACAGGTATTTTTTTCCATCTTTGTACCCACAAATAAACTATTCATAAGAAGAAACGATTATATAATATATAATGTATAAGAAATATGACACAGACAGTAAATAATCCATTCTTTCAAAGATATAATACCCCTTTCGAAACTCCGCCTTTCAACGAAATAAAGACGACTCATTACGAACCGGCTTTTGAGGAAGGCATCCGGCAACTGGATCAGGAAATACAGGATATTGCCAATAACAGCCAACCTGCTACTTTTGAGAATACAATTGTAGCCCTGGAACGTAGCGGCAAACTACTGGAAAAAGTGAGTTCGGCCTTTTTTAATATACTCAATGCAGAAGCAGATGACGAAATGATGGATATTTCACAAAGAGTATCCCCAAAGCTGTCGGAAAGCTCCAACAATATATTTCTCAATGAAAAATTATTCGCACGGGTAAAAACTGTTTACGAACAGAAAGAACAACTCGCTCTTTCGCCCGAAGATGCTAAATTACTGGAAGATACTTTCGAATCATTTTCTGTTCGCGGTGCCAACCTGAGCGCGGATGATAAAGAGAAATACCGCAAACTCAGTACAGACCTGAGCGTACTATCCCTGACTTTCGATCAAAACGCGCTAAAAGATAAAAACAGGTATGAATTACTCCTTACCGATGAAAAAGACCTGGCAGGACTGCCCGAAAGCATACGTGAAGCTGCGGCCCACCGGGCAAAAGAGAAAGGGAAAGAAGGTTGGCTGTTTAACCTGACTGCTCCCAGCTACATTCCATTCATGCGCTACTCGGCTTTACGCCGGTTACGCGAAACGATGTACCGGGAATATATGAGTGTCGGAAACAAAGGCGATGAATATGACAACAAAGAAATCATTCGCCGGATCGTCAATATCCGGCTGGAAATAGCCCGGCTGATGGGACACAGCACATACGCCGAATATTCGCTTAAAAGAACAATGGCTAAAACGCCAGCCAATGTTTACCATTTACTGGAACAATTGCTGGAGGCCTATAAACCGGTTGCCGTCAACGAATACAATGCCGTGCAAGGTTTTGCCATGGGAGCTGAAAAGGAGAACATCACCGTTATGCCCTGGGACTGGAGCTATTATTCCGAAAAACTGAAAGATATCCGTTTCAATGTAAACGATGAGATGACGCGCCCGTACTTCGAACTGAACAATGTTAAAAACGGAGTATTCGGACTTGCCACACAGTTATACGGTATCACTTTCAAGGAAAACAAGGAAATACCCGTTTACCATCCGGAAGTCGATGCCTACGAAGTATATGATGCCGACGGTAAGTTTCTCTCCATCCTGTATACCGACTTCCATCCGCGCGACGGGAAACAATCGGGAGCCTGGATGAACAGCATCAAGGAACAATATAGCGAGGCCGACGGTAATGACAGCCGTCCCCAGATCATCATCGTGATGAACTTCACGCGCCCGACGGAGACCAAACCGTCTCTATTGACTTTCGATGAAGTAAATACACTTTTGCATGAATTCGGACATGCCTTGCACGGAATGCTGGCCAAAGGAAAATATGCCAGCCTTTCCGGAACCAATGTGTACCGTGATTTTGTCGAACTCCCATCCCAGTTGATGGAAAACTGGTTGACGGAAAAAGAATTTCTGGATCAGATCGCCGTACATTACGAAACGGGAGAAAAGATACCGCAGGAACTTATCCGTAAACTGGTCGATGCTTCTAATTTCAACACAGGGTATTTCTGTTGCCGCCAGTTAAGTTTCGGCATGCTCGATATGGCATGGCATACACAGACGGAACCGTTTGAAGGAGATGTGATCGCTTTCGAAAAACAGGCATGGGCACGCACCGTTATTGTCCCTGAAGTCCCGGGTACATTGATGAGCAGCAGTTTCGGACATATCTTCTCCGGAGGATACGCTGCCGGATATTACGGATACAAATGGGCTGAAGTACTGGATGCCGACGCATTCTCCGTCTTCAAGAAAAACGGGATATTCAACCGCGAAACAGCCCGGTCATTCCGGGAAAATATCCTTTCCAAAGGAGGAACGGAAGACCCGGCAGTCTTGTATAAACGTTTCCGCGGACAGGAACCGACCATCGACGCACTGCTTATCAGAAACGGCATCAAACAGGCTGAACCGAAAGCGAATGGCAATTGATATAAAAATAGCTAAACATACAATAGTTAAATCAATTATATTTACCTTTGCCAGCTAAAATAATAAGTACAAAATCAGGTAAACCATGTGCGAAAAAACAGAGAAGCAATATGAACTGGATAAACGTTATCTGAGAATGGCTGCAGTCTGGGCCGAAAATTCATATTGCAAACGGCGACAGGTCGGTGCACTGATAGTTAAGGACCAGATGATTATTTCCGATGGATACAACGGAACACCTGCCGGTTTTGAAAATGTCTGTGAAGATGAAAACAATGTAACCAAACCCTATGTGTTACATGCGGAAGCGAATGCCATTACAAAAGTGGCAGCATCTTCTAACAGCAGCAAAGGAGCTACGATCTACGTGACTTCGGCACCTTGTATAGAATGTGCCAAACTGATCATCCAATCGGGCATTAAGCGTGTTGTATATTCAGAAAAATACCGGATGGAAGACGGATGCAATTTATTGCAGCGCGCCGGTATTAGTATAGATTATATTGATATAAACGAATAAATATACGTTTTTATGGACAAAAACAGAAGGTTAACCATTTGGTTACCTGTTATCATTGCAGCAAGTATTGCCCTCGGTATCTTTATCGGGAACAATTATCTTTCTCTTACTCAACATGGCAAACGCCGGATGTTTTCCAGTGGAAATAAAATAAATGCCATACTCGATATTATCGACGAACAATATGTCGATACAGTCAATATGGGGAAGCTGGTGGAAGGCACAATACCTAAAATATTCAGCGAACTGGATCCTCACTCCGTTTATATTCCTGCCGAAGATGCAACGATCGTAAACGAAGACCTGGAAGGTTCATTCAGCGGTATCGGGGTTTCATTCAATATGCAGACAGATACTATCCTGGTGATCAGCGTCATCCCTAAAGGTCCAGCCGAAAAGGCCGGATTATTGCCGTTTGACCGTATCATCACGATTAACGACTCTATTTATTCCGGCAACAATACCAGCCAGGCGAAAATCATGCGTACCCTGCGCGGTGCGAAGAACAGCACGGTTAAGCTAGGCGTAAAGCGTGGAGGCGTTCCCGACCTGCTTTATTTTGATGTGACACGCGGCGATGTTCCGGTTAATTCCGTGGATGTTTCTTACGAAGTCAGCAAAGGTGTCGGGTATATCAAAGTCAGCAAATTCGGACGGACAACCTATAACGAGTTTATCACGGCAATTGCCAAGCTGAAAGAAGCAGGATGCAGCTCCTTCGTTATCGACTTGCGCGGAAACACCGGCGGCTATATGGATGCTGCCATCAATATGGTCAACGAGTTCATGCCGGAAGGACGGCTCATCGTTTACACGGAAGGTAAAGCTTTCCCTAGAAACGACGTATATACCAATGGAACCGGCACCTGCAAGGAAGCTCCGATCGTTGTCCTGACAGACGAGTTCTCGGCTTCCGCCAGCGAAATCTTCTCCGGAGCTATTCAGGATAACGACCGTGGACTGATCGTCGGCCGCCGTACCTATGGAAAAGGCCTGGTTCAATCGCCGATCAAACTCAGCGACGGCTCTGAGATCAGGCTGACCATCGCCCGTTACTATACACCGTCGGGACGAAGCATCCAAAAAGATTATAAATTGGGAGACTCTGCCGACTATGACCAGGATTTGTATAACCGTTTCATTCATGGTGAATTTGATTCTGCCGACAGTATTAAAAATACGCACACAGAAAAGTATCACACCATGATCGGACGAACTGTATACGGCGGCGGCGGTATCATGCCGGATATTTTCATTCCGCGTGACACAAGTGGAATCACAACCTATTTCACCAGCATTGTGAACAGCGGAACACTTTACCTGTATGTTTTGGAATATTCTGATCAGAATCGTGAAAAGTTATCATCATTCAAGACTTATCAGGATCTGTACAAATATTTACAGTCTCAACCCTTGTTGTATGACTTCACGAACTTTGCAGCATCCAAAGGTATCAAGAAACGTCCGAACCTGATCAACATCTCCGGCAAACTGATTGAAAACCAACTGCAGGCCTATATCGTACGGAACTTCTTCGACGAAGCCGGATTCTATCCGATCTTCCTGAAAGACGATCCGACCTTACTTCGTGCCATCCAGATCATAAACGAAGGGAAATCCATTCCTACTTTAGAGAAAAAAGATGCAGACAAAGGAATTGCAAGAATCCAAGCAACACCTTCGAAAATACATAGCCTCGCTAAAGAGCTCGTACGAGAAGACTACACTGCTTGATTTTTCAGATAAAATACAGAAGCGGCTGGAAGAGACTGAACTCTTCCGGCAGGCTCGCTGCATCGCTTTATACAATGCCATTCCCGGAGAAGTGCAGACTGCCGGTTTACTCGAAAAATGGTTTGATAAAAAACAACTTCTCCTGCCGTTAGTTGTCGGCAACGATCTGCGTTTATTACCTTACAAAGGTCTCGATACATTAAAACCCGGAGCTTTCGGCATTTTGGAACCGATCGATCCGAAAACGACAGTTCCGGAAACGGATATCGATCTGATTATTGTACCCGGCGTGGCATTCGACCGCCAATTGAACCGCATGGGACGCGGCAAAGGATATTACGACCGGTTATTATCAACTTTACAAGTGCCTAAAATTGGAATTTGTTTCGACTTTCAGCTACAGGACATGATTCCAATCGAACCTTTCGACAAGAAAATGGACATGATCATTACAGAAAAGGAAGTTATTACCGGATAATGATATCATGGATAACAGTTGCGCCGGCATATTCATTCAGGCTCTTCACCAGCCGCTCACGGCATAAAGTAAGCTCACTCCTCAATACGGCAGAAGTCAGCGATACATATAATATATGATCGCGTACATATATATTGCGCGTATACTGCATAACCATCGGTCCGAGCACCTCTTTCCAGGCACGTTCAACCCTGATCTCCAGGATCTTTTCATACAGTTCCGTATTATCTTCAAAGAAATCTCTCAGAACTTCACCGATTGCTTGTGTATTCTTCCGCTTCATTCCGCCTCCTCCATAGGTTGCACTTCACCTTGTTCTACTTTGAACAAAGCATAGTCATGATTCATCGCCTGCAATATTTCATCCAGATATTTACGGTTCGTATCCGTAATAAATATTTGCCCGAAACCATCGCCGCTCACCAGCTTAATGATCTCCGCCACACGTGAGGCATCCAGTTTGTCAAAGATATCATCCAGCAACAAGATCGGAGTCGTATTCCCTTTCTGAGCCAGAAAAGCAAACTGAGCCAACTTCAAAGCGATCAGGTACGTCTTATTCTGTCCCTGAGAACCGACCCTGCGAATCAGGTTCTCATCCAAAGTCATTTCCAGCTCATCCTTGTGTATTCCATTGGAAGTATATCCTAAAATCCGGTCACGTTCCCTGTTGGCAGCCAGCGATTCCGACAAATCTTTCTCCTCCAACTGCGAGATATAACGCAAACCGACCCGTTCCGTCGAACGGCAGATCGTCTGGTAATATTCATTAAAGATAGGAATAAAACTCTCGACCAGCAACTGCCTCTTTTCAAAAACCATCCGTCCGTACATTCCCATCTGCATTTCCAGCACTTCATACAACGAGGCATCCATACTTTGATTTTTGAGAAGTACATTCCGTTGGAGCAACGCTTTGTTATACTGTATCAGGGCATGCAGGTATTGTTTGTCCTGTTGCGAAATGATCAGGTCCAGAAAGCGGCGGCGTTCATCACTTCCACCCCGGATCAAATCCGAATCCGCCGGTGAAACCATAACCAAAGGCAGCAACCCGATATGTTCGGACAGTTTATCATATTCCTTTTTATTCCGTTTGAACTGTTTCCGCTGCCGACGACGGATAGCACAGAAGATTTCCTCCGTCCTTCCCTCATAATCATACGCTCCCTGAATGACACACATATCCTGATCGTTGTTGATGATCTGTGTATCAGGCGTATTTATATGGCTCTTGCAAAACGAAAGATAATGGACCACATCCAGCAGGTTCGTCTTCCCCATCCCATTATTTCCAAAGAAACAATTCATTTTGGGTGAGAAAGCGACTTCCGCCTGAAGAATATTTTTATAATTAAGAATAGAAAGCTTTTTGAGTATCATCTGCACTTTATTAATCGTACAAAATTAAAAAATATACTTCTAAGTATAGATTATATCAGTAAAAAAAACTACTTTTGCGCTTTGAATTGCCATTGGCATAAATCAGTAGATAAAAATAATAAATAACTATAACACATTATGGCTACTAAGGAAAAAAACACCAACACGGAGTTAGAAGTAGAAGAAATTGTTTCGAAGTCGGAACAGTTCATTGAAAACAATTCAAAAAAGATCATTTACGGAATTATAGCTATCGCACTCGTTGTTGGAGCTGTTTTAGGAATTAAACACGGTTATTTGATTCCCCAGGAAAAGAAAGCAGCCGCTGCTATGTTTAAAGGAGAACAGTATTTTGCTAAGGACTCTTTCAATTTGGCATTGAACGGTAATGGCGCCGACTTCGACGGTTTTGAAGGAATCATCGACCAATATGGAAGCACGACTTCCGGCAATTTGGCAAAAGCTTATGCAGGTATCTGCTATTTCAAAATGGGTGATACGGAAAAGGCTCTTGACAAACTGAAATCATTCAGCGGAGACGACAACATGATTTCTCCGGCTATCATCGGTTTGATCGGTGACTGTTATGTAAACATGGGTAACATCAAAGAAGGCATCAGTTATTTCGAAAAAGCAGCCAAGAAAGCAGACAACGAAGTGATCAGCCCGGTTTACCTGAAGAAAGCCGGTATCGCTTACGAAAACCAGAAACAGTATAGCGATGCAGTTAAAGCATACACGACTATCAAGGAAAAATATTTCAATTCAATGGAGGCTGCCGATATCGACAAGTATATCGCCCGCGCTTCTGCTGCTAAATAATATAATTCATACGATATAAACTATATAAGAGGATGTCCCGTCAAAAAAGGCATCCTTTTATTTTAAATATAGAGTTATGGCTACAGCTTATCAAAATTTATCAGATTACGACTTCAACAGCGTTCCGGACGGCTCAGAAATGACCTTCGGTATTGTAGTCGCAGAGTGGAATAAGCACATCACAGAGAAATTACTGGAAGGTGCCTGCAACACACTGGAAAAACATGGTGTGAAACCGGAGAATATATATGTTAAACGTGTACCGGGTAGTTTTGAACTGACTTTCGGTGCAAAACGTATGGCTGAAACAAAAGATGTGAATGCTGTTATCGTTTTAGGATGCGTCGTGAGAGGCGACACTCCGCATTTTGACTATGTTTGTTCAGGCGTTACCCAAGGTATTACCGAACTGAATCTGATGTATGATATTCCATTCATTTTCGGTCTGTTAACTACTGACAACATGCAGCAATCAGAAGATCGTGCAGGCGGTAAGTACGGAAATAAAGGGGATGAAGCAGCAGTGACAGCATTAAAAATGATACATTTTTCTGACTAAACGCTTGCAGGTTTCAAAAATAATCGTACCTTTGCATCGCAATTGAAAATAATAGGGGCAGTTACCAGAGTGGCCAAATGGGGCTGACTGTAACTCAGCTGTCTTTCGACTTCGGTGGTTCGAATCCATCACTGCCCACAGAGAACCTCAGGAATTTATTTTCTGAGGTTTTTCATTTTACCAAAGTTTCGTTTGTAAAGCATCCACGTTTTCATCTGAAAAAACGTAAGTATTTTCCTAAATCTCCCGGCGACTTTTTGTAAATGGATAGGCATCGCTTTATCAATGGGTAAGTACTTATTTTCAAGCTCTGCCTACTTATCTATGTTTTTACTCAATCGGAATCACCTCAGTGATTTTGCTTGTTTACCTGTTGATAATCTTGGCATAAGCAGGTGACGCCGCATCTAAAAACAGCGTCACCCTCCATCAACAAACAGGTGACGCCGGACAAAACTCCGGCATCACCTATCAGTCATTGAATATCAACGTATAATCTCTGTATTTCGAAAGATGACGCTGAAAATCGTTCAAACGTTGAAGTACAGCGCGAATTTTATACAATAGAATTCTTCTTTGTAAATTCAATGATCTCGCTGATATGGCCAAAAGCAAGACCTGTCACCGTATCAGCACAACCATAATAAATAGCGATACGATCCGATTCGGGATCATGCAAGGCGGCACATGGGAAAGTAACGTTAGGAACATCTCCCATACATTCATACTCTTTCTGCGGAGAAAGCAGATAAGGACCTGTGCGATATTTAATCTTCCAGGGCTGATCCAAATCCAACAAGGCAGCACCAAAGCTATATACATAGCCGTTACAAGACTGTAACACGCCATGATAGATCAGCAACCATCCTTCCGATGTCTCGATAGGAATAGGACCTGCACCCACCTTCAGGCATTGCCATGCACTCACTTCGAACGGAGCCGGAGCCATCACATGACGATGTTTTCCCCAGAAACACATATCGGGAGATTCGCTGTAGAAGATATCGCCGAACGGTGTATGCCCGTTATCACTCGGACGACTCAGCATGGCAAAATTACCGTTGATCTTACGCGGGAACATCACACCGTTACGGTTGAAAGGCAGATACGCATTTTCCAGCTGGTGGAATGTTTCGAAATCGAACGTATAAGCTACACCGATTGTCGGGCCGTGATAGCCGTTGCACCAGGTGATGTAATAACGGTCTTCGATGAAGCAGACGCGCGGATCATAAGCGTAAACAAACTTTCCGATCTCTTCGTCATCACATTCGAACTCCAGCTTTGTTTCAGAAATATTCCAATGGATAGCATCGGCACTGAAACCTACATGCAAACGCATACGGCGGTTCGTGTCGTCACAACGGAATACACCAGCATAGCCTCCCTTGAAAGGAACGACTGCACTGTTGAATACACTGTTGGATGTCGGGATGATATCACGCGGTATCACCGGGTTATTCGAATATCTCCAGATCACATCCTTACAATCGGCCGGGCGGTCTTCCCAAGGCATGTCAGGCAGCGGTTCGCCAATAATTTTCAGTTTATCCATTTTATCGATTTGTTTTAATTTGACAATACAAAGTTACTTCTTTTCGTCCAATTTCAATTCTTTCATCAATTCATTATATTCCACTTCATCTTTGCTCATCTTGTCATACCAGTTCTTCTTCAGAACAAGCGTTGTGATGGCAAGGATCAGTACACTGGTCAGCAACGGCATACCTTCACGGATCACGATATACATCGGGATAATGGTCAGGCACATCTGCCAGATAATACCGATCGCCACATTGAACATATCACGTTTGAAGTTTTTGTTGGCTTTCACCTGCGGATATTTGGCAACCACCTTATCGTGAACCGGCTTCCAGAAACCCCACGGACGTATGGTAATATAGAAACGTTCAAGTGTCTCGTCTTCTACCGGAGGAGCGGAATAGGTACCGACCACACAACCGATCAAAGACACAACCAGCAATACCGGGAAGTAGAACAACGGCAACATCGGAGCATTGTTGGCATATTCCCCTACTCTTTCTACGAAATGACCGTCCACCATCGTGTAACCGTCAAAGATAAACGGACAAACCATAGCAGCCAGGATACCGGTGATCATTCCCCAAAAATAACCGTTACCATTGAAACGCCACCAGTGCCATTTCAATAAGTTAGCAGCAATATAACCTCCGTACAGAGCCGAAGTAATCCATTGCAGCACGGAGTTCACACTCTCTACAAAGAATCCGATCACAACACTAACGACCACCACGCCGACTGTCACTATGTAGCTGGCACGGATCATCGTCTTGTTACTGGCATTCGGATTGATATATTTCTTGTAAATATCATTCACAATATAAGCGGGAGCCGCATTAGCGGTGGAAGCGAAAGTAGACATAAACGCCGCCAGCAATCCCGCCAGCAACAAACCACATACGCCAACGGGCACGAACTGGTTGATTGCATTCGGAAGAATCAGCTCAAAGTCGATCGCGCCTGTCTTTGTTGTCAAATCCAAATCCTTGAAGAAAGCCAGGGCAAGAATCGTGAAGCCCATGATCATCAGATAACGCGGAATCAGCAAGATTACGGGAACCGAACCACTCATCAAAGCAGCTTCTTTACCGCTACGGCAGGAAAGAATCTTCTGCATATCATAGTTAGGCGCAGGACCTGCCATACTATTGAATACTCCTTTAAAGAGCATCATCATAATAAAGATTCCAAACAGGCCATACTGGTCATTCATAATCTTTTCATTCACGTCGCTGAAGATATCCGTCCATTTCAAGTCTAGCGTCCATCCGGGCATCAGACTGTCCCATCCGGCAGGCACGATAGAAGCCAGCATTTCCGGGCTTACCTTCATCATAGCGATAACGGCTATCGTAATACCAGCAACCGTCATTATGGCGAACTGCACCACATCGGTCCACACGATACTCAGCATACCGCCCAGCATCACATAGATGGTGGCAATAGCAGTAAAGAAGATACCGTAGGCATGCGGCACATATTCTGCCGGAATATCGAATGGAACAAACTGGGAAACATAATCCCAGGGGAAGAATATTTCCATAAACTTACCCACACCGATAAAACCATAGCTAAGGAATCCCAGCACACCGATCAGGGCATAGATAACAACAATTGTGTGTGACAAACTAGCACCTCTGTTCTTTCCGAAACGTGTCTGAATCCATTCAGCTCCTGTCAGCACATTCGAACGGCGCAACCATACAGAAAGATAGACCATCAGAAAGATCTGGTTGAACACCGGCCACAGCCAGGGCACCCAGGCACTTTTAATTCCATAAATAAAGGCCAGTGTAACCATCCACATAGTACCAGAGATATCGAACTGGCCGGATGCGTTAGACAAGCCTAACATATAAAAAGGAAGAGTTTTACCTCCTAAGAAGTAGGAGTCCATGTTTTTCGACGCTCTTTTCTTCAGAATTAATCCGATTACGATCATTGCCACCAGATAAAGTCCGATGATAAAGATGTCGATTGGTTGCAATTTCATGATATTGATTTTGTTTTTAGGTTTAACGTTTGGCAAAGATATATAAATAGTTGACAGTTGACAAGTGACAGTTGACAGTTATTCCGGCTTTCAGCCGAATAGGTTCATTTTCATGAAACAAACTGTCACTTGTCAACTGTCAACTGTCAACTGTTAATTGTCAATTGTCAACTTGTTAGTCGATCGGACAAACAGAAGAGATCATGCCAAATGTGTCATTATCATTCAAGCTCCAGATCACTTTATTGTTACCGTCGATCTCCATCAACTGAGGATTGTTCGATTCCTTTGCACTCGGATCGTGTCCCTGCCAGTTGCAGATATACAGACCGTTGTTTGATGTAGGCAGCAACTGAGCTACGAAGAACAGGGAAACACCTTCAATATCGGTAGCACCGATCTTACGGATCACTTCACCCTTATCCAGATTTACTTCCATCAAAGAATGTCCGTCACCACAAGCGACCATATAATTGCCGTTGTCCAGCAATACAGTACTATACGGAGTACCTTCCAGCTTGGTTGTCCGAACCAGTTCGCCGGCAGGAGATATTTCACGCACTTCAGAAGTAGCGAAAAGAGGCATCAGGTAGTTGCCTGCCTTGTTCTTATTCACCTGGCGGAACTGAGCATGCGGATGGTCGATACCTGTTTCGTATTCTGTTTCAGAAAGAATTTCACCCTTCGGGCTTACTTCCATGATCTTAGCCGGGTGTCCGCACCATGCCAACAGGTAGTTACCGTCAGGCAGGATACGTGCAGTCTGCATTTCGCAAGTATCAGGAGCTGCGATGTTCCATATTTCCTTCTGATCGCGGGAGATCAGCTTCGCACCTTTTTTATAAGCAAACAAAATGTTACCGTCCGGAGTAGCTACAGCCGAGTTACATTCCCAACCTTTTTGCAAAGGATGTTCCCATTCAATCTGTTTGGTATTCTTGTCGATGATAACGACTTTATTCCAACCGGAACCGGCTAACAGTAATTTCTGAGCCTTCTGCTGGCAGGATGTAGCGGCAAGCAGGAAAAGAGCAGAGCACAATAATGTGAATATTTTCTTCATGGCAATTTCTATGTATTATGTTATGATTCAGATACAACAAGGGGCAGAGTAGCGCCCCGCCCCTTTGAAGTATAATTAATTATTTAGATAAATCCTGGAACATTTCAAATCCTTGCTGCGGAGTCAAACCGTCATGAACCACTGCATGAACAGCCTGAATCATAGCAACCGGGTTTTCAGACTGGAATACATTACGTCCCATATCCACACCGGCAGCACCGTCGTTGATTGCTTTGTAGCACAGATCCAATGCTTCCAGTTCAGGCAATTTCTTACCACCTGCGATCACAACAGGAACCGGAGTAGCGGCAACAACCTTTTCGAAACCTTCGCAATAGTAAGTCTTCACGATATTTGCACCGTTTTCAGCACAAATACGAGAAGCCAGACCGAAATAACGAGCATCGCGAGCCATCTGTTTGCCGACAGCAGTTACACCCATTACAGGAATACCATAACGTGTACCTTTATCTACTGCCTTATACAAGTTTGCGATTGTTTTAGCTTCGTGTGCTTCGTCGCCGATAGCCAACATAACAGCCATAGCTGAAACGTTCATACGGATAGCATCTTCTATATCGATCAGAACATTGTCATTCAGTTCTGTCAGAATAGATGTTCCGGCATCCGAACGCAAACAGATTGGTTTGTTTGTTGTAGTCGGGATAGTAGACTGAAGAATACCGCGTGTACACATAATACAATCAGCATATTCAACCAGCGGTACGATATTCAGGTCGATACGTTCCAAACCTGAAGTCGGTCCCATAATGAAACCATGGTCGAATGCCAACATTACAGCTTTGCCTGTCTTCGGGTTGAAGATACGGGATAAACGATCTTTCATACCCCAGGGAAGGTTTTCAGCACCCTTCACATGGAAACTTTGTTGTTGAGAGTTAACACCTAAACCGAAGTTTGAGCCTTCTCTCAAATCATCTAAATCTGCCATTTTTCTATTTTCTATATTAAAAAGTGAATTATTCAATTATAATGCTTCTGCAAAAGAGGCTAACATGCAGCTCCATGATGTAGCACCGCTATCGGCATAACCGATAGAACGTTCACCGTAGTTACGGGCACGTCCGAAGTTCGCTTTCATATCTACTGTTTTCTTTGCACCTTCCAAAGCTGCGTTGGCACCAGCTGTCATGATTTCCTTGATGTCGTCCGATTCACAAGCCTGAATAGCTTCGATAGCAGGAACCAAAGCGTCCATCATCGTTTTGTCGCCCGGTTGTGCTTTTGTCTGTTTCTGCACGTTGGCAAGGCCGCCGGCAAACATTTTCTTCACACCTTCGGCATCCAGTTCGGTTCCGGCAGCGCTGTCGCTCATGCCAAGGAAGAATGCACCTAACAGGGTACTTGTCGATCCGCTGGTTTCCAGCATCACGCCAAATCCCATATCATTCAGCATAGATTTAAATTCCGTTCCTTTTTCCGAGCCTTTAACGACAACAGAGAAAGCAGTTACGATAGCCTGTCCGTGATCGCCGTCACCGATTACCGCATCCAGTTTGGAAAATTCGTCTTCGCGGGCTTTGATATGCGTTAGGGCGTTATTCAGCATACCTTTGAAAGCCTCAATAGTCAGTTGTTTCATGTTATTTGTTTATTTACCAATAGTTGTCCAATACGGTGCGTTTGCACTCTTGTTCTTCAAATAATCGATGTGGTCTGCATCCAAAATACCCATGATCATCTGGAAACCAGCCTGTTCCTGAACTGTCAGGATTTCCTGGATACGGCCGAATACTACTTCCAAACCACGAGCTTCCAGTTCTTTGTAAGCTTTGCGGAAAATAATATTCAATTCCATGTGAGTAGTTGCACCTACACCGTTGATGATAAGCATCATCTTATCACCGGCTTTCGGCTGCAGTTGCTGGCAAAGCAGATCAACCATTTCAGCAGCTGTAGCGTCGGCAGATACTAACGGTTTCTGACCGCCACCACCTTCACCGTGCTGTCCCATACCGATTTCCATAACACCGGCAGGCAGGTCAGTGATTGTAGCATTGTTCTGCGGATGTGTACAAGAGCGCATAGCAACAGCCAAAGTAGCTACTTTTTCGTTATAACGTTCGCCGATCTCGATCAGTTCATCCAAAGACTTGCCTTCGTCTGCAGCAGCACCCAGGATTTTATACAAAGGAACGCAACCAGCCAGACCACGACGATCTTCTGTCGGTGCACCGATACCTGCACTGATATCATCATGAGTCAGGATCTGTTTTACTTTGATACCTACGCGTTCTGCCAACTGGCATGCCATGTTTGCACTCATCACGTCACCAGAATGGTTCAATACAACCAACAGGATACCGGCTTCACGTTTCATCAACTGCAAAGCCTGGAACAGACGCTGTGCACCCGGAGCTGCGAATACGTCGCCCACTACAGAGCAATCCAGCATACCGTCGCCAACGAAACCGCTCAATGCAGGTTCGTGACCGGAACCGCCCAAAGTAACGATAGCTACTTTATCTTCGCTTTTCGGATTTGCACGTACTACGATATTTTCTCCAGCCAGTTTAACCTGGTCAGGATAAGCCAGTACATAACCTTCCAGCAATTCCGGAGTTATTTGTTCAGGATCATTTATAAATTTAGTCTTAATTTCTGCCATGGTGTTTTTCCTCCTTGTTTCGTTTTAGGTTTATAAATTATTTAATTTCCATTAATTCGATAGCGATGCCTTCTTCTTCGATGAAAGCAATAGTAAGATGTTCGTCGCATACAGCCGGACCGAAGATAACTTTTGCATCTTTCAGCGCTTCTTCCAATGAAGGAACCGTGTAAGCGATATGACCATTCGTTTTAACCAGATCAGGCAAGCAGCTGGCAGCAGGATCGTCAAATTTCAGAAATTCGATCTTGTTAGGACTCTTGCTGTAATCGGTTAACCATACGTTCAAGCCTTCGTTGAACATTGCACCTTCTTTCTGTTCGTTGGTAAGGATACCTACATGATTATAAGTTCTCATGATCATTAAAATTTAATGTTAAACTTGTATGTTAATAATTCATTCATTTTCCTTTATCTTATTATACCCGATTCTCGATAATATCCCCAAAATCACCACTACGATTCCAACCATATAGAGATATGTAAAGATTCCGTGTACATTATCGTTCTGTCCGTACGAATGCATTCCGCTCAGGAAATAATTCACTCCGAAGAATGTCATCAGGACAGAAGAAAAAGCCACTACCGAGCAAAGGTTAAACAGCCAGTCGCTATACCAGCGTTTTACCAGATGCAGGTGAGTAACGACCGCATACACCACCATCGTGATCAGCGCCCATGTTTCTTTCGGGTCCCATCCCCAGTAACGTCCCCATGATTCGTTTGCCCACACAGCTCCCAGGAAAGTTCCGACCGTCATCAACGCCAAACCGACCCAAAGCGCCATTTCATTTACGATGGTCAATTCTTTGATACGGGCTTTCAGCAAGGCTGTATTTTTCTTTCCGGCAATACTTGTCAGTACCAGATTGGTCAGTCCGATCAGGCAACTGATACCGAAGAAACCATATGCAGCCACAATAACAGCCACATGGAACATCAGCCACGGCGATTTCAATACGGGAACCAGCGGGTTGATCTCCGGATCCATCCAGTTCAGTCCGGAAACGAACAGGATAATTCCACCGAACAAAGTAGCCAGTGCAAAGGTCACCGTACTGCGGCGCACGAACAACAAACCTGCCAGGACAGTTGCCCAGGCCACATACACCATTGTTTCGTATGAATTACTCCACGGTGCATATCCGCCGATATACCAGCGCATCCCCATTCCATACATATGGTAAGTAAATACGAGCAACACCCCTACCCCCAATATCCAGATACCGAACTTCATCCACTTCTGCTGCTTGAACAGCATAACGAACGAAAGGACCAGCAACAAACCACCCAGAATCAGATAACCGATCTTACACTGACGGAATACATCCATCTTATTATATTTAAGCTCAGCTTCAATCCTTTTAGCCGAGATATCGAGTGTCTTGTTCTTTGCCTGCTGATACGTGCCGATCATATCGATCACCTCATCAGCCTTCGACCAGTCACCTTTCTGCAAGGCATCCTGCACTTCTGCCAGATACCATTCCATAATACGGGAAACGAACATGGAGTCTTTCCCTGTAAATGCAGACAGATCGTCACCGGCAGCATACCATTTATGATTAGGATCGTCCTCTTTCGGAAACAGATTCAGCATCTGGTAATTGATCAGCTGATGAAATATATTGATCTGCTCATCGAGTTTAAGCAAGTCTTTATCGAAACGGGTACGCTGGGCAGGCATCTTGTTATAGGCTTCTTCCAGCTTTTCCTGTAATTTATAATCTCCATTCTTATCGAACACCTGCAGATAAGCACATTCACCGTCTGTCAAATCATAATAATTTGCCAGCTCCGGATTGGATAAAGCGATAAAAGGTACACGCATCCACATGTCCGGCATAGCCAGCAGGCTCAACAGGAACTGATCGGAATTTAATTTACCGATCCTATCCGCTTTGTGCAGTTTGCGCAGGATCTCCGAAGAGAATGTATTGATAGGCATCATACGTCCGCTATGGGACTGAATGGGCAATGCCCCGAATTTTGCCGCATGTTCCGGAGATACCGTATATTTCTGCACGGCATCCAGCATGGGCGAAGTTTCTTTTTTTGCGTCCACCGATACCGATAAAGCCAGTAACGCAAGGATCATGGTTGCCGATTGAGCAACAGAACGCAGCTCCTTTAAACGACAGCTCAACGCCATAAAACGGGAGTTCTTCCCTACCAGGGAAATAATAAGTCCGATCACCAACAGCAGGTAACCGGTATACGTTATGTTCCGTCCTGCCACATCACGGTTGACGGAAAGTACGGTACCCTGTTCATCCGGATCGTAAGAAGCCTGGAAGAAACGGTAGCCTTTTATATCTAATACGTTATTCATAAATACCCGTTCGCGACGTGTCTGACCATCTACATGTACCAGCAATTCGCTTTCGTAGGAAGACGGGCTGGACGAACCCGGATAGCGGGTCAAAGTAAATTTCTCCAGTTCCACAGTGAAAGGTAAGGTATGGAAAGTAGTCAGATCGCCCTGGCGGACTGCTATCTGATCTGTTGATTCTCCTTCGCGGATATGAAGGATTCCTTCTTCACCGAACTGGAAAGAAGTAAGGGCGCCAAGAAGGATAATAATAAAGGAAGTATGAACGAGCATCAAACCCCATCTGCGGAGTTTTAAATACTGATACTTAACAGCAATGACGAGAAAATTAGCGACTAAAAGAAATTGCAACAAAAAGAATAAAGGAGAATAATAAATCATCGCTTTGGCAGCAGCCGTACCATGATACTTTTCAATAAAAGTGGCAACAGCCAGACCAAAACCATAAAGAAGTAACAAAACGATCGTTGTTACAAAGGATGAGAATATTCTTTCGAGAGTTGCTTTCATTTGATGTTCTAATTAAGTTATGCCGTCAAAGATAAGAAATTTCAATTAAGTGACCCCGGCCTTTCCGGGGCCACCTAATAGATATTATCTATATCTGGGACATATCTTAGGGATTAGTCTTCGATAATTACACGGAAACCTACGTTAAATACACGCTGATACGGATAGTATGCTTTACGTGCATAAGCTGTAGAGAATTTCGGACGTTCGATATATGAACCACTTTGTGGTCGGAAGTCAGTTTTGACTTCGGATTATAAGGATAAGGTACATAATCTGAACGGGTCCATTCTGACACATTACCGTGCATGTTATACAAACCGAACGGGTTGGCTTCGTAAACCTTCTCGCCTGTCTGGATCAACTGACCATCGTCTACACCTTCTTCTTTCGGCAGATAAGTATAATACTTATACCACATAGAATTCGGAGACATAGGTTTCGGGTCAACACCACTTACCGCGAACAGTAAAGTAGTTTTGTCAGCCAAGTTCTCATATTTACCGAAGTCTGTATTCATATCACCATACCAAAAATCACTGTTGCTACCTGCGCGACAAGCCCATTCCCATTGTGCTTCTGTCGGAAGCGTAATGTTCAAGCCTGTCTTTTCGCTCAGTTTCTTACAATATTCCATAGCATCGTTGTAGCTTACACGGATAACCGGTTGATTCGGCTCGTTAGCCGGATAACCCTGTACCACGTGGTCTTTCCATAACTGGTCTACGAAACGGCTGTCGTGATCCGGATTGATTACGTTAAACTGCTGGTTGGTTACTTCCATTTCACCCATCCAGAACGGTTTGTCGATCTTCACTTTAGCTGTAGGATAAGCATCCGATTCGCCATTGTAGCTACCCATTACGAATTCACCTGCAGGAATACGAACGAAATTGATCTTCACACCCGGAGCGATTTCCACCTCTTTGCGATTGCTGGTTTCCTTGGCAAGCATGTCCTTGATAGCAGCTTTGTCGAACGGCCAACCTTTAGCCTTCACTTCTTTCACCTTTACAGGAGCCGCCTTTTCAGGCATAACCGGAGTAATCGGACCCTGTGCTTTCAAATAAGAAGCATAGTCAGCGATTTCCTTCTTCCAGTCTACACCCATACCGTTAGCATACTTGTCAGTCAGTTCCTTACGACGTTCGATCTGATCGAATCCCTGGTATGGAATAATTTCCTTACCCAGAACATTGGCATCGAAGTAACCTTTATCAGGAGCGTTATAGTCAATCCAGTTGTACAGTTTCAACCATTCTGCATCTGTCAGTTTCACGTTATGGTGACCTTTCTTCAGGATACGAACCAATTCACTGGTGTTCGGATGATATTCATACGGCTGAAGAACAACCATATCACCTTCACCGCCCTGACGATGTACGTACGGATGGATATTCAAGTAAGAAGTACCATAACCCAGTTTGTCTTTCTTACCGCCGCGCAAGTCGAATGCTTTGCCTTCGCCATTGTGACAAGCGATACAAGCACGATCCAGGATCGGCTGAATTTCCAGGTCGAATGTAAATGAACGAACGCCACCTTCCGGAGCTTTCAAAGGAGCAGCAGCTTTCTGAGAAGCCATTACACGCTTAGGAATAGGAATCTGGTTCTGGTCTTCGTGACAACCGATACAAGAAACCACTTCACCCGGCTGACCAGTTACCCAACTACGCATCCACTGAACAGCAACGCCATCCTTATCGATTGGCTGGATAGAGATCGGTGTATTAGCCGGAACTTTGAAGATTGCTGAACCGTCTTCTTCAACAGGAACAGTACCTAACAAACGTTTGATATCCCAACCACTCTGAATACCATGCCAGTTATGGTCAGAACGAGTCTTCACATAAGCATATTCGTAAGCATGCAGACGAAGTTCCTTTACAGTTCCGCGAGGAATACCGCGCAGACCTTCACCTTCATAAATATCCTGAATAAAGATAGTAGCTTCTTTTTCATTCAGCTTCACACGATCAGGAATTGCCGGAGGAGTTTTAGTTTCCTTCACCAGGATCGGGCTGATATAACCTTCACCCTCTGCCTGCATCAGACAAGTTACGTTATCATAGATGTCGACCAGATAAAGTCCCCACAATGACTGAGGATTCAATTTGGCAGCAACCAGGAAATATTTGTCGTTCAACGGAGTCGGTTTTACGAACTGCGGCCATACACCATTTACCAGTTCGTCTTTGATCAGCTCCTGGATAGGACGGTTACGATGAGGAATTTCCTGCACCATACCCTGAACATTCTTACGGCCTTTTGTCGGATCGAAGATAATCAAACGTCCTGAACGGGCAACACCGTGGTGACCGGAAATGATACCTACGAAAGCAGAGCCATGTCCTGGCAACGGTTGGATATCGAATGTACTGTTCGGGAACATTGAACCGCTACCATACAGTGCTTTGTTCTCCGTTCCGTCCGGGTTCATATGCATTACGATACGAGAATAGTAGTGAGTCAGGTCAGTATACTCCCAACGAGTGTACATCACACGTCCGTTGTTCATAACAACCGGATTCCAGTTTGCATCCTGGTCGAAAGTCAAACGACGCAGGTTCTTTGTCTGCGGAGTATACAGAACCATATTACCTACCGGGTCATCACCGCTTACACAAGGAACACCCTGGTAACCGATGTTAGAGTTAGCGATAATACGTCCGTCCGGCAGATAAGTACCGTCATAAAATTCCAAATCCGGCTCTTCGTTTTCTACCAGCTTCTTGCAACCTGTTCCGTCCAGCTTCACTTCATATACGTTCCAACGTTTATCGTTTTCACCCATCAAAGTCGTGAACATTACGCGGTCAGCATTCCAGTGCATTCTCAGGTCAGCGATAGAAGCATCAGCTACGATCGGTTTGAAAATGCTCTTCATCTGCATATCGCCACGCAGGTTTGTCAGCTCGATGATCTCTGCATTGAAACCGCTACGACGTGCAGATTCCTGGTTACTCCAGTTATTAGCCTGTGTACCCAGGTCCGGCGCCATTGCCTGACGTGCTCTTGAACCTAATTTATAACGTACAGCGACGATCTTGTCAGCATCCAGCAGCGGGTTACCCACCAGGATAGCCTTTTTGTTTTCCAATGCTTTGCGGGCATCAGCCATTGCTTGTTCGTCACCTTTATAAATACCGCTGAAACCTTTCTGCTGAAGTTTTACCAATTCGTCCAGCATCGGCTGATACTTGGCTGCATCAAAACCTTTCTGCTTGCTCATATCTGCAAATGCCAACTTGATAGCATCGACATTCAGCCATTCCAGGTCACCCTGCAATGCATAAACATCCTGAAGTTTTTCAAACAGTTCCAGATATTTGCGGATCTGAGTATTTACATCTTTCTCGTTGGCGATCTGCTGAACGACACTCTTATAATAAGAACCGTCTTTCAACTTTCCGATCATAGCGTCTACTGCCTGTTTTTCAACAGAAGCATCCGGAGTGATCAGCCATGTATCCAAACCGTCCATCATAGCGCCCAGCATACCGATCTGTTCCGGATATTTAGCGATCAGTTCGTCGCCAACAAATTTCGGAACCACATTCAATGCCTGGAAATACACGCTACCGCCGGAAGAAGTATCGTCGATACCTACTTCAGCTTCAAAGCGAACGTATTCACCTTTAACAGGATAAACCAAAGTTCCGTTTGCATGGCAGAAAACACCGTGTTTGTATTCTTTGCCGGCAATGAAAATCTCATGGTCGTAAGCGTTAATATTCATTTTAGGCTTTGCCCAACCGGCAACACCATATTCGAAAGGAACTTCATCCAACCAAACAGCAGTACCGTCCGCTTTGATCAAACGAGCGTTACCCCAAACAGCCTGGTCGTAATCAGTACCATCGGGACCTCCGGCAGTGATAAGCACCAGCTTATCCACGCCTTTCAAATCCACAGCAAAAGGCTCTGCTTTTTCTTTATGCTTCTTCCAAGTGGAAATAACTGGCATATTAGCCTTCTGAAGCTGAGTCTGCAGTTCTGTTTTTGCTTTAATTGACGCATCAATCCAGGTATCCGCCTTCTTCTGTTTCGGACCAGCCGAAACAAGGAAGGATGTGGATAAAAAGAGTGATACTAATAAAAAATATTTATTCATGTATCTTTATTAAATAAGGTAATAACAACTACGATTGAATATCATTAAAGAGAAGCCTTGGGATTTGTAAAACGAAGGCCGTCGTTATCATGGTAACATGCCCATTCGTCAACAATAGCACCTTCCGGACCTGCCATCATGAAGTGGAATGATTCCAGTTCTTTCAAGCGTAATACATCGCCTACATTCTGAACAACAAAGTTTTTGCTCTTGATAGCGCCATGACTTGCAGGAATTGCCGGAGCATTCGGAGTTTCGTCACCAATTACAGAGAAGTTATAAACCCATCCCTTTTCAACCATCCATGATTCATGTTTTGCAGGGAATTTAGTTTTTACGTGAGCGTGTTCAGGGATCATCTGTCCCGGAAGCAGGTAGATAGCGTGAGCAAAATATCCGTGTTCTGCATCGTTGATCCAGAAAATACCGCCCATACCAACGTTTTCAAAGTCACCCAGACCGAAGTCGGTAACCCACATGTCTTTAGCCATCAGTTCTGTGAAAGGTACATCATAAAATTTAAACATGTCTTTCATAGCTTCGATAGCTACTTTCTGATCGAATTTGCCGTCTTTGTAGAAGTCGGCGTTTGTGTACTTCTTAGAATACTTCATTTCCTTATTATTTTTAGTGTTATCACAAGTGCATTGTTCAGGACATTCAGTCGCATCGGCTGTCTTGTTAGCAGTGTTTCCTGTACAAGCGACCATAGAGCATAAAGCCAGCCCCATAGTCATCATTTTTAAGTTCAATCCTTTTTTCATTTTGTTTTTAATTTATGTTAGTAATATTTGCTATTTTTCGTCAAACGGTCAACATCATCCCAAACAGGATTACAACACTGCTATTCCCTCAATCTCTATTAATAATTCATCCCGGCAAACATCAGCCCACATATAAGATATGGGGATATTCAACCCGTATGCATTTAAAAGTCTTTCTGACTCTTCATAGAAAGACTTATCTTTCAGATAGACCCGAAGCATTTTAAGCTTTGCTTCACCTATCAGCTCCGCTATATTCTCCATCGTGATATGAAGCTGACGATCCAGCCCCACTCCTATCAGGCTTTCTTCGCCACGAATGGCAGCCGTACCCGATATATAAACCAACTCACGATCACCGAACGTCATACTTTTGGCACGTTCGAACTTCGGAGTCGTCTTCTTGCAATGAGCTGCTTCCAGCACACCTTCTGAATAAGCATGGGCAGCTACTTGCAATTTGTTATCGATCGGTGTTGCATAGCAATCCGGATTCGAGAACAAGGCTGCATCCAGATCAACCAATATACCTCCCAGGTTTGCACCGATACCTGTTGCTGCCGGATAGCCGTTCTCCCAAGTCGTCATAGCATAATAGTCGCTACGGGCATTATTGAATATCTGGTAATGCTGGTCTTCCCCATCAAATTTCGTGATCTGCTCGATATAATTCCACTGACGGATGATACTGTTAATAGGGAAACCTTCCTTTCTCAACAAGTCGGATACCAGCTTGAACACTTCCTTCGACTGCTGCTCGATACCAAAATTAATAACATCGCCATGGAAACCACCGGCAAACAGGAAACGGCCACTACCATTTTCCAGCAACACATACGGGAATGCCCCGATATGTTTATAGGTTATATGGTCACCTTCATCCGGTGTATACATATGAGCTTCCAATACCAGCCCACCGTTCAACGGAGGCTGAGAGACATAAGTCAATACCGGCTCATGGTTCCCATAATATTTACGTACCCTCTCACGCAGTATGATACGACGTGAAACATATTGTTCATTATCACTCGGTGTGCCGAAAAAGGCCAACCTGAATATTTGTTTGTCACGCGGTAATTGAGCTAATAGCTTATCTACCATTATTTCAAAACCCGCCTTCTCCGTAGAATAAATGTTATAGTGTATCTTATCGCAATAATTCATCGATCCCTCCTTTTAGAGTGAATTTACATATTCAACCAAAGCCTCAATATCTTTCTTGGACACTTTCTTATCGATTCCATGTTTGTGCACTTCAAAGACTTCTTCCATTGTAGCTGCACGGCCATCGAAAAGATAAGGAGCCGTACGCCAAACTTCCCTTAAAGTCGGAGTATCCCATCCCTTTTCAAATTCAACATCTTCACCAATGCGATGATATTTCATATCTGTATAATAAGGTCCGCTATGACATTCGCCACATTTCAGTTTTTCAAACACCTTGCGTCCTTCTTTTGCCAGATCCGACAGTTCTCCATTTACCAGAAGAGGACTTGGTACCGGACGCAATGCTTTCAGATATTCATCCACACAGACGGCATCTTCTTCAGAAATATCAAAGAACTGAATGAAATTATATCCTGCACGTACAGCAATCTCTGCATGGGCACGGATACCGGAGATCATATTCGGAGGTGTCACATGGCTAAACAACATGCTCTTGCAATTCTTGGAATTACCAACACCGTCATTCATCAAATCCCAGTTCATACCGTCCGTACGCGCATCACCCGGATGGCAGCCGTTACAGCTCTGCCAGTTTTGGAAACAGTGGGAGGCATCATTGAAATACTTTTCCCCTTTATTGATATCGGATTCAGTACGTCCCGGATTCAGCTCCGTAGCAGTGATTTCCCGTGTGTTTATATCCATCACGTTCAGGACATCCGCAAAATAAGTAGGAATGATCAACTTTCCATCAGTAAGTACCATCGAACGCGGACCGTTGCCCTGCAAAGGGATACGTTCGCGAATACCATACAGGAAGTTCAGGTCATAATCCAATACAGCTTTATTGGGATATGCTTCAAACTTCTCACGCAAAGCCGGGTGATCGATCACACTGACTTCGTGCGTTCCCGAATGAGATATATAAATATGGTCGTTATCACAATCGATACTCCAGATACCGGCAGCACCTCTTTCCGGCTCGTCGACAACAACGGCACCGACAAATTCCTGCTTTTCCGTATCAATGATACTGAAAGCACTTGTATTCATCCAGCCCTGTTGCAACTGTGAAGTCGGCACGGCAAAACGTCCGAGGTTGTGAGAAACATAAACATACTTTCCGTCCGGTGTAATACAAATGCCACGCAAAGCATTACTACCGTTAGCCAGCTTAATATCTTTTACTTTGGTAAAACCATCCATTTCGATCACGGAAACACAGGCAGCCACATAATCCAGGTCCGCACGCTGTGCCGGAAGGAAATTGGTTACGTACATATATTTACCGTCCTTGCTGAACACGGCGGACTTCGGTTCACGCAACACTTTTACCTTGCGCAATACTTTATGATTGACAGGATCAACTTCCGATACACTGTTATCAAACTGGTTACATACATAAATAGCCTTCTTGTCCGGTCCGAACATCGGATGGCAAGCTCCCGATCCTGTAGGGATAGCAGCTTCTATCCTGCCCGACTCCAATAACAGTATCTGCAGCTTTCCGGTCTCTTCAAAAGTTGTCACATACGCCTTGTCGCCATCAACCAGGATACCGGTCGGTATTTCGTCCATGGGATAAGAATGCAACAATTTGCCGTCAGGAGAAAAAATATCGACCCGCTTCACACCTTTCTCGGTCAGAAACATTTCTCCTTTATTATTCAGTTTTATATCGGTCGTAAAAAACGGAGGATTGTCAGCCGATGCCAATGAGACACAGCAACTGACAAAGCAAGCCATTAACGAAGTTTTTAATATGTATTTCTTAGCTTTCATGGTATGTTGTTATTTTTTTTGTGTTTTACTATATCCTAATTCTCCTGAGATGTTTTGTGCCACCTCCTTGATATTCGCAACCGTCGAACGGAATATCTCTTTTGTCAGCCTGTCTTTGGGTCCGGATATCCAAATCGCCCCACAAGGATATCCTGTATAATTAAATATAGGAGCGCCAACACATATAACTCCATTCAATTCTTCTTCATTATCCATAGCATAACCTAACTTACGGACTTTTTCCAGTTCCTCCAGATAGGCTTCCCGGGTAGTTATTGTCCGCGCATTATACTTTTCAAATGTCATATACGACAAATAACGGTCGCGGACCGTGTTTGGCAGATAAGCCATAATCGCTTTTCCGGGTGCTGAACAATGCAGCTCGAATGGTTTTCCCGGTGATAATACAAAACGGAACGTATGATGTCCCTGCGCTTGTTCTATAAAAATACCCTTTTGATCTCCTAATACACCAAAACAGGCAGTCTCACCCACTTTATCACGCAAATCGCGCAAACAAGGCAATACTGTCTCCAACAAATTATGTTCATTCAACGATCTGAAGCCCAAAGTTAACAATTTTCTCGATAACTTGTATCGCTTTGTGTCTTCATTATAGTTAAGGTAATCCAAACGAACCAATGTATTCAAAATACGGTAAGCGGTAGTCTGTGAAATATCCAGCTTGTTTTTAATATCCTGAAGCGCCTCACCTTGCGGATGGAGCGAAAGATATTCAAGCACCGCTATCCCTTTTTCCAAATTCGGCACCTTATAATTCTCTTCACCTTTTTCCATATTTGGAATAACGCTTTCCATATTTGAAATATTGTTTCAGATTTGAATCAAATATAAAAGAGTCGCGTTAATAAAGCATATATTTGGTGCAAAAATTGGTTAAGTCTGCTGTAAAGCATATTATTTCTTCCTATAACTAGCTACCGCCAGTACATTAAAGAAAAGAGCAAACAAGCATACGATCACAAAATGTCCTGTTAAATCAGTAAACTGGCTGCCTTTCAGGTAAACCATACGCATCACTTCCACAAAATAACGCACAGGATTGAACAAAGTTATATTCTGTGCCCATTGCGGCATACTACTGATAGGGGTAAAAAGACCGCTTAACAATGCAAAGATAATCAGAAAGAAGAAAGCCGTAAACATTGCCTGCTGCTGGGTGGAGGAAATAGAAGAAATGGCTAGTCCCAGACCGGTAAAAGCAATCAGGTAAACCGCCGCAAACAAATAGATGATGCCGATATTACCGACAGGCAACAAACCGTAAACAACCCAGGCAACAATGACCCCGATCGTCAGAAGAATAAAACCGATGATCCAAAAAGGGATCAGCTTCGACAGAAGGAACAGTGTCTTAGGCACCGGTGTCACGTTGATCTGCTCGATCGTGCCTTTCTCCTTCTCACTGACAATGTTCAGTGCAGAAAGGAAACCTCCGATGATAGTCAGCAAAAAGACCATAATCCCCGGAACCATGTAATTCTTGTAATTCAGATGCGGATTGAAAAGACTCGTAGAACGTATTCCACCGGATTGCAAGCCGGAAGTAAAACCTTTCTCCTGATTAAAATCCTGAATGATCTGCGAGAGATAAGAACTTCCCATGCCTCCTTTTGTCCCGTTCACGGCATTGGCGGCAATCAGCACATCCACTGCACCTTCCCGCCCCAGTTGCTGCTCAAAGTTCACAGGAATCTCCAAAAGCAAATCCGATTCGTTGCTTTCGATAGAGGTTATACCCTGGCCGTAACTATCCGAAACATTCGTCAGGCGGAAATAACCGGAAGCAACGACCTTCTCGATCAATTGGGCAGACAGGACAGAATGATCATTGTCTATCACACCCAGGTTGATATTGCGCATTTCAAAATTCGCTGCAAAAGGCAGGATGATCAGCTGCATCAACGGAACCAAAAAGATGATACGAGGCAGGAAACGGTCACGCTTGATCTGCTTAAACTCTTTCTCCAATAAATATCGTAATGTTCTCATAACTTTCTTGTTATAAACGAATCTTAAAACGTTTTACACTCAAAATCACCAGGAATATGACCATAAATAACAATATCCCCACCTCTTTTAGTATAGCCCCGGCACCCAGCCCTTTGATCATGATATCCTTCACGGCTATGATATACCATTTGGCCGGTACGATATTAGAGATCCATTGCAATATATCGGGCATATTCTCTATCGGGAACATCATTCCGCTAAGCAGGATCACCGGCAGCATCAGCACCATCGCACTGATCAGCATAGCTGCCTGTTGCGTATCGGCAATCGTAGAGATCAGCAAGCCCAAACAAAGGGAAACCAATGCATACAGAATGGATACAGCCACCAGGAGGGTCAGGCTTCCGGCAATCGGCACTCCCAACAGGAAATAGGACAAAAAGAGGATTGTTGCCACATTGACTATACTCAGCAACAGATAGGGTATTGCTTTGGCTAAAATGATATAAACCGGCTTCATCGGAGAAACCAGCAATATCTCCATCGTCCCCATCTCTTTCTCCTTTACAATGCCGACCGAGGTCATCAACGCACAGATCAGTATCAGGATCAATCCCATCACGCCCGGTACAAAATTGTAAGCACCCTTCATTGTCGGATTATAAAGCAGATGCGTTACGGGAGAAATTCCAGTTGACAGTTGACGGTTGACAGTTGACAGTTTCTCGTCGCTTCCTATATCTGTCAACTGTCCATTGCCCACTATCAACTGAGCTCTCTCCTGTTGTATTACAACAGTCGCATACGATGTCAACTGAGTCGCTTCATTCGGGTCGGTCGCATCCGCCAGCAGTTGTACTTCCGCATCCGGCGAAGAAGCATATTGGGGCGGAAAAACAATAACCATTTTCACTTTACCCTGCTTGAAAAGCGATTCGGCTTCCGACTGGCTGTCGATCATTTTATAAAGCTCGAAATATTCGCTGGCTGCCAAATGGGCACCGATCTTTGTCGTAACCTCGTCCCGGCTCTGATCGAATATAGCGATCGGCACGCTCTTGATTTCCGTCGTTATGGCATATCCGAAAAGTAATATCTGGACGATAGGCATAACCAAAATGATCAGCATGGTCCGTTTATCACGGAAGATGTGATAAAATTCCTTTTGTATAAAAGATAAAAATTGTTTCATACTATTCTCCTCTTTTCGCTTTTCGTGCCAGGGCATGGAAAACGTCATTCATATTATCGGCATGGAAAGAAGACTTCAGAGCAGCCGGACTGTCCAATGCTTCGATCTTTCCGTCAACCATGACAGATACCCGGTTGCAATATTCAGCTTCATCCATATAGTGGGTAGTAACAAAAACAGTAATGTTCCGCTCTGCCGCCTGATAGATCAGTTCCCAGAACTGACGGCGGGTAACCGGATCGACACCTCCGGTCGGTTCATCTAAAAAGACGACACGAGGCTCATGGATAATGGCTACGGAGAAGGCAAGCTTCTGCTTCCACCCCAAAGGCAGGGCATCGACCAGTGTATTCCGTTCAGATTCCAGCTCCAGTACATAGAGCAACTCATCCGTTTTCTCTGCCAGCTTTTTCTCCGAAAGGCCGTAGATACCGCCATACAAACGAATATTCTCCCATACTTTCAGATCGCCGTAAAGGGAAAACTTCTGACTCATATAGCCGATATGACGTTTAATCTGTTCTGTCTCCTTATATACATCGAAACCTGCGACACGGGCCTCGCCGGAAGTAGGAGTCGACAACCCGCAAAGCATACGCATAGCAGTGGTCTTACCGGCACCATTGGCACCGAGGAAACCGAATATCTCTCCCTCTCCTACCTCAAAACTTATATGGTCTACTGCCGTAAAGTTTCCGAAGCGCTTCGTCAGGTTGTTTGTTTCTATTACGTTCATTATATATCGAATTAATGCATCTTTTACAGTTGCAATGAATTTTACACGAAGTAGGCAAACTCCGATTCTGCAGAAGACTTTGCCAACACTTTGCCATGCCTTTGGCAGAGCCCTGCCATCCTATTGGCAAACTTCTGCCATCACTATGGCAAGACCCTGCCATCGTATTGGCAAACCTATGCCATCCTATTGGCAAAACATTGCCTTTCCAATGGCAAAATCACAAAGCCATGAAGCAATCTTCCACACTAGGCATCACCGGTTCTATCGTCACATCGGTATATCCCTTTCCTTTCAGATACTGCTTCAGTGCATCCATCTCACCGCCATCCTCTTTTAATGTCAGATGATGCGCATCCCCAAAGGCATAGCAGGAATAAGTACCGGGAAAAGCCCGCAGGTCGACCAACAGCTTATACATAGCTGCCGAGCGGACAATCCACAGCTGCCTGCCAAAGGAAGCACGGATACCTGCCGGCGTATCGACGGACAAACACCGGCCGGAACGCATCAATGCTATACGGTCACAGCGGGAAGCCTCATCCATATAAGGTGTAGAAACCAGGATGGTAATACCTTGTTTCTTCAGTCGGTCCAGCATCTCCCAAAACTCCACACGCGAAACCGGATCGACACCCGTTGTCGGTTCATCCAAAAAGAGCACCTCCGGACGATGGATCAATGCACAGCTCAATGCCAACTTTTGCTTCATACCACCGGATAACTTTCCGGCTTTCCGGTTCTTGAACGGTTCTATCTGAACGTATATGTCACGAACCAGTTCATAATTCTCAGCTATTGTCGTATTGAATACCGTAGCGAAGAAGTTCAGGTTCTCCTCTACCGTCAGGTCCTGATACAGGGAGAAACGACCGGGCATATAACCGACCATCGTACGGATCTTCTTATAATCACGAACGACATCCAGTCCGCAAACGGTTGCTTTTCCCTTATCCGCCAGCAGCAAAGTCGTCAGGATACGGAACAAAGTCGTCTTCCCTGCCCCGTCCGGTCCGATCAACCCGAACAGTTCTCCCGAATGTATATCCAGGGAAATATCCTGCAAAGCTTCCACATTGCCGTAGCTCCTGAAGATTCCTTCTATCCGCACTTCGTTGTTCATATCCCGTTCTTTATTTAATTAAACACCGTTTCCCCGTATTGCCCGATCTTGAGATAGCCGTCATTCTTAACAGCAATCTTGATGGCATAAACCAGGTTGGCACGTTCATCTTTCGTTTGGATCCCTTTAGGGGTAAACTCCGACTTATCGGATATCCAGGTGATCGTTCCCGGATATTCGCGCTGTTCATCCGCTCCGTAATCGGCAAAGACACGGACAGTCTGACCCTGTTTCAATTTTGAAAGCTGGTCGGCTGTGATATAAGCCCGGAGATAAAGCAGGTCGGTATCGGCTATTTTATACAAAGGCTTGCCGGCAGCCGTCACTTCACCCGGTTCTGCATATTTGACAAGGACCGTTCCCGCCTGGGGAGTTACGATGCGGCTTTTTTGTAACTGATCGTCGAGCTGCATGATCTGATAAAGGATGCTTTCTGCTTCGGCATCCGCTCCACCGGTCGTTTTATTCAGGGTGGAATACTGCGCATCGAGTTGCTTCTGCAGATATTTGATATTATTTACGATGTCGTCCACCTGTTTTTGGTTGCCGGCTTTTGCCTTTACCAGGTTCTCCATTCGCTGCTGTTCCGTACGGGCAGTAGCGATCTGCTGCTCCAGAGCTGCGATCTGTTTACGGATATCCGGTTTACGAATATCCACCGAGCGTAAACCTGCCGAAAGCTGCATCTTTTTCAGATATAACTGGGTACTGTCGATATATCCGACCATTGCCCCGGCATCCAGCCGGTCGCCTTCCTCTATATTCAGTTCCATGATCTTGCCGTTTGCCTCGGAAGACACCAGAATCTCCGTTGCTTCAAACGTACCCGTCGCGTCGAAGTTGCCATCTCCCCTGTTGCATGCAGCAAGGCTCAATAGTACAGTTGCTATCAAAGTGTAAGAACTCAATCGTTTCATATTACTTTTCATGATTCTTTTTGATTATTCATTATTCGTCGTATACATATAATTATAAACCGCATTCAGATGTTGGATGCGATGGGCCGCCGCCGTCTGCTTTGCCATATCTTCCGCATTGATCTCACGGATCAGGTCGGTAACGGAAATGACCCCGTTCTCCAGCTTCACTTCTGCCGCTTTCTTGATACTGGTGCGGAGACGGATTATTTCATTGTCCGCTTTCATCAGGTCGGAAATCTTCTGTATCTCCGTATTCTGCTGCATCAACTGCAGAGAGGTATTGAAGAGGAAAGTCTCACGCTGTACTTCTACCTGCTGCAGTGTGGTTGCGACTTTGCGACGATCATTCTTTAATGTATATAGTTTACCCATATTCCAGGAAAGGCGCACACCCGCTATATAGAACGGATCAAAGCTATCCTCCAGCATATTCAGTCCCGGTCTGCCGTATCCGCCCTGGACAAATGCACCGATACGCGGCATCAAACCACTTGTGATCTGCTTGTTCTGCAATTCCAGCAAATAACTTTTAGCATCCAACGCCTTCAGTTCGGGACGATTTATTTCTCCGGATAACGGATTACCCGGCACGTTCGGCACCTCCAGTATCCTGTTCGGATCATAAGGCTTCCCTATCATCGTACTCAGCATCCTGCCGAAAGCGACACGGGAGGCTTTCAGTTCGATTTCCTTCTGGCGGGCATTCAATAGTTCCACTTCCATGCTCTCGCGGTCGGACAGGTTGGCAACTCCATTGGCCATCATCGCCGTTATACGATCGATATTAATCTGTAGTTCTTTCTGCAGCAACACATTCTGGCGGATCAGTTCCTCCTGAAGTAGACAACCGAAATAAAGTTGGTTCACCCGATCGTTCAAGGTATAGAGGTCGCTTTCCAATTGTTCCCGGTCTGCTATAGCCTGTGCCTTGGTCAGTTGGCGGGAAGTATGGATCGTGCCGCCGTCCCATATATTCTGGTTCAGTTCGGCAACAACCTGATACTGGTCTTTGCTCAATGTCGGTATTTCCAGTCCCGGCATGACAGCCGACAGTTTGTCCGCATCGAACGGGAGCTGGGTCACATCACTCTGATAAGTCGCTTTCGCATTCACCGTTACCTGAGGCAACCAGCCCTTGACGGCATTCGACAAATTATACTGCTCGGTCTGCCCGATCAGCCCGTACTGGCGTATCTGGGGATAATTAGCCCGTGCCCATTCGCAGCACTGCGCCAAAGTAATCTTCTCCTGCCCTTTCATGCTACCCGGTAACAGGAGAAAACATAAAAATAGAATTACACAAATCCGTTTCATAGAGGTAATTATTTATTTTGTGTATGATCGTCCGGTGTCAACAGCCGGATCATTATATCGGTAACGAAAGGGATACGTTCCTGCAGGAACTTATCATATTCCCCGACATTGCCATCCATAAATATAGCGGTAACAGGATTTCGTATCAGCATCGGAAAAATCAGCAGGCTGACCAGGGTCGTTGCCATATAATACAGCGGCATTTTCTTTATCATGCCTCTCTCCATTTCGTCCACCAGTTGAGCATGCAGATGCATGATCGGCTCTATCCGTGGCAGATCTTTCAACACCGAGTGATAGATGTGTTCGGGGTCCCGCTGTAATTCGTTTAAGACGAAAATCGGGAATAAAGGATTTTTCTGCAACGTATTCACATATCGTTCGATAATTTTAGGCAGCTTCTCCAGAAAAGGGAGTTTCTCATCAATAATAATACCCAGGTCAGGCAGCAGGCTGTCCATCAACTGGTCGAAAATCGCATCGAACAGCATATCCTTTGTGCGATAATAATAATGTAAAGCCGTACGCCCGATTCCTGCCTCGGCAGCCACGTCACCCATCTTGGTCGCTTCGTATCCTTTCCTCACAAAGACTATCTTTGCCGCTTCCAGGATTCGGTTCTCCATTGTGATTACTTCTTCTGTACCCATTGTATATCTTGTTTTTACTTCATTTGTCAATAGTGTCTGCCAAATATGTCTGACATTATTGTTTGACAGATGTGTCAAATATAGTATAAAAAAATAAGGGTGCAACTATTACACCCTTATTTTAATATATTTTACAGAATCTTATTCTCCGTACTTCTTGGCAAGACCGCCTTCTGAAGTCTCTTTATACAAGCTGGGCAGGTCGTTACCGGTCTGACGCATTACTTCCACCACCTGGTCGAAACTAACCCGGTGCTTTCCGTCCGAGAAGTTCGAGAATGTATTTGCATCCAGCGCACGTGCTGCGGCAAAAGCATTACGTTCGATACACGGAATCTGTACCAGTCCGCAAACGGGATCACAAGTCAGCCCGAGGTGATGTTCCAATCCCATTTCGGCAGCATACTCGATCTGGGCAGGTGTTCCACCGAACAGCTGGCTGGCAGCTCCGGCAGCCATTGCACAAGCCACTCCGACTTCACCCTGGCAGCCTACTTCCGCTCCTGAGACGGAAGCATTCGTACGAACCACATTCCCGAACAGTCCGGCAGTCGCCAATGCTCGCAGGATACGGGAGTCGCGGAACTCACGCGTATCTTTCAGATGATACAATACAGCCGGCATAACCCCGCAGGAACCACAAGTCGGTGCCGTCACGATCTTACCGCCGCAGGCATTCTCTTCGGAAACAGCCAGGGCGAAAGCATACACCATGCCACGGCTTTTAATACTGCTGCCATATCCCTTGGCACGTATCAGATAATCCGAAGCTTTCCGGCGTATTCCCAAACCTCCCGGCAGGATACCTTCCGCTTCCAGACCGTTCTGTACGGCTTTCTGCATCACCTCCCAAACTTCCGCCAGGTAATCCCATATTTCAGGACCTTCACATTGCTCCACATATTCCCAGTAAGAATGTCCGGTCTTTTCACACCAGGCCTGAATATCCTTAATGGTACTCATCTCATAGACCTGAGCTGTTTTAAGCTCGTTAAAACTTTCATTCGCCAGTGTTCCGCCACCGATACTGTACACCGTCCATGATTCCAGCTCTTCATCTCTTTCATTGAACGATTCGAATAACATACCGTTCGGATGGAACGGCAGGAAGACTTTAGGCTCCCAGATAATATTCGTTTTAGCAACAGGCTGCAGCACTTCCAGAATGGCAGCATCGGTCATGTGACCTTTTCCGGTAGCAGCAAGACTACCATATAATGTTACGTTAAAGCGCACAGCTCCCCTGTTACGTTCCAGAAACATTTGTGCAGCACGCATCGGTCCCATCGTATGACTACTCGACGGACCATGACCGATCCGGTATATCTGTCTGATTGATTCCATTTCTCTTTTTCCCTAATTTTGTGTTTTCTATACTTTAAGAAATATGTTACGTTTATATAGCAGCCACAAAATTACATAAATAACCGATACGTTTGACAAGCTGATCAAAAAGGAATAATAATTGCCGAGATATTGCTCCAAACCATAAAATAAGGATTGTCCCAGGCAACTGAAATTAATGACATTTGCCAGCATATAAGCGACGATCGAGTTCATTCCGTATACTTTCAGCCAGGTGATATTCTTATTATATCCTTTATAATCTATCAGATAATAGAACAACCCCATCAACAAGAAGCAATAGCCGCTGCTCACCAGCACCATCGAACTGGTCCAGATCGTCTTGATCACCGGCATCTGCAATCCCCATAGCCATCCGGCAGCAACCATCGCCGCACCTGCTCCGAAATACCATTTCAGTTTATAGATATCGCTTGTTTTATCTTTGGCAATATAGCCTGCAAACAAACCGGTCAGCACCGTCACCCCAAAGTTCAGCGTACTTAATATCCAGGTATAGTAATATCCTCCGGCAAAAACGACTTCACCGTCCACCACTTTCGCCCCATCACGGAAACGTCCCAGTACGGTACGGTCTATCCATTCCGCCAGGTTTCCTTCGGGTGTATAATTACCTCCGCCATAACCGCCGACCGTGATAAACTGCATCGCCGCCCAATAGACAAGCAGCAAAGCTACCGCCACTCCTATCTGCGTCCGCCGGCTGGTATACAGAAACAATACAGCCGTGATCAGATAGCCGGCAGCGATCGACTGCAACGTATTTGAATATAGATAAATCCGGTCCGGATCGAATCCCAGCAAATTACCCTGGCACATCATACCGAATATCCACAGTAACAGGATACGTTTTCCCAGACGACGGAAAAGAGCTTTCTTATCGGAAACTCCTTTGTAGCGCGACAGCGCAAAAGGCATGGAAGCTCCTGACATAAAAAGGAACAAGGGCATAATCAAATCCCAGGGAGAGAAACCCTCCCAATGTACATGGCTGAATGCCCACATACAATCGTTCAACCATCCCACATCAGCAGCCCTTGCCAATGAATGAGCCAACGGTCCCAATGCGACCAGAAAGAATAAATCAAATCCGCGTAAAGCATCAAGCGACTCCAATCGCTTGTAAGTAGTTTTTTCCATTTGTTATTATTTTAGACCTTTAAGAAAATACGTTGACGATACAGGAAATACAGGAATCCCCAGCAGACGGTAATATAGGCAACCGCCCCTAACAATGGCTGTGCCGTTTCAGGGAACAAACCGATGAAACCTCCGAAAATGGCATCCGCTGTAAAAGTGAAGTTAATGAATACTTGTGCCAGATAGATAGTAATCGAATTAGTTCCGATCACCGTAAAGAAAAGCGTCCATCCCCGGCATTCTTTCACATCGACAATATAATAGAATAGCGCAAACAAGATGGCAGAAATGCCTCCTACCGTACAAACGAACGAGCTGGTCCACAAATATTTATTAATCGGAAAGAATAATCCCCACAACAGACCGACCACCAACAAGCAGCCACCTGCAACCAACATATATCCTACTTTCTTCGTTTCGCTCAATCCTTCTTTACGTAGTTTTATAAATTCGCCGGTAAACATCCCCAACAAGGCGGTACCGATAGCCGGCAAAGTAGACAAAATACCTTCCGGATCATAATTACCTCCATGCAAACGTCCCGGCAACAGCAGCCGGTCGATATAGCAAGCCAGATTTCCTTCGCGCGTAAACAGTTCTGCCCCATTCCCGTCAGGTGCCGGAATAAACAGCAACAACCAGTAGCCGATCAGGATAGCCGCCACGATCCATACTCGTGTGATTGTCCGTGTATTGACAAAGATCAATGCACCGAACATCCATCCCAGACCGATACGGGCGAGTACACTGGCATAGCGTTGGGTCTCAAAATTCAGATTCAGCAATCCGTTATAAACGAATCCCAATACGACAAGCGTAATTCCACGCCGGACAATCTTCTTATAGATAGCCGCTTCCGACATGCCCCGCTCCCGCTGCTTCTCCAGTGAAAAAGGAAAAGAGATACCGGCAATGAACAAAAACAAAGGAAAGATAATATCCTCGAAAGTGAATCCCGCTCCCCATTTGGCATGGTTCATCTGGTCCGCCAGCGATTGAAAGAAAGGAGTAGGCATCAATGTCGCCAGCCCGACAAACAGGGCCCCGCCTCCCATAATAAAGAACATATCAAATCCCCGTAAAGCATCCAGCGACTGAAGCCGCTGGCTCTGTTTCTGTTTTTCCATGGTATTTAAATTATTGTACATAAAAATCATCTACGATATGCAATGTATTGCGCGCTCGCGTCATGGCTGTGTACAACCATTGATATGTGCCAGCTTTCGGTTCTCTAGAAACTCTCCTCGGAATATCCAAATAGACATCCTCCCATTCTCCACCTTGAGCCTTATGGCAAGTTAATACGTATCCATACACAGCACGCAATGCATTCAAGTATGAATCGTCCATCATTTCCTTTTTAAACGCTTCGCTTTTTTGTTTAATTCCCTTCTGCTTCATTCGTATAAAAAAGTCTATAAACAATTCCTTTTGTTGTATTTGTGTCAAATTGGTTGCCGAACCATATACTATATTCTCTATCATCAATTGAGAATACACTTTCTCCGTAAACAGCTCTTTTACCTCAACATACACAAATGTAAGACCTGCCCGTTCTCTTTTCTGTCCTATCTTTTTAATTTTAACCATATCGCCATTCATCAATCCGGAAATATAATTATTCTGAGTAACAAGCAATAAATCTCCAACCTCTATCCGTGAAGTATTAAACCCCAAAGCAGGCCTGATTATATTGGTCAAATCCATACAAGCCTTATTTGACTGTGTAATCATAGTAACCGAATTATATCCTTTCTCTCGAACTTTCTCAAGATAAGCATTCAACAACGCATCCAAAGAAGGATACAGACAAATATGCTCATAACCACGTAAAGGAAATTTTCCCCACGTACATATTGGCGGAGACATATATAAATCACGCATTTTCTGCGCAGACAAAATCAAATCATTCCCAGAACCCTGACGTACAATTTCTGTCAAATCCATCTTTTTGACAGGGATCTCATATACCTCCCTAATATATTCAGCAGATAAAGCAGGTGAATTCTCTTGCAAAACCGGAGGTAATTGACAAATGTCACCTACAAAGATAAACTTTCCTTTTGGATCAAAAGCTAATAAATCGGCTAATAAACGCCCACTTCCAAAATTAGCCTGAGTCGCATTTTTATCAATAACATCAGAAATCATAGAAGACTCATCCACTATATAATATTTTGATTCTCCCAAATAGTCACCAACCGGTACCAATAAAAAACTCAACAACAATTGTCCGGATTTATCTACCCCATTCTTTTCCCGCTGTGCGACCAGGTTATCCATATTTTGATTCAAATCATCAAACTTATAAATCAAACTATGTACCGTTGAGGATAAATGCCCTGTCGCATTCGACAATATTTTAGAGGCCCTCCCAGTAGAAGCTAATAAAGAGAATGGTAAATTCCTACGTTCCAACTCTTCTATGAACACTTTCATCATAGTAGTTTTGCCGGTACCTGCATATCCACACAGAATAAAGATTTTAGCTTCCTTATCACGGATAAATTCAATCAATGTTTCCAAAACATGCTGTTGGCTGGCAGTCAACAACAACTTGTGATTTTTTAATTTCTTAGGTTCCATATTGTCTGAATCGAATAAATTTGAAGAAAACTTCTTTATGTCCTGGACTCACTTCTTTTACAACTCTGTCTGATGTAGAAGCTACACAAACAAAACCAGCCTGTTGCAACAACTTAACCAAAGCAAAAGAAAAACACATTTCTCCCATCACATGAACAACATCATGACATGAATCATATCGAGAAATGATTTCATCCGCATATTTCTTTGCTAAGGAAGCAATGTGGTCTTCTCCCTCACTTGCAGAAACTACAGGAAAAGGCAATTCTACAATTTCTCCAAACTGACGCGCTGCAGCTAACTGATTTTCGGACCAGTCACAAAATGGGTGATTCGATATATTTATGAACATATTGTTTGATCTTCAATCATTAACAAGATTTTTTCTAATCGTTCTTTCAAATTACTGATTAAGCCAGTGCGTTTAGCCGGATTCGATCTCATACCTGCATGGTTATAATCATTTCGCAAATTGGTTGTAACTTTAAATGTTGGAGCTAATATTTTCAGATATTCATTGTTCAATGCTTTTTCTATCAATTGAAACTGATTTTCTTTACAATTCCATTTTTCCTTCTCAATATTATCGATATATATTTTAAAGCTTTTATTGACAATACCTCTTTCTGTTTCATTAAAAATAGACAAACCTTCATTCTCACAAATATGAGATACAATAGTTTCATGCAAAATTGTAAGAGATTGTTGATATAATTGGTTATCCAAACACCACTTAGCTGCAAAATACCCATTCTTTATATTTTCTGAAGGCATAAAATTCGCAAAAGAATCTTTCAATCGTCCAACTATTGGTTTCATTGGTTCAATAATAACCTCCGATAACTGATTGGAACATTCAAACAGCTCTTTAATGTTATCCCCTTTCAAAATACTTACTCCTCGACAAACATTCATATCATCGACTACTTTTTCCAAAGCATCGACATACTTACTCAATGTTTTTGCATTCAAATCAGAGCCTTTCGTCTCTCTCAATATCGGAGCCAAATTTTGCCTACACAAAGACTTTAACATCGATAAGTTACCATTCCTGAGAAAACTGGCAGACGCGGAAGTCCAATCTTGCAAATCAGACAAAGATTGCAGATCAATCAGAGGAGCTTCATTGGTTTCTCGATTACGAGCCTCATAATTACCATACGTAATACTTTTTACAATTACATTTTTCAATAACTTTGAATAATTGCCAAGAACCAATATCAGCATCGGTAAATAACGGAAACCATGTGTCAAATCAAAATAAAGTTCATCGCCTTCTTGAATCAAATCGAATACACGTTCAAAAATCAACCAGACTTCTCTTTCATCATTTCCATCAGGAATATCCTTTATCGGAACTACAGGAAATGGTAAATGCATCGTTTCCAATACAGACGCTAATCCCGGCTGTTGTATTGATACATTTGTTCCGTATTCTGAATGTCCATTATCTACCCAATTTCTTTGCTCGGCACCTTTCGTTAATAAAATATAAGCACAGTCTGTTTCTTTCCATTCGGATACAGACATTAAATATTGCAACGTTGCTTCCTGAACATAACGAACTTCATCCGATTTGAAATTCTCATTCGTGCGCGTATAAAAGCATTTGCCATAATTACTATATCCTAATACCGATATAAAAACCTTCCGGGCCATATTTATTTTGTATTAATGTTAAATAACTCATTATTCAGGAGTAAATGTAGAGCTTTTTCCGGTAATAAAATCCCATTCGCAGCATCTTCAAAAGAAAAAGAAAGAATACCATTCTCTTCACATTTCTTTCTTGCCATATCAGACATTTTTGCTTTCGTAATAAACAGGCCTTTACTACCCATTCCACCATAGGCTTTTACGACACTTCTGAACTTATCTATATCTGTTACTTTTGTTATCTGAGTTTTACACTCCACAAATAATATCTTAGTTTCCGTTCTTACAATTATGTCCGTTTCATTTTTATCCAGATTTTGTTCAAAAGGGAAACGACAATTCAAACAAATCTCTCTAGCCTTATCCCAAGTCGATAGCAGTTTAGCTACCTTATACTCAAACCAGCCGGAATTAAAAACCAATCCTATAGCATTAGGCGAAACAATCTTTACTTTCTTACACCCTTTTTTATTGGAGAACAACGATATAAAAACCGTTTCTTCTTTTTGTCCACCCTTTTCTCTTGTCCATTCGACAAACGACTCCGGATTATCCAACTCAAAACGCCCTGCCGGATTTTTCAACTGGTTTTGCATCTTTGAGTCTAACAGAGCTACTAAAGAGTTAAAAGAACGTGTATCAAATTGACGTATTCCTTCTATCTTAGCTACCGCTTCATTATCTTTATCCGTATATTCTGACAGTTTCTTGTAATTATTCTCCAATGAGTTTCCATATAGACGGAATAATGTATACATATCAAACTCAAAATTAGCCTGAGACTGCATTGTCCGATAATTCCAAAGAATATTATTCTGATCCATATAAACAACAGTAGCATTGGGTTGCTTGTCAAAAGTGATACCAAACAAATGCGACCACGATTTTAATCCACTCGAAATATTTACAGTAACCTCGTCCTTCTCATATTTTTTAGCTAGCGACTCCGCTCTGCGTAATATTTCTACCGGGTTTGTCGGATCCAACGACGGCTGTTCTTCAACCGGAATATTTATTTCTTTTTTTAAGACCTCAACCACTCCTCTACTTTCTTCCGAATAAATAAATATAACTTTATCCGGTTTTGTCGCAACAATACCATGATAAACAGGAGCAGGCTGCCCTCCTACTAATGTAATATGAACTCTCGCCATTTTTTAATTAATAGACAATTTCACAAACCCCAAAACATCGCCATCTACATCCAATCGACGAGATTTAGGAAAAACATACTCTTCATAAAAATGGTTGTTAGGGCGTGAGGCTGATATAACTTTATTAAAATTATCCAGTTCCTCACTCCAACCACCTGTTATAAACCGCCATCCAACTCCATATCCAATACGCAATACGCATTCTTTCCCCTTTCGGCACTGTCGGATATTGTCTAATACCGATTGCATACTCTCTATATACTCATCTGCTCCAGAATAGCTATCACATAATTCAGTCCAGCGATCAATTTCACTCAATACCATATCTTCCGAATATGTATTTATCAACATGAATAAAGATGACAGCGACTCCATTTCCTTTGGTAATACTGCGATATCACCTGGTTTTCGCATCTTTGCCCACTGGTAATAGGTATCAGTAACCTTCATCTGAAAAATAGATTGACTTCCTATACCTATCGCTTCTACTACCTGAGCTTTGGATTTATCCATCAAATCATCCTTCTTTCTAATATTCAAATTCACCATACGGGTAGCAATTCCGCTATCTTTTTCAAAATAGGCATCTCCTACTTGCAGAAACCGAAAGACATCACTATTCGGATCTTTTCCAAAAAATTCTTTTTCAACCAGTTTGGCTGTGATTTTATTAGACCTATCTGCTATCTTATTTTCCAAGGACTTTCCTTTTGCCAGTACAGATAAAACGGCTGTCCGAATAGCTCCTTTTATAGAACTACCTGGAATATAATAGACTCCCATACCATTATGCAAACATTCCTTCAACGTATCAGAAGCTTTTACTTCTGCAAAATTGGTAATTATACGCAATGCATAATCTTCCGGAGTAGCCTTTTTGTTATGTCTTCTGACAAAACGTTGTATATTATCATCCGGATTCTCGATAGAAAGTAACCAATCATCCAAATGTTCCTCTCCTACCAACGCTAATATTTTTTGGGGATCCATTACAGCAATAAAAGAATCTTCATCTTCCCGATAGACCACATAATCAGCATTATTTTGTAAGAAATTACCATTTCCTATATGAACTGGTGTAAGTGTTTCTATTGTTATCTGACTCATGATACAGTCTTTTTTATTGGTACAACAAATGGTTTCCCACTACGAAAAACAGGATGCATGCGTTCATCATTCCAGTCAGGCCTCAAATCGACTACTTTTCCTTCTAAAAAACTAGTTGTTGGAAATACTGATCCTGTATTAAACATGTAGATTGTCTTCTTCCATAAATGTCTGAAATCAGACTCTTGACTACCTGCTATATATCCACCTCGCTTCAACAAATCATAGTCAGCATGAACTAAATCCAATTTGTGAAGCTCTTCTTCGGTAGGGATAAAAAGCGATAACAACATTACTGAATCAGCAGAAAGAACTTCTCCAATAGAAAGTTTTGTTGTTTCCACTTCAAACTTTCCACCACCAACATTTCTATCTGTACCCAAGCCTGATTCCCCCAACTGCTTAAACAATTGAATTAACTCATTTTCTACCTCCTCAGAAGCATCCAACAAACAATACAACCCTGAATTTGCATCAAAATAAGTCCATTCAAAGAAAAATGGTTCAGCATCTTTTCCATCCTCACGAGGGACAGAAACCCGCTGGTTTACTTGCGACTTATAAGGGGCGGGGATATTGAAGTCTGAAGAATCCGACAAAAGAAAAGAGCCTTTCAACTGATTACTTTGTATCGTCAGCTTTTCCCCTGTAATCAGGTTATTCCATAACCCTGCTTCTATAAATCGCAACTTCTTTAATTTCTTTCGAACAATATACTCATCCGCATCAGTGACCCGGACATCTATCCTGCCATGAGGCTTAGGAAGAAAATAACGTTCTCCAACAAAAGGGAAAGCCGAACTCACGACAAAAGACTCCATAAACGACTTCAAATTACCTCCATCGGAAGTTTGAACCTTTATCGCAGCCAATGCCGCCGACAAAGTATCGCTATGTAAATCAGAAGAAGAAAAATCATAATTTTCTTTTCCTGTTCCAATATGCAAAGGAGTCATATTTTTAAATTTGACAAGTGTATAAGTTGCCATACTCAATACATTTCAGTACGACCTTCCTGTGGATCCAACTTAATTTCAACCTGTCCATAGCCACGAGAACCATGTCCACCCAAATAGTCATCTTGCAGCAATCGTAGGGCCAGTTTCAACGTATCTTTCAATCTTTGCTCATTCTCACCTTCAAAGATATTCAATACCATATTCAACTTAAACTGTGCACCGGCAGGAACCCGTTCAAATGTACGTGGATTTGCCTTTGCTGTCACCCTATCTATAGCAACTTCCGTCTTACTTTCCGTATATGGAAGGTCTGTATTATCAAACATTTCCGGTTTACTCAAATCCAGTTCTGCATCCCTTACAATCAAGCGTGACGGACGATTGTTATCCTTACCTGTTGCTACACCAAATAATTCTCCTGAAACTGAATTCGGATTATCACTTGCTTTACCATCCGACGAAACGCATCCTTTAGCTATTTCCACCAACGCTCTCATTTTCCCTTTTAAAGAACTTCCCGGAATATAAGGTATATTACTAATCGGGTTACGAACAACAAACTTATCCGGACCTCCGATATTCAATGCAGCATTCGTACCACCAATATGAAGCCCTGTCTTTAGAGTAATTGTTCCTGTATATATTATTTTCTTCGCTAATTTAATTGTTGCCATGATCTTTCTCTTCTTTAATTATTAAACATAAGATTAATCTTTTCCACCGTAAGCTTTATGGTAAGCCAATATTGCCTCAATAAATCCACAAAAGTTCTGATAACTTTTCTGATCAGAAACATCAACAGAACACTTATCAAATATTTTCTTAAACAGCCTTAATCCTTCATTTTTATCATCTCTTCCTAACGCATAAGCAACTTTAGGTTTCAATAAATAAAAAGCAGATTTTTCCTTCTCAAAAACGCCCATTTGTATTCTTTTAATCTCACCGTAAATACTTCTAATCTTTGAGTTAGTCAAGCCATTTTTTGCCATATATTTACCTACTTCTTCTGCATATTCAACCAGTTCTTCCGTTGCTTCATTTGTTATCCATGAACTTTTATATTTCAACTGTCCGAAAATATCATCCGAAGTTTTCCTTTCCTCATTCCTTCTATTCAGTGAATTATTCCAACTATTAGATCCGCCTATTTTAGAACGATATCCACCATCTTTGTTTCTGTTATTATATTCCATGTTTCTTCGATTTTAAGTTATTCGTTATCTTTCCTGTATTCCAACTCAGCCCAGCGAACCGCAAATGTCCACAATTCGAGTGCATGATAATCGGTCGTTATCGATTCATTATTCAGTTTATGTAGACTTTTGTCACAAACTTCATGTATGCAGTTATCAATCAAAATCTTAACATCACCATTATTACTTCGTTCTTTCATCCTACTCAGGTCATAAGTAAGCATCCAATATGTTTTAGGCTTTGTTATAAGATGTCCAATAATTCCTGCATTTGCATGATGATTCACCACTTTAGACAAAAATGATTTCGACAATTCCCCCTTTTGCAACATCTCACAAATCTTTTCTTTCAACTTCTTCACCTGCGGATACTCCAAATCCCAGTTCAATGGCATATCCATAAACGAAATAGAATTCTTCTCCCATATCAGTTTATCTTCATGCACGACATGCGATTTAGCAGCACTTTCCTCTACAGCACTCTCCTCCGCACCTTTCATGATAGGAAATTTAGAAGAAACAATCGCTATTCCACCCGACAAAGAAAAAGAAGAATTATAACAAGTGAACTCTCTGAAACCTTCTCGGATACGTTCTGCCAACCGGATCGTCACATCCCAACTACCAACAATAAAGACATCATCACCACCACTATACACAATAAATGACCGATCCGGATCTGTTTCTCTCCAAATCGTATTCAAGTAACCGGAGAAGAAGAAATCAAAGGAGCGGCTCAAGGCTGCAAAGCGAGATAAAGTGGCACGCTCCGGAGCTATTCCCTGTTGAAAAATATGTCCTAAATTGTCTACATCCATCCGAAGTACGCCCATCCGAGAAAAATTGTTATTTTCACACATTTCTTCTAATGTCACAACCTTTCGCTTATCGACCTCATTTCCTCCATAAAATTCGAGGCTATAAATATTATTGATGCCATCTACCGTACGAAGAAAGTCACAATTACCTTCTTTCCCATTCAAAGTTATGACGGAAACCTTGTCGGCAGAAGCACAAAGCTTATCTTTCATTTGAGAAAGATCTATACTATTCAAAAAATAATATATAAAGCCTAAATTGGCCGGAGAAATATGTATCTTATCTTTCCAATAAGGCAAAGATTCTCCTTCCTTCACAACAATCAAATCCGTTTCCCTAAGTTTTTTACCAATTTCAATTTGTTCATTGGTTGTCTTTTTTAACTTTAGACTGTCTCTTTCGATAATCTTTTCACCCGAAAAAAACTCTTCACCAGTAATGCTATCACGCTTTGCTTCTCCCCCTTGCATGGATGGAGTAAAGAAGTCTTTATAGTTTTCTTTGATACGGGAAGCAAACTTTGCAGATTTTTTCCGGTCACGCTTTGTGAACAGCTTTCCCCATATACTCCCTAAATTATCTTCTGCTTTTTTATGCATCAGCGCATCTTTAGACAACTCTACACTATCAATCGCCACAAACAAAGCTGTACCATAAGCCTCAAAAAAGTGAGCTTCGATTGTCTCCACCGCCTTTTGCAACTGTTCTCTTACATAAGAGGTATTAGGTGCCAACAAATAAAAACCACCACCTGAATTATAGATCACATTTGCTTGAAATAAGTTAAGCTCCTTCAGCAAATAACGAACAACCGTATCCGACAAAATCCTTAAATAAAAAGAACGTCCCTTCAAATTCTTACCAGCATACTTAGATACGATTTGATAGATATACGACTGTATACCACTAAAATCAGCTCCAATTAATAAGAATGGTTCTTTCCTGGTTTCTTCACTTTGCTGAAAATCATACAGACAAACAGCCAATGCTGCTGTTGTTTTTAAATGGTCATACAAAGAGACATCGGGGAAGTTAATCGTACTTGCCGGTATACAACTCGTATATTTCAAAAGCAGACTTAACAATGTTTCGGAAAATGCCCGATACGTATTGGCTTGGATAAACTTAAACTCACTCTCGAATTTTTTCCATAATGATTCGTAATCAGGCGCAGCCTCAAAATTCATCTTAGGAAAACTTTCTTTCGACAATTCTGTTTCCCGAACCGGCAAATGCAACCAATCTTTTCGATTTTTAGAACCGACTGTCTGCAATATTGAGATCATGCGTTTCCGCTTAAATGCATCCCAACCTGTTTCTAACTCATCTTGTTCATCTTTCAAAGCTTCATCAGAACTTCGATCCATACCGGAAGAAAGACAATCAGCCTCTTTTATAATACATCCAAACTCGGATAGCTGATCTTTGTGCAGATGATGCCCGGCAGCCAAATTAATCAAACTGTCCTTATCAGATGCCACTATAGCATCCGAAATATTACCTACCAAATTCTTAAAAACAGCAGCAAAATCCTCTATGAACTGCGCTGTCCACAGTACGTGTTTATGACTATACTTACCTGCATATACCGGACAAAACATCGTTTCCAACTGGCGACTACTTTTCAGATATTTACTCGAAATGGTATTTCCTGTATCCGCCCGTTGATAAAACTTCCCTATGTCATGCAGCAGAGCTGCCAGATAGATGCGTTCTCTCATATTTTCCATGTTTACCAGATTAAGGAATCTTATTATTCCAAAAGTACAAAATCAAATGATAAAATAAAAAATTAAAAGAACATTTTTAGCCTTTATCTTCTGATTGTTGGATGCTATGCAAAATACCGCTGCCCAGACTCACCCCTTTTCCCAGTCCGATAGAGTCAGGCAAAGACAGATTGGTTTTAAAGCGGATGTTAAAGGCCATCATGCGGACACCCTTGTACATTACCCAATAAGGTTCCTCCATATCCAGAATTTTACACACCACCTCATCCTCCAAATAGATACCAATCCCCTTGGCGAAAGAAAGGATATTACCAATCAATTTCTTTTCCAGGAAAACAGAACGGTCGACAAGACCCTCCAAGGTCTGATAAACCCGATAATTCTCCTCATTGAGCGGCAACCAACGATTCAAACGGTAGGTAAAACTAGTGCCCCACGGCTGAACCAATACCTGCCGGGCCGTTATCAAGGCAATCTCCATCTTCACCATTCGGGTACCAATCCGGAAACTGAAGTCGCCTGCAGAAAACAACTCGCCAATCGCTTCCGTTCCCTCTTCCAGACAAACAATAGAGGCCTTTCCTGCTAAACGTTTATACTGAATCAACGGATAAGAATAACGAAAATTCTTCCCTACATGATTATGAAACAAGACCGAAGAGGTTTCCTGCAGCTTGCTCAACACAGCCCCTCTAAACATTTCAATCTCATCATTCCGAAGTTCATTGTTAAAACGAACATATAATATTTTTACTCTTTTCATAACTTATTTACAACACATTTCATACTTTACTGCAACACAGACCATCAACAGGCTATAAATAAAGATATTACCAGTTGTTGTAGCAAACATTCCTTAGTTCAAAATCATACTTTTACTCTCACTTTTCCTCACTTTTTTACCACCAAATATAATTTTCCCCGATTTGAGCTGAAAACCGGTAAGTTTGTCTTCTTCAAAAAACGACCGAAATGCGTGACCTGTCCCTGCGGAAGTTTCTGTCCGCTCTCCTGCTGCAAGGAGAGATAAATCTCTCCGGCCGACATCTTCACGCCCTCCTCTTTGTTTCCTGCCGGACGGTAAAAGCGGAAAAACAAATCTTCGTACAAAGGCCGCTGGCGGAACACCTCGTTGGCCTGCATTTGCATCTGCTCCTCCTCGTGCGTCAGCCAATAACGCTCGCCCTTGTCCAGAGCTGCCACGGCTTGTGCATAAAGCTGGCCGTAGTCAATCGGCTGTGTGTTGTCAATCATTCCGTTGACCTCGATACAGATGAAACGTCGGCTGCCCGACGGATCGCTCAGCAGGTCGACATGATTGCTGGTAGCAATAAATGAGGCATAACGCCTGACTGCCTCCACCTGTGTAGCATACGGTTTGCGCATATTTACGACAGGCTTCTGCAAAAGATGCTTCAAAAAGCCCTGATGCTTCTCGCTCACCTGGTCAAACTCGTCAATATTAATCAACCCGAAGCGCGTCAGATAAAGCTCGGCATCCCGCCGTTTGCTGAAATCGATGCTATCTGTGTAATAGACATTCAGTTCCGGCGGAAGCAGGTTAAAACAGAAGGTGGATTTACCACATCCCTGACCACCGACAAGCAAGGGCGAAACACTGTTGCCGTGCTTCCGGTCGCGTCCTTGCCAATGAGCCACCATCGAAAGAAACCAGGTATAAAACAAATGTTCCCAATGCGGATTATCACACCTCACCCGCGTGGCAAGCAAGCGAATACGATCTTTCCCGTCCCAGACAGGCAAGCGCGACAGATAATCTTCTATCGGGGCATAATCTTGAAGACGGTCCGAATGGATATAACGCCGTACATCCCTGTCCCATAACTGTAAACCCTCTTTTTGGGCATTCAGGGCGACACTGTTCATCACCCGCTCCGTCACCGGCCGGTAATCGAAACAAAACGTATTCCGCTCCCGATATTCCGGTGCGCCGGTCATCGTGTTAAACCGAAAGTCGTAACGCCTTTCCATAAACTCCTCCGTCTTCAAAGCCTGTAGCTGCTCCGGTTTGCAGACCGGCCGGTTTCCGAAGCCTTTGGTACGCTGGTAAGCATTCTGAAGCGTTTCCCGAATCTCCACCTCCGAAAGGAAATTGCCCAAATAAAGCTGTGTCCATTTCACACATTCCTCTTCTTCAATCCCCGCACCCGAGCATAAATCTCCCAAACAGACCAACACCGGCTTAAAATCCATCTTCTCTCCCAAATCGCCGTACCGTTCGACAGCTCGCTCCAAAGCCAACTCATACTGAATGGAAAGATAGCGATAGCGGTCGAACTGCGACTTCAGCGCACTCTCTTCCGGCACCAACTTATTGTATTTTTCCTGATGAAAACTTTCTTCGGGCATCTCCGTGGGCTGCTCCAAATGAATGGTCAGCGCTGCCGGATTATAAAAGGCCTCTTCGTCGTAGCTCAGCCGACACGATTGTTCGAGCGACGGTTGTTTCAACTCAATCGGATAAGAAATTCGGGGTTCATACGTCTTCAATGCATGGCGATAAGCATGCGCGTGAAACAACTCTGCCTCCTTACGCACCTGGGGCAACGAGCCATCGGGACGGGTATAGGGCACCACAAATTTCACACTCCGCCCACTGGCACCCACCATTGCAAACAGCGTCTGCGGATATTCCGACACTTTCCGACGTAAGTTCACCGCCTCACTCCTACTCGCAATATGGTTGATTTCCAAAAGAATCCAACCATTATATTCCTTCATTTCTCCTCGCCGGAAAGTACCGGCAAACAATAGTTGCGGAATTTTCTGCGTCACCTTATACCGTTTGTTTGGATAAGCCAGACGCAATTTATCCCTAAATCGCTCAATCATTTCTTTGGACTTATCGTCTTTCACCAGTTCAACCAGTTGCTCCATCGTTAAGGGACGCTCTGCCAAATGCTTTTGATATAGTTTTTGCTTCGTTATTCTCATGGCTATTAGTTCTTTTAGCTTTCATATTTATTAGCAATAGTTTCAGATGGTTTCTGCAAATGAAACTTTTGTTTCCCGCCGAAGAAACTATTGTTCCTTGCTGAGGAAACTGTTGTTTCTCCGGCAAGAAACTATATTTTCTTCGGAAGAAACCAAAATTTCTCAAGGAGAAACTCCCCGCAATACGCGCACCTTCCGTCCCATCGTATCTATAGAAGAGACAACTACCAGTCATACTCTTCTATATAGGCATCAAACTTTGGCTTCTCCTGAATACCGGCATTTTGGAAAAGGCGGCCGACAAACAACTGATCTTTCGGAGTAAACTGTCGTTCTTTCCGTTTCAGGCGATAGAAATAGGTCTTCCCAAAATGAGCCAACATCCTTTGCTTGATGTCGGTAGCCTTATGATAAGGCAGGTCGTCTAGCATCCGGTCCATCCCTTCGGCATACACTACGGGCTGACATGTCTTGAAATACGTACACCCTTCTTTAGTCGGCTCATACACCGGACTGACTACAAGAACACTTCGCAAGTCTTTAGGTAGAAACGTCCCCACCTGATAACGCAGGCATTCGCCCGACTGCGGACAATCGGGATGAAAACAATGAAGAAACCGATTAGGGACTAAGGCATAATTGAATTTTTCCAGCATAGATTTATGTTTTTGAGTTTTAACAAATATACTGAAACAAAGCTGGTTTTACAAACTTTTCGATATAAAATGTGCCAAAAAGTGAGAGAAAAAAACAGTTTTCTTCTTTTAAAGGTTTGCTACCACCACTCACATTACCGTTACATATCAAAAGGTTTTATTAAAAAGTGAGAAGAGTTGTAGGAAATAAAAATAAAAATCCATATGAAAAGAGCATGAAGTAACCTTGTTTTAATGGAATACAAACTCTAACAGATGATGACGAACGCCCTGTAATTAGCTAAACGTCCGTATTTTCTTAATCCTTATTTTAATGGAATATACAATCTAACCGTTACTATGCAGCCGGCAATCCCAACACACCGGTTGAAGTCTTAATCCTTATTCTAATGGAATATACAATCTAACAGGAAACTCAAAAAATTACTAATATAAACATAGATTAAAAGTCTTAATCCTTATTCTAATGGAATATACAATCTAACAGAAGAAACCTTTGGTATTGAATTAAATATAGAGAGTCTTAATCCTTATTCTAATGGAATATACAATCTAACGGCTTACAATTCGGGAATTACAGTTGCCGAAGCCAAGTCTTAATCCTTATTCTAATGGAATATACAATCTAACAATATTCCTAACGAAGGTTCACAAAGTCGTAAAATTGTCTTAATCCTTATTCTAATGGAATATACAATCTAACAGGTGAGGTCAAAAATTTAATACCTCTATTTAATAAGTTGGTCTTAATCCTTATTCTAATGGAATATACAATCTAACCGTATGTATGCAATCACGCTGAATGGCGCACAATCGCGTCAGGGTCTTAATCCTTATTCTAATGGAATATACAATCTAACTTATCAAAAATCTACTGATCATGTCAACGTATGTATGTCTTAATCCTTATTCTAATGGAATATACAATCTAACTACAGTTGCTGGTGTTCAATTGAAGCAAGGTGCTTTACGTCTTAATCCTTATTCTAATGGAATATACAATCTAACAGTTGCTACAACTACTGAAACAACCCAACAGACAACTGCGTCTTAATCCTTATTCTAATGGAATATACAATCTAACCCTGAAGGAGCCTTTGCTATTAATGCAAGGCAAGTCAGAGTCTTAATCCTTATTCTAATGGAATATACAATCTAACACTGCATAAAAGGTTGCGACAAGGCAACTATTGATGGTCTTAATCCTTATTCTAATGGAATATACAATCTAACGTCACTCACCTATAAACGGGTATAGCATATATTATGTCTTAATCCTTATTCTAATGGAATATACAATCTAACATTTAAAATTAAGGTTATGAGTTACAAACAAGAGTCTTAATCCTTATTCTAATGGAATATACAATCTAACTCGTTGAAGCCTGCTGGCAGCTGGCACGTCAACAAAAGAAGTCTTAATCCTTATTCTAATGGAATATACAATCTAACACTCCGGAAGAAAAATTGGCTGAACGTAAAGCAAAGAAAGTCTTAATCCTTATTCTAATGGAATATACAATCTAACTCAAATCCGCATAAAATTAAAAACTTAAAAAATTACAGCAGTCTTAATCCTTATTCTAATGGAATATACAATCTAACAGCAAAACATGCATCCTCTTATTTTCCTGCACAATAGCTTCTACATTTCCCCTCAAAAGTCCAACAATTCACAATTATTAACCCATCTCTAAGAGATTGCAAAAGTAATCATTATATCAATACATCAAAGAGCGAAATCGCTAATATTTTATAAAACCAAGACATTCTTCCAACTATATTTACTAAAAGAACAATGTATTCCTGCTATGCATAATAACATCCAATTCAATCTTCTGGCCAATCACCTTCATGGAACGTAGATAATCGGCTGAAATCGGGACAACCAATATACTATCATTATTCTCATAAGCCGCCTGAACTTCCGCCAAATCCTTTCGTATATTATCATATTCCGACATGGCAAGATCGGCCAAAAAGATAGAACGCTGCACACGCATACACCCCTTCCGCTGCAAGTATTTAACTACTTGATGACGAACCTTATTACTCTCTATGTCATACATTACGAAAAACAACATATTTGATGCTGGTCTGTTTGATCGATTAACTATACCTAAAACACGCTTGATTCGTTCATCTAAGGATGACAAATCTTCCATATCATTACCCAACCGGTTCGGAACTGCCGATTCTGAAATTCCGGCATGCACAAACTTCTGCATTTTTTCTACAAAAGTCAATGTTTTACGAGCTTTCTTCGCCATCCTTCTTCCCCCCGGTCAAAGTTCGTTTATAAACCCTGTTATCAAATCGGCCATCAACTGATTTAACTCAGCATTCGTACCCGTACGAGGCGACTGTACCACTGAAAAACCTCTTTTTCCGAAAAACAAATTTATCTCCGCCTGCTTCATCCCCATCTTAAAACGGATTTTCTTACCATACTGAATATTAAGAATCTCAGCAACAGTAACTCCAGCCTCTTCCACATAAGGTTTGAGAGCAACCATCACCTCTTCCAACTCCTGAGGAACAAAAACCGGAACACGTTCTTTCTTTGCACGTGGATTAAGCAATTGTTTGATACGATCCATTGCTTCTTTGTCCGGATCAGACACAACCGACTCTTTCTCCCGCAATGTTGCTTCATTAGTTTTTACGATTTTCTCTTGTTGTCTTTTTTGCTCGAACAAGACATACGGATCATCCACATTTATAAAAGCATTCATGTCAACCGACACAGCTTCCGGATTGTAATAAGCATCCGGATCTACACTAATGAAACAGGCACGCGCCACATCACTCGTTCGCGTATCAATCACCTGTTGCAAAGCATACTGCACGCTAAACTGCATCAGAAATTCTTTATAAAACAAAGAGTATAACCCACTATCATAACAACGTTCCTTCAGTTTGAAAAAAACCTTCAAGCCATCTTCACCCGGAGAAAGAAAAGATAATACAACCCGGTCGTCGGCCTCAATCTGCTTTCGCAAATCAACGATAGAAAATCCCTTATCCGATAAATGATCTATATCAATTATAAAATATTCGGTATAAGCAAAATTCTCTGTCCGTCGATAAGGAGGATTGAACATGCCACAAACCAGATAAGGCAAGCGACGTTTCAACAGACTATATTGTTTACTATCTATCTCCCTGGCAATCCGAAGTTGACGAATAGCAGAGAGGATTTCCTGGCGAGGATTGCGCAACGAATCATAGAGATACTTGACCGTTACTTTGTGCAGCTGATCTGCACTACCTGTTATATTACTTCCTGCCGAAATCATACTCAGATGTATTTTTTCCATTGTTGAGCAAGATCCTGAGCATACAATGACAACTGCGTCAGACGACTTCTTGACACACCCTTCACTGTCACCACTTCATCCAGATAATCATTCAACGACTGAATAAGCACCCTACGTCCCAAAGCCTCCAACCAGCAAGAGCCGTCTTCTCTGACTGAGTAATATTCATCAGTGACAACCTCTTGCATCAGCAACGAGCAAACAACATAATCTACCCACACCCGATACAACTCAATCACATCATACACCAAAACAGGACGATTGTAATCATCCCGGTGCATCACACCGACATAAGGATCGATTCCTGCTTTTATCAAAGCACCTTCAATCTTTCCATACAACAATCCGTAACCATAATTAAGCAATGCATTGGTGATGTCCATAGCCGGATGCTGGCTTCTCATTTCGAAACGATATCTTTCCGGAAGAAACTGATTCAACGTTGCGAAATAAATTTTAGAAGAAAGCCCTTCCCAGCCTCGCAAGGTAGGTGCTACATCGGAAACTATTTCGCCTTCAATGCCTTTCACCTTTGTTCGATAGTCTTCCAGCCGATTGATCGATTTGTTTACAATCTTCTCCATCTCTTCAGTACGGGCAATCATCATCAATAACAAGGCTTGCTGATTTTCTATTTTCCGGGAGATTATATCTTTAATCCAAGATACGGCATCTTTAGAAAAGGTAAAACTAAGCTGCCCTTTTCGGATTGTTGAGACGGAGCCATATTTAGGACTCCAGATTCTTCCGATAGGCTGCCCGCTTTTATCCATAAACAGCACTTCGATTTCTTTCTCTATTGCCAGCAAGACCGCATCACTGGTAATCTGCGCACCGCGACTGATTTGAATAGAAGTAATCCCCTCGGAAGGGATGCGTTGCTTACCTTCCTTTGTGAGGATAACAAAACTTTCGTTGTCGCGACTCAACGAAGTTCCAAAAGTATTTAATACTAGTTCCATAGTTTTTCCTTTTAATATTTCCCTAAGGTTATTACATGTTACCTTACATCATTATTAAAAACAATCATCAACCTCACATCCAGCAACAACCTAATAACAAAATTACTTAAAATTTTATTACGGGGTGTCTTTCATTTCCAAATATTTCTTCTTTGATATCAGAAAAGTTCATTAAACAATTCATGATGTTTTAAACCTTGTTTTAATGGAAGATACAATCTAATCCTACGTTGCGTTCCCGGTTACGTATTACGGTTTTGATGGGTCTTAATCCTTACGAAACGACGCGGACGAATCACATTCCTTTGAGAAGGATTACACAAAGATAATCTAATTCCAGCAACAGTTATCAGAAGTATCCAACTTTTTCATTAGTTTTGCAGCCATTATGAAACAGCACTTAAAACCGATCATGTTCGTTGGCACTTGTTCCGATGCAGGAAAGAGTGTGATCAACGCTGCTTTTTGCCGCATCTTTAAACAAGATGGATATCAACCTGCTCCCTTCAAGGCGCAGAATATGTCGCTGAACTCCTTTTCCACCCCTGAAGGCGGTGAGATGGGGCGTGCCCAGGTGGTACAGGCAGAAGCGTGCGGTATTGTCCCGCATACGGATATGAACCCGGTTTTACTGAAACCGACCAACGATAAAAGCTCGCAGGTGGTCCTGAACGGTCGTCCGGTCGGCAACATGTCCGCCAAGGACTATTTCGGTGTGCAGAATCAGAAAGAAGCTCTTTTCAGAGAGGCCATCGAGGCATTCAAACGTCTGGAAGCCCGCTATAACCCGATCGTACTGGAGGGAGCCGGAAGCATCTCCGAACTGAACCTCCGCGACCGCGATATCACCAATATGCGCATGGCGATACAGGCGGATGCCTCTACCTATCTGGTAGCCGACATCGACCGCGGCGGCGTATTCGGTTCCGTTTACGGCACGATCGCCTTACTCAAACCTGAGGAACGGGCACAGATGAAGGGGATCATCATCAATAAGTTCCGCGGAGACGCATCTCTGTTCGAAGAAGGACGGACACTGTTGAAAGAGCTGACAGGAATCCCGGTCGTGGGTGTCATCCCCTGGTTTCGGGATATCAAGATAGAGGAAGAAGATTCGGTAGCGCTGGATATGAAAACGAATACCTGGCAGGACGGCAAGATCAATGTCGCCATTATCCTGTTGAAGCGTATGTCAAACTTCACGGATTTCGACGTACTGGATATGGACCCACGTTTCAATCCTTACTACACAAGCAATATAGACGAAATAGAAAAAGCGGACATAATCCTGCTGCCAGGCTCAAAGAATACTCTCGCCGACCTCCAAAGCATCCGCGCCAACGGTATTGCCGATGCTGTCGTTCGTGCATTCAAGAAAGGGAAAAAAGTGATCGGTATCTGCGGCGGCTACCAGATGATGGGTGCCCGCCTGGAAGATCCGGAAGGAATAGAAGGGAACATTCCTGCCGTGCCGGGATTAGGGTTACTCCCCCAATGCACCGTTATCGAGCAGGAAAAAGTAACGAAACAAAGCCGTTTCACCTTCCGTTCCGGTTCTCCAATGGCATGCAAAGGATACGAGATACATATGGGACAGACTGTCCTTTTCGGAAATGCTCCCGAAAGCCCGGTCGCTTTGCTCGAAGACGGCAGGAAAGACGGTTATTATCTGAACGACCGCTGCTGGGGCAGTTATATGCACGGCATCCTCGACAACCCGGAAGTACTCGACAACCTCGCCGAAGGTTTCAACAAGGAAACCGATTCCGTCCCATTCGATTATGCGGCATTCAAAGAAGAACAGTACGACAAATTAGCAGAACTGGTCAGGAGACATGTGGATATGGAGTATATTTATAGTACTTTATAATCTATATAAAATATCACCTCCATAACCCGTCATTTCCATGCACTAATTTCTCCACCTCTCCATATTGATCTTTTTTGAGTTGAAGGGAGTTGTAAGAACGGCGATAATTCAGGGAATGGATATCTGAACCGACAAAATCATAATGGCTGTTTTTCAGTAGAGAAACAGCTGTCTTATGAGATAACGGGCCATAGAAGCCCATTAAGGAAAAAATATTCAATTGAAATTTACATCCGTGCTCTTTTAGTTTCAGCAACTCGTTTATATTCCAAAAACCATAACGCTCAGGATGCGCCATTACAGGAATATAACCATTCAGTTGCATATCATACAGCTTCTCAAACAAATCTCCCGGAGCCTGCAAGCAGGAGACTTCCACAAGGACATGCTGCCCGTCATACGATAACAGTCCCTCCTCCATCCGCTCGTAGAAACATTCATCCAGCATATATTCGGCAGCCAGACGCATATCCACATGTATATGTGCACAACTTTCCCTGAAAGCCCCGAACCGTTCTTTCAAACTTACAGCACGGTTTTTCGTCAAATCAGCCATGATATGAGGCGTAAGGAATATACGTTCCACACCACGCTCTTCCAGGAAAGTCAGCATTTCCCTACTGTCATCCAAAGAGGAAAACCCATCATCCACCCCCGGCAACAAATGCGTATGAACATCTGTCATACCAGGCCATAACTCCTTCTTTCCGAAAAAAAGAGAAGAAAACAATGCACACATAAATATTTACTCTTATTGAATAATGAATCATACAAAAGTAATCTAAAATAAACATTTAGCAAATTATTCTCAAACCAAGAACCTAACTTCTCTAATGTCACACCAAATGTCCACTGGCGGCATTTTATCCAATCACCATATTTTCAAAACCTTTATATTTGTATCGATATATTTAGTTTAGTATCATAAATAACTATAGATAATTATTATTTTACTGTTTATAAAGGAAAATGTCCAAAATGGTATTACTTGTGAAAGTGATACCATTTTATTTTATAGAAACCTTTCGAATATGCATCATTCCCAATACGATCCACACAGAAAGAACAAAGGGGGCAGTCAGTGTTGTCAAACCATCCTTCATACCTGCAATCTGTAGTAAGACTGACAATAAGATCGCAATCGTAGCCCATCCTGCACTTTGCCAGTTATTTCTTCCAAGCGCAATCCCGCACAAAACTCCATTATACCCTAATAAGCCGGCATTCAATACCTCATAATCCGTCCAAAACGGCAAAACAATTCCTATCGGCAGCAAGGCGCCCCAAACCGTATACAAAGCATCCCAACGGGAATTCACACAGATGGCTGCCAGGAAAAATAAACCCGACAAGACCGTTCCCCCCTGGAACATCACCTGCCCTATATTCAAGCTGAAAGCACGGAAAAGGTCAGCATGCGATTCTGCATCTGACGCTGCGGAAGGGAATAATAATGAAGGAAACAGAAACCTGCAGCCAACCAGCAGCAACCAGACGGAAAGAATAAAAGGCGCAGTAAAACCCGGTATTTTATTCCGGCAATTAAACCCATGAGCAATCCAGGTCGAAAGCACAGACCCAAATAACAGCAGCAACACAGAGCTCACCGTCACCGGCATAAATACACCTACGGCAATTCCCACGAGGGTTCCGTTAAATCCATATAAACCATCCTCAATCTCCTGTCGGTCGTATCCGAACAACCAGGCAGTCAGCGTACTGATAAGATTCCCAACTACGGCCAAAACTGCCAACAGCCATGAATTACAAGCTATTCCGATCAGCATCAATAAACCGGAAAGCGCATTGTTCTGAAACATCACTTGCCCAATACCACGAGCTAAAACAAAAAAATACTGATACATAATTATTTAAGACGATTCACTCGGGCTACCTCATCCAGCTTCACGCATACGGTAGCTCCCAACTGTTCCAAATATAGTAATAAATGATTCTTCTTTATCTTCTTGACCTTTCCGGATACATGCTTCATGGCTCCCGCCAAAATTTCAACCTCTTCACCGGGGCAAAGGGCATGTTCGGCTGCCTGGTCCAGAAACTCCTGAATGGCATCTATCTCTTTCTGGCGGACTATCGCCGGTTTCTTGTTATAAAAGACAATACGGACAACGCCATAGACACGAAGCAAATCGCGCAATACATCATCGGGGCAACGGACAAAAATATAGGAATTAAACAATGGGACTTCAACTATTTTTACCCGGTCAGACCATACACGGGGTGTACGGTGCAATGGCAAAAAACATTCAACACCTAAAGCTTCAATGCGTTCTTTCACCTGTTTTTCTGCCCGGGGAGCAGTATATAGTACATTCCAGTTTGTAGTATTCAAAGGGGGTGTCATTATCTTTTTTTGTTTAAAGGCACAAATATAGGACTATTTTTCGTATAATTGCAAAACTGTTTGCGAACACAAGAATTTAATACCATGAATAGAAGAAGTTTTTTACAGAAATCAGCCATATCAGCGGCTGGCCTCGGTTTATCACCGTTATTCGGAAGCGCTTACGGAACTGTTTACGGACAGGCGGCTCCGAGTAACAAAGTAAAAGTAGCCCTGATCGGATGTCGTTCGATGGGATTCTCCAACCTGAGCAATTTTCTGAAATATCCGGAAGTAGAATGTGTCGCCCTTTGCGATATCGATGACGAATGGCTGAACAAACGGGCTGCCGATGTGGAAAAAAGTACCGGAAAGAAGGTGCCCCACCTATATAAGGACTGGCGCAAGGTGATCGACAATAAGGATGTAGATGCAGTCATCATCGGAACGCCCGACCATTGGCATTGCCTTCCGACCGTTTATGCTTGCCAGGCAGGTAAAGATGTCTACGTCGAAAAGCCGCTCTCCAATACGATCGAAGAATGTAACCTGATGGAAAAAGCCGCCCGCAAATATAACCGGATCGTCCAGGTCGGACAATGGCAGCGCAGCGACCCGCACTGGGACGAAGCAGCCAACTACCTGAAAGCCGGAAATATCGGTCGTATCCGTACGGTAAAAGTATGGGCTTACCAGGACAGCAAACCGACATTGCCTGTTATTGCCGACAGCCCTGTTCCTGCCGGAGTAGATTATGACATGTGGCTCGGACCGGCTCCGAAACGTCCGTTCAATATCTACCGTTTCCATTATAACTTCCGTTTCTTCTGGGATTATGCCGGAGGACTGATGTCCGACTGGGGTGTCCATCTGCTGGATTATGCACTGGAAGGTATGGGAGCCGACCTGCCTGCCCGTGTTTGTTCCGGAGGCGGCAAGTTCGCTTATCCCGACGATGCGATGGAGACTCCCGATACATTGATGGCAACTTATGCTTACAAGGATTTCAATATAATCTGGGATCATGCCTGCGGAATCAATCACGGTCCGTTCGATAAGAAAGAGGGACTGGCGTTCTTCGGCGAAAACGGTACGCTGGTGCTCACCCGTGCCGGTTGGGAAGTTCTTCCCGTTATTGCCGGAAAAGAAGCACGCATGGAAGCTGTTCCGTTCAAAAAAGGCGAAGGGAAAGGATTGTATAACCATGTCGGGAACTTCCTGAGTTGCATCAAGAGCCGGGAATTGCCCCATGCCGATATTGCCATCGGCGCACGGGTTGCCAAGATGTCTCATCTGGCAAATATATCCTGCCGGCTGCAACGTGAAGTGCGTTGGGATGATGCCAATAGCGTGTTTATCGGTGATAATGAAGCGACTGCCTTATCAAAGGCCTATTACAGGGCTCCGTGGGAATTGCCTAAATTGTAAAGAGGGAAAATATAATTAGCAGAAAACGTTCAGTATCTTTTGAAAATCAATTATTATATGTACATTTGTTCCATATACACGAACATATAAAATTGATATACCTAAATGAACAGCGTATATGCTAATTATTCGAGAGAAGACCTGATCGGCGAAATCGAGAGGTTGAAAGCGACAGGCTCCTCCGTTACTGATGAAAAAGCATATAGAAATCGTATTCTGACCAATGCTATTGCATTGAGGAAAACCTTCTCGGATGTTTTGTCATTATTAATGAAACCAGGAGAAAAGGACATTATCGACCGGTCTCTACTGATTGTCCTGAAGTTTTTTGATGTAGACAGGGTCTATATCGGAAATTACAAAAATGACGAATCGACTTTCGGCTTCACGCATGAAGTTACCCGCCAGGGTATTATCTCCATGCGTGAAGATCTTTTAGTCGGTATGTCCAAGGATGATTTTCCCTGGTGGATAAAAACAATCGACGATAAGAAAGACATTGTCATCAACGACATTGCTCAAATGCCGGAGGAGGCTGCAGCCGAACAAAAAATAGTCATGCTTCAGGATGTAAAATCACTGCTCGTGATTCCTATTTTTTTCGAAGGGAATATCAATGGTTTCATTGGTCTTGATTCAGTAAAAAAGTATCGCAACTGGACTGCACTGGATATTGAAAACCTGAGAATGCTTACCGATATCATATCGATCGCCATCGAACGCGAGATGGCGCAAGGGATGATGGAACATTCTATGAAACAGGTTTTGAAAAGTGAAGCCAAGTTTCAGATCATCTTCGACAAACTGCCCTGGGGGGTCGAGTTGTATGATGAAAAAGGCATTTTGCTGGATATCAATAATGCCGACCTGGAGATATTCGGAACGACACGCGAGGCTGCAATCGGTCTGAATGCGTTTGAGAATCCTAATATACCGGAATGGGCGAACGTTAAACTGAAAAACGGAGAAGATGTTGAATTTCTTCTGGAATATAACTTCGGCAAAGTGGCTGAAAAGAAATATTTCTCCAGCACGGTAACCAACCAAATCAAACATTTAAGGGTGAAAGGCGTTGTGCTGAAAGACCAGCAGGGCGAACAGCTCGGTTTTTTCTACATCGTCTTCGATGATACCGAAAATTACCACAAGACAGAGGAAATACAATATAACCTGACCAAGCTGAAAGCTGCCGTAGATACCGGCGAATCGGTTATTTGGGAATATGATATCGCAACAGACAGACTGTCGGTCGATTTCAGCCTGAACGACGATGTAGAAAGCAGTCTCTTCCTGACTTATCTGAAACAGGACAGATTCGGCTGTATTGCGGACTTTATCGAGACGTTGCATCCGGACGACAAGTACAAGGTTTACGACCGGCAGTTCAAACGTCTTCTCACCGGAGAGATCGATAAATACGTGTCGGTATATCGCAGGATATTCGATGGCAAGGTGTACTGGCTTAATTCAAATGTTCGTGCTTACAGATATTCTGAAGATGGGAAACCCAGTAAGATTATCAGCTATACATCCAACATTACGGATCAGCGCGAAATAGAATTGGAGTTGCTGAAAGTGAAGGAAGCCGACAAGCTGAAATCCGCTTTCCTGGCAAACATGAGCCACGAAATACGTACACCGCTGAACGCAATCGTCGGCTTCTCCGACCTGGTGGCAGAAACGGACGATCCGGAGGATCAGGCTACTTACCTCGACATTATCCATAAAAATAACGACCTGCTGCTTAACCTGATCGGAGATATCCTGGACTTCTCCAAAATAGAATCGGGCATGCTGAAATACAATATCGAAGATGTCAACATCAGAGAGTTGTGCATGGAAGTATATATGGGAGCTACATTAAAGGTGAAGCCCGGAGTAAAACTTGTCTTCGACAGAAATTTACCACAGATTATCATACGAACAGACCCCCAACGGATCACACAGGTAATCACGAACTTCCTCAACAATGCGATTAAATTCACCGAGGAGGGCAGCATTACTATTTATTACGAGAAGATAATGGATACACTGAAGGTCAGCGTCCGGGATACCGGTATCGGTATTTCTGAAGAGAACAGGACACGTGTATTCGAGCGTTTCATCAAGATCAATGATTTTCATCAAGGGACAGGTCTTGGTCTGACCATCAGCAAAACGATCGTTGAATATCTTGGAGGTACCATAGGGGTAGACTCCGTGCAAGGCGAAGGTTCCACTTTCTGGTTTACTTTACCTTTACATTATAAAGGAACTCCCGTGAACTGAAAATAGAAAAGCCGGTTGAAGCAATTTTCAACCGGCTTTTCCATTTATACGGATATCTTTTTATTGAGGCATCGGAGCAGCTGAAGGAGGAGGTGTCTTTGTTCCCCATTCCTTATTGGCTTTCGGGCCCATCTCCAGTTCCAGCAAACCACCCTGTGCAATGTCACTATGATTGAACCACGGCTGGTTCAGCACTTCACCGTTCAGGCGGGCAGACTGTACATATTTGTTTTCCGGAGAGGCATTATTCGCTTTGACCTCGAAGGTATTGCCATTACCCAGGTCGACCTTTACGTCCGTAAATACCGGGCTACCGATATTATAAGTCGGAGAACCTGGAGTAACCGGATAGAATCCCATCTGGCTGAATACCACGAAAGCAGACATACCGCCACCGTCTTCATCACCCGGAACACCCATTACGTCGTTACGGAACCACTGGTTCAACAACGTACGGATACGTTTCTGCGTCTTCCAGGGCTGGCCGGCATAGTTATACAGATACGGGATATGCAGGCTCGGTTCGTTCGCCATCGAGAACATTCCCACGTTACCGGTATGGTCGGGCAGGAATGAATAGAAACTCCATTTAGACATTCCCAGCGGTTCGTTGAACATAGAATCGAGCGCCGAAGTGAAGACTTTGTCTCCGCCGATCATGGAAATCAGGTCGCCGATATTATGCTGTACGTCCCAGCGGTATACATAGCCGTTGTTTTCATCGTAGTAATCACGTGCACCCAGTCCACCGTCGTAACGGTAATCCATCGGTTCGATGAACTTGCCGTCCTTATCTTTCGGGTGGAAGAAACGGGTTTCCGGATTGAACACATTACGATAGTTATACGATTCGCGCAGATAATGTTTAGCTTCGTCTGTCTTGCCCAGTTCGGCTGCGATCTGTGAAAGACACCACTGGTCGTAAGCAGTACCCAAGGTAACGGCTACCGGCTGGCGTTTCTCCCAAATAGAGACATTGGCTACGGTTTCTTTTTCGCCGGGCTTCAATGCCGGGATATAACCGTGTTCCTTATAGAAATCGTCCAGCCATCCGGCAGGAGCAGCAGACCAGGGGATCAGTGTTTTCTCTTCGATACCTTTCTTTGAGGCTATATAAGCCTTTTCGAGGTCGAAACCGCGTACGCCTTTCTTCCAGGCATCGATCACGGTTGCTACGGCATGATTGGAGTTCATACGACGGGAATCACCGGTTACTTCCGGGAAGGTAGGCATCCAGTTCGTACCCATCTGTTCCGCCATCAGCAGAAAGGAATTGATCATATCGCTTTCACGTTCGTTATCGATCAGGATACGCAACGGGTGGGTTGCACGGTAGGTATCCCAAATCCAGTCGTCGGTATAGAACGGACGACCGCCGTCTTCATGTATCTTGCCGTCGAAAGCACTGTAATAGCGTCCGTCTTCGCTCAGGTTGACCGGACGTTCGTAGCAACGGTACAGAGAAGTATAGAACACCACCTTGTCGTCTTCCGTTCCGCCTTGTGCCTGTATCTTGCCGAGGGCGTCGTTCCAATCGTTACGGGCGATCTTGGCTACCACATCGACATCGTAGGCAGCTATTTCACGTTCGAGGTTCTTCTTTGCCTGTTCTTCGCTGATAAACGAGATACCGTAGCGGACACCCAGCTTCTTCACATCGTTTCCGTAAGAGAGGACAAGAGCTGCGTCCTTACCTTCTACTGATGTTTCGCCGTATTTCACGGTATTATCGCTTACTACGCCGCATTGCTGCGGGGTCTTATCGGTTTCAGCATACAGGTAAACTTTCGTTTTCCGGTCGACAAACTGGTAACCGCTGACGCTTTTGCCATCGCTCTTCAACTGTCCGTTACGGCTGTTGAAGATCAGATAGGCAGGACCTTCTCCTTCAAACGTAATGCCATATACGGCACTCTGATGAGACGGGGCAAAGTCGACATCGATATTGTTGTCGTCCAGGTATACCTGATAACGATACGGATAGATCTTTTCCTGATCGTAGCTGTAGTTGATCACCGGCTTCAGTCCGGATTCTTCTCCCTGGTACGGGCTCAGGTTGAAAGCGGAACTTCCGCGATGGCTGGTCACGATGACTGGCAGTCCGCTTAACATATCGCCGGTAAAGTCGGCACGCTCCGGATATACGCGCAGCATGCTGTTAGGCAGATGTACGGTCGGATAGGTCGGAACCAGCAGGTGACTGATATTTCCCATATACGGGTTCACATAGTCCACCGGACTTTTTTGCGGGGAAGACATTTCCCCGCCGGGGGTACAGGATGCCAGCAAGAATACAGAAGCCAGCAAAGCTATACCCGTTTTCACATTTTTGTTTACATTCATATACGCTTATTTCTTCTTTGTTTTACCGATCAGTTTGCTCAACCCCTCTTCATTGACAGAGAATGAATAAGGCAGATCTTCCGGATTGACACCTCTGTTCAGGTTAGGCTTGTCGCCCATTCTGATATCGAGTACGCCGCCTTTCAGCAGTTCGTTATGGTCGAGGTAGTTCTTGGTATAGTTCACGCCGTTGAACGACATCGATTCGATATAGATATTCTTGTCGCTGTTCTCCGGTGCGTTGATCACCAGGTTCTTGCCGTTTTCGAAATGCAATGTCGCCTTTTTAAATAACGGAGCGCCCAACACATACTGAGTCGTTCCCGGAGCAACCGGATAGAAACCGAGAGCAGAGAATACATACCAGGCAGAAGTCTGACCGTTATCTTCGTCACCGCAATAACCGTCCGGTGTCGGAGTGTACATCTTGTTCATCACTTCACGCAACCAATACTGAGCTTTCCAGGGTTGTCCGGCATAGTTATACAGGTAGATCATATGCTGGATCGGCTGGTTACCGTGAGCGTAGTTACCCATGTTCATGATCTGCATTTCGCGGATTTCATGGATCACCTGACCGTAATAGCTGTCGTCGAACAAAGGCGGAACGGCAAATACGGAGTCGAGCATCATTACGAAAGAATCTTTACCACCCATCAGGTCGATCAGTCCCTGCGGATCGTGGAAAACAGACCAAGTATAATGCCAGCTGTTTCCTTCTGTAAAGGCATCCCCCCATTTCAACGGAGAGAACGGAGCCTGGAAAGTACCGCCGGCATTCTTGCCACGCATCAGCTTGGTTTCCTTATCGTACAGGTTCTTATAGTTCATGGCACGCTTAGCGTACAGCTCAAGTTCTTTTTTCGGACGGCCCAGTTCTTTCGCGATTTGGTAGATACACCAGTCGTTGTAGGCATATTCCAGCGTACGAGCCGCGTTCTCATGGATCTTCACATCGTAAGGCACATACCCCAGTTTGTTGTAATATTCATGTCCCAGGCGACCGGTAGAAGAGACAGTCGGATGTACATTCTCCGTACCATGGATCAGGCCTTTGTACATCGTTTCCAAATCGTCGACCTTCACACCTTTCACATAAGCATCCACCAGAATGGAAGCCGAATTGTTACCCACCATGCAACCACGATGTCCCGGACTTGCCCATTCAGGGAAGAAGCCGCTTTCCTTATAGGTATTGATCAAACCTTCCTGCATCTCCTTGTTCATCGACGGATACATCAGGTTCAGGAACGGAAACAGGGCACGGAACGTATCCCAAAAGCCGGTATCCGTAAACATATATCCCGGCAATACTTCACCGTTGTACGGGCTATAATGAACGACGTTTCCGGCTGCATCTATTTCATAGAATTTACGCGGGAACAACAGAGAACGGTACATGCAGGAATAGAATGTACGGTACTGGTCTAACGTACCGCCTTCCACTTCGATCTTACCCAGCACATCGTTCCAGGCTTGTTTACCTTTGGATACCAGGGTTTCGAAATTGTCGTTACCCAGCTCTTTCATATTGACGGCAGCCTGGTCGAAGCTGATGAACGAAGAAGCGACTTTGGCATGAACGATTTCCCCTTTCCTGGTCTTGAAACCGATCACGGCTCCCACATGCTTCGAAGTCTGTTCTTTTGCACCTTCTTTCAATGAATTGTCGGCAAAAGTAGCTTCGTAAGTGAAAGGTTTATCGAACTCAATAATGAAATAGTTCTTGAAATTATCAGGTACACCACCGCTGTTCTTGGTCGAATAGCCGATGATCTTGTTCTCTTCCGGAACGACTTTGATATAAGAACCGTTATCCAGCGCATCGACAACGATGTAGGAATGGTCGTTTTCCGGGAATGTGAAACGGAACAGAGCCGCACGGTCGGTCGGTGTCAGTTCGGTTATCACGTCATGGTCTGCCAGATAGGCTTTATAATAATAGGGTTTAGCCACCTCGCTCTTATGAGAGAACCAGCTGGCGCGTTTATCCTGGTCGAACTCGGGAGCACCTACTACCGGCATAATAGCAAACTGTCCGTAATCATTGATCCAGGGACTGGGTTGGTGGGTTTGCTTGAACCCGCGGATTTTATTTGCCGTATAGGTATACTGCCATCCGTCTCCCATCTTTCCTGTCTGTGGCGTCCAGAAGTTCATACCCCAGGGGCGGGCAATAGCAGGATAGGTATTTCCCGTCGACAACTCAAAACTGGACTGAGTTCCCATCAACGGCATTGCATACTCTACCGGATCGAAAGCATTCGTACCGGAAGCTGCCATAGCAGGCTTCCCTACCCACGCCATCATCGTGACCAAAGCGAGAGCCAATACATTTTTCTTATTCATGTTTTACTTATTTTTAGTTGATACATCACAAGTTTAAATTTAGCCAAATCATCAAATACATTATTCACACAAATATAAAGACAATCCGGTACAGATGGTACACAAATATATTTAATTCGCATACAAAATCACTGAAAGGGGCTCTTTTTATGAAAAAAGGAGGAGTAAACCTACTCCTCCCCTCCCTATCCGGATGATCCGGATACTCAAATACCAACTAAAATGAAAACACTTTTTATCCTATTTTATTACCAGGATAATTTTATAAACTTATTCTCCCACGGAGCAAAGTCTGTCGATCCGTTACCTGAAACCGGATCTCCTACGACATCACATACAGTGATTTTCGTAAAGTTGACCTTGTCGGATTTAACGGCAAAGGCAGCCGGTTTACCATCTACCTCACGCAACTGGAGCATGACTGCCTTTTCTCCTTCGACCGGCTTCATGTTTACCAGCAACAGGTTCGCAGGGGTAATCGTAAAGATGGATGCCGGGGTTATCACTTCGGTACCTTTGGCCCCTGCCGGTAAGACACGGGTCAGGAACGGAATACGGTTCTCCCAGGCAAAACGGGTGGCATAGCCGATAGAGTTGTCTTTATCGGAATTGATGAAATAGCTCCATTGTAACTCACCCATCTGGTCGGCATTGAAATTGGTTACCCAATAGTTGTTCATCGGCCAGGAGTACATGTTGGTCGACTGAGGAACGGCCCCCGCTTTATAACGTCCCGTATTGATCGCACCGAACTGCATCAAAGGGATCTCAGGGCTACCCATAACAACCTGCGACTCGCTGTTGCGTGCCATGGCAAAGTTCTGCACCGTATACCAGTCGTTCGATGATCCGGGGATCTGGTCGACACCAGCTTCGATGATACCGCCGGGAACGTCGAGCATGATCTTCCCCTGATTTACCTCAAACGGGAACGAGATATAGACTGCTTCCGGATCGGTAATAGCCTTCTTACGGAGGCGGTACACGATTTCAATCTTCTTGGTCACGTTGAAGACACGGAACTCTACCATCAGGTTGTTCGGCTCGCGACCTGCCACTGTCTCACCACGGAAGCGGTAAGTATCCCAAATATCTCCCTTTTCGTAACGCTCGAAACGGATCCGTTCCGGACGACGACGGAGGAATTGCGGAACGCGGTATTGTTCCATCGGGTGACGGCTGTCGATGATCTCGTAGATGAACTCTCCCATCTCCCACTCTGCATTGGGAGTCGTCAGTTCCTTATTCAACTCTTTGTCGAAAAGTTTGCTGATAGTCCCCTTGCGCGGATTGAAGTCAATGGCATACCAGGGATTTTCCACATGTGCATTCTCCAACTTCTCTGCAGACTGTATGGCAGGACGAGGAGCGTCCTTTACCTTAATATAATACTGGGCATATCCCAAAGCCGGTACGTCTTTCACATAAAGAGACCAGTACGTTCCGTCCGAACGGCTTTCCGCCGGTTGGGCGGGAATGACATTACCCGAAGCATCCACTATCTCGAATGCCTTTTCACGCGGCAGGATCTGGTGGTCGATATAAACTTTGGCTATGCCGCTATAGGTCCAGTTCAACGTGTTGAAGACGGCGACGGACGGGTATTCGGCTTTCGGCACGAAAGACTGCAACAATCCCATCGTCACCTCTCCCAGCAGACCGGAATGGCGGTAAGCTTCCCAGGCATACGATTGCTTCAGGGAACGTTGTTCCCAGGTCTCCTTGCAGTAGGCATCACGCACACTTTCACTGTAGCCGAAGGTGTGTTCGTCATAAAACAACAGGGCTTTGTTGATATCATATATCTGATCGTCTATCTGCGCAGGAAGTTTGGCTCCGAGCATACCGGCAAAAGACAATCCTGCCTGATTGGCGATGATGTCTGAATGGGTGATACGGGAAATAGCCGCTTCACGTGCACCGGATCCAAAGCCGTCGGTCCACCAGTCGGGCCATGCACCACGGATGGTCTGTATCTTATCGGCATAGTTCGATTCCACCTCTTTGATGAACTCGCTGGCTACGGCTGTACGTATTTTAGGCCATTCGTATTTCTCGTTCCACTTCATCAACATCTCGCAACTCTTTGTCGAAGGGGGCGAGTTGTCCGTGAAATAACCGGAATGCTGGGCGGCAACGATATCGTACGGATAGTTTTTCGCTTCCATCTCTCCCAGATAATTCAGGACACGTTCTTCGAACTGTTCGAAGTTATCGGTATGGATACCGAAGAAATTACCCTGGTTATAATGCTCGGCGCGGTAGGTTAAGACCTTCTTTCCCGAAGGAGACTGCCACCAAAAGACGGTCGGGATATCGAAACAGATCAGGGCACGGTGACCATGTGTTCCCATATTGACATACTTCACACCGGCATCGGCAAAGAACTCGCTGAAACACCAGCCGATACCGTTCACATCGTTCTGCATGGCGACTTCCGCCTTCAAACCGGCATCACGGAATTGTTTCAGGGGATACAAGGAAGCGGCCAATGTCTGCTCGTCCGGCAGTTCGTCGAAGTTCAGATACATAGCAGCCAGTTCGATACGTCCTTCCGCTACCCGTTTCTTTAATCGGGCAATCTGTTCGGCCGGACGGCATTTCAGGTATTCGCTGACAGCCCAGGCGATCTCACAAGTCCAGCGGAACTTGGCGAAGTCGGGATAATTGTCGGTTGCATCGCAATAGTCGAGGGCATAGTCGATGTAGCGGAGGTGTTCCGCCAGAATCTCGGTCTGCGAACGGGTGTAACCGATATCGGTATGGGTATGCTGTACCATATTCATCTGCCAGTGACGGACTGGTTTCACATCTATCTGAGTAGACTCTTTTTCTTTTCCAACCGTTACCGTCAGAGGCAGTTGCACGGCAGACTGCACAGCCGGTATCTCAAAAAAGAAGGGGTTAGCGCCATCATTCAGCTTCTCCTTTCGCGACTGGTTTCCCAACGTAAGTGTTGCAGTAACAGGCGCACCGCTATGCTTCACGGTTACCCGTACTTTCTGTACCGGACCTTTCGCCGTTTTATATAAAGCAGGGAAAAGATGAGTTTCGATCCCCGGAGGTGCAGTCGATGCACTCCACACGGCGGAAGACATCGTAAATAATGCCAGCCCTGCCAGGAACAAGTTTTTTAATGTTTTCATAAGCATCTATTTTTTATCTATTCGAAAAGAGATAAGACAAATATAAAGGAGACAGAGCAGGAGGATGGATAATCCCGCAACCTGCCCGAAGCCATCTGCTACGACTCCCATCAGCGGAGTAATCAGCGCACCTCCGGATACTCCCATGATCATCAGAGCCGATATTTCGTTTGACCGTTCCGGTTTATGCTGAAGGGCGAACGAGAAGATGATCGAAAAGACATTCGCACAGGCCAGTCCTACAATAACGATCATCACGAACATGCTCCATGTAGCAGGGACAGCCAGTAACAGGATAAATGCCACGATTGCCACAAACATGCTATATTTCAGGAAGCGGCTTGCCGAAAGTTTTGCCAGCAGGAGAGCACCGACAAACGATCCGATCGTACGGGCTGCGAAGTACAGGCTGGTTCCCAATCCGGCTTCCGAAAGAGGCATACCCGTACGGTCTATCAATAATTTAGGGATAGTCGTATTCAGACCCACATCTATGCCGACAATAAAAAGGATTCCGAGGAACAAGGATACAATATATTTATCATTGAAAAGGGATACTGTCGTACCAAAGGTCACATGGGCTTCCTCCAGCTTTTCCTTTCCCGGAATAATGGAGATAAGCCAAATTGTAGAGATCAGTGTCGTTACAGAATATACGGCAAAGATCAGTTTCCAGTCCCCCCAGAAAGAAGCGGCTACACCGGCAATGATCGGACCCAGAAAAGAGGAGATCGCCTTGATGAACTGCCCCAGGGTCAGTACACTGGTTATGCGGTCCGGATTGACGACATTGGCGACCATCGGGTTCAGGGAAACCTGAAGGATCGTATTACCGATACCCAACAGCGCAAAAGTCAATAAAATACAGGGGAAGTCATAAAAGAACAAAGGAAGCAGCATAGCGAGGGCGGTTATGGCCAACGCTATCACTACGGTATTACGCCGTCCGACTTTCCCCATCAGGATACCTGTCGGAATGGAAAACAGGACAAACCAAAGGAAGACCATCATCGGCAACAGGTTGGCAAGCGTATCGGAAAGGGAAAAGTCCACCTTTACGTAATTAGTCGCAATGCCTACAACATCTGCAAAGCCCATCACAAAGAATCCGAAGAGGATGGGGTAAATGGCTTTTGAATTTTGTTTATTCATGGTATATATTCTTTATTTGTAATCATCCACTGCACGATTACCCATATCCATCTCCAAACGCCCTCCGGCAGTGATTGTTTCAAAAGGAATACGAATGGCAGGATACACCTCGCCATTCAGACGGTATTGCTGCACATAGACATTTTTCTTACTATTGTTCTTTGCTTCGATAACGAACTCTTTTCCTTTATAATATTGGTTGTTGAGTTGGATGGTTATCTTGTCAAATACCGGACTGCCCAAAGCAAAGGAAGGCGTTGAATCCGTCAGGCCTTTCACGTCGAACATTCCCAGCGAAGCGATCACGTACCAGGCACCTAACTGGCCCTGATCTTCATCCTGTCCGTAACCGTAACCATGTATTCCGTCCGTACCGTAGAACTCATCGAGGATGGCACGTACCCATTTCTGGGTTAGCGAAGGGCGGCCGGCTTCATTGAACAACCAGGAGATATGCAGGCAAGGCTGGTTACCGTGGTTATACAGGGTTTGCAGGCCGGCAAAGGCACCTACTTCCGTACCACCACTGAATATCAGTTTTTGAGAAACCGTAAAGATGCTATCCAGGCGCTGATTGAATACGTCCGCTCCTACCTTGCCGGCTAATGCTTCCGCATCATGAGGCACATAGAATGTGTACTGCCAGGCATTTCCTTCCTGGAAACCGCGCCAGACCTGCATCGGGTTGAAATCACCGATAAACTGTCCGTCTGCCTTTTTCGGGCGTACGAAATTGGTCGAAGGGTCGTAGATACGTTCCCAACCTTTGGACAGCCACATCAGCCGATCGTAATCTTCCGTCTTACCGAGTTTCTTTGCCCACTGGGCTACGGCCCAAGCGCTATAAGAGTACTCCAGGGTATGGGAAGCTGAGAACATAAACGCTTCGTCCGGTCCGTCGCCTTTATCCATGTGGGGGACATAACCGTATTTGAGGAACATGTCTGTATCGACCTTACCGGCACCCAGCGGACGGTTGGTTCCGTCGAGTTCATTCTTGAGGGAGGCTTCGTAGGCCAGGTCTACGTCAAAGTCGCGGATACCGCATTGGTAAGCACCTGCTACAATCGTACTCAGCAGGTTCGTGCCGACACCCGATACGTAACGGCTGTTGGCAATACCGTCCGCCAGCCATCCGGCATCTTTATAGACCAACAAATGGCTGCTGATGTAATCGGAAGCATATTCAGGATAAGCCAATACCCATACCTGCGATAGGTTCCACTGGGCACCCCAGGCGGCATCGGTATTATACAGGTTATGCACCGGCTTGCCATCTTTCACAGGAATCTGTCCGACACTGCCGTCGTTGCGGGGATAAGCTCCGTTCACGTCGCTCGCCAGCCCGCGTCCGAGCAGGGCATGATAGAGGCCGGTGTAGAATTTCACCTTGTCTTCTTTCACAGGAGTTTCTACGCGGATACGTCCGAGGTAGTCTTCCCATTGCTGATGGGCAGCTTCTTTTGCCTGGTCGAAGGTGAGTGTAGGTGCTTCCGTCGCCAGGTTCAGGCGGGCATTCGCTACGGAAGTGTATGAGAGGCCGACCTTGGCCGTAATACTTTCGCCTTCGTTCGTTTTATAAGTGAGGTACAAACCGGAGCCAATACCTGAAATATGCCGGGCGTCCGGCTGCACCTTTTCTCCGATAAATGTACCGTAACCTTCCGGCTGTTTATCCAGCCGAGCGAAGAAATAGAGAGGTACTTCTGCTCCAGGCTGATATTTCTTTACGTATCCCGGCAGAGTGATTACCCAGCCTTCTACTGTTCCATCTTCGTTCAGGGTGACGGAGGCATCTTTCACAGCACCGCTCTCCCCCTGCCTGTTACCGATATCGAATAGAATACGGCTCTCGTCGGATGCCGGGAAGGTATAACGCTGGAAAGCCACACGGGGCGTAGCGGTCAGTTCTGCACGAATATCGTAATCCTGCAGATTCACGGAATAATAGCCGGCCGTTGCGATCTCTTCCGAATGGTCGAAACGGGAACGATAGCCAGTTCCGGTTGAATCGTCCACAGCACCGGGGACAGTCTTCAACTCGCCCACTGTCGGCATCAGAACGATACCGCCTACCTGGAACTCATGCAGGCAAGGGAAACCTTCGATCGAAGTATCCCGGTAATCATAGCCGGTAGCTTCCCAGCCGGAGTTATTCCCCAAATGCCCGTTAGTCGACGGGGCAGGCTTTGCCATTCCGAAAGGATAAGCTCCCGGAGTGAAATGGAACCAGCGGCAATGGGCTGTCCCGATACGCGGCTCCACATATTGGGACAGTTCTTCGGCAGCTTTCTCCTCCTTTACCGACGAACAGGCAATAACCAGTCCACCTGCCAGCAAACAAAGGGCCGCACTTAATAGATTGTTTTTATTCATGACGTAACTTGTTTATTTTTGAAGTTGACAGTTGACAAGTGACAGTTGACAGATATTTCGGCTTTCAGCCGATTTATTTATCGAGCGCGAAGCTCATCTGTCAACTGTCAACTGTCATCTGTCAACTAATTTGTCAACTGATTTAGAGCGTAAACATAAGCACCCAAAGCTACTGAACGGCTGGCTCCCTGCTTACTGATCATGACTCCGATACGTTTGCAAGGGTCATAATCCACTTCACGGCCTGAACCGGGGACACGTATCTTCACTGCTTCTCCTTTTGCAAACAGATTGAACTCAGCCTCGTCATCCAGATTATAGGCTTTACTTTGCAAGCGACAGAAACGACTGCCGTCCATCATACCGGTCTGGCTGTTCATCTCCTGTAAAAGTGCAGGAAGAATATATTTGGCTGCACCGGTCAGACCACCGCCAATCACGACCAGGCCGTCGATCAACGTGATAGCTTGTGCAATGGCATCTCCTGCCATCTCTCCCAACTCGGCAAAAGCACGAAGGGCTGCTTCCTGATTACCCGGGCGGATACCTTCTGCCATATCGAATATATCTTTCGGAGTATAAACATGGGGGTCCCCGGAAAGCTCCCGGTACACGCGTTGTACGGCACGGATACTCACGCTTTCTTCCACGATATATTGCTGATATTTCTTATTGCGGAAACACCAGATGTCACCTCCGGCAGCATTATCGCCCATCAGCAGATTTCCGTCGATAACGACTCCGGCTCCGAAGCCCGTGCCCAGTGTGACACCCAGCAGGTTTTTATAACGTTTGATACTACCTGCCTTTTCCAGACGGTTGTTTATTTCCGGTAAAGCACCGGTCAGTGCTTCCCCGTAGGCAAAAAGGTCACCGTCATTATTTATGAAGACAGGGATATTGAATATATCTTCCAGATACGGGCCTAATGCCACACCTCCCCGGAAAGAGGGAAAATTCGGCAGGTCACCGATGATACCTGCCGGATAGTCTGCCGGACCGGGAAAAGCGAAGCTGATAGCGACCGGTGGTTCCGGTAATTGCTCGCGGATACGGGTAAAACCTGTTGCCAGCTGTCCCAGGCATTGTTCCTGACTACAGGCACAGGAGGGTAAAGTGATCGGGGTCACGATCTCGTCGCCCCCGCGGATAGCCGAGAAGACCAGGTTGGTTCCTCCGGCGTCGAGGGTCATTACTATGCGGTTATCGTTACTATACATTATATATATGTGTTTTAATTGGTATTCGATTTTATCCTTTCACCCGAACGTATGCCTTTATCGTCCCACAGGTTTTCCCTTCGGAAATACCATACGGGCGAATGGTGTAATCGCCGACGATGGCAGGAACGATAAACGTTTCGGCATAATGGACAATGAAAGGTTCAAACGCATTCGTCGGACTTTCCACGATCAGCTCATCCCCTTCGATCACATTAAAAACGTTGACTCCCCCACCCGTATTGTGCGGTACCTTTCCGGTAAACCAGTGACGACGGGTTTCGATAAACTCATTCTCATGCAGGCCGGTACGTTCTTCCACCCAACCTTCGCCTTCTGCACGAGGTTCGAAATGGTTGACCAGCTGATCGCGTACGAAATCGGTCTGCCGTTCCCACTGGATCACATGGGAGCCGTGTTTGATATTGATTGGACGCGGCTTACCGTCCAGTCCCAAACGCCCCCAATCCCACAGTTTGAAGGTGAAAAGGCTGGGTGTCGCACTGATCTCAAGCACCATCGCATTCGAACCCGAACAATGGATAGTCCCGTTCGGGATCAGGTAATGGTCATGTTTCTTTGCCGGCCATTTGTTCACATACTTCTCCGTATCGAAGGGTTCGCCCGATACCTGTGCTTCATTCAAAGCAGCGATCATCTCTTCCGGATCGACACCGGTTTTCAGTCCGAGATAAACAGTTGCATCCTCACCGGCATCCAACAGGTAGTAACTCTCGTCCTGTGTGTACCAGATACCGAACGTATCATGGATATATTGAGTTGTCGGGTGAACCTGTAAACTCAGATTACCCCCTCCCATCGTATCGAGGAAGTCGAAACGTATCGGGAAGTCCTGTCCGAAACGCGATTCTACCGGACCACCCAATAAGTTACGAGTCTGATAGAACACCAGGTTATTGGAAGCCATCTCGAACAGTTCGCCTGCGACTTTCAGATACAGACTATTCTCTTCCGGCACACAGTCGAAGCACCAGCCAAAATTCTCCTGTTCCTTATCCAGGTCGCATACTTCTTTCATCCACTGGCCGCCCCAGGGTGCAGGGTCGAAGAAGGGAACCACACGGAACGGCTGATGGGCAGTCTTTTCCAGACCGGCGCGCATCGTCTCACCGGTGATCATCTTCGGCATATCAGGAATATGGGTATCCAGCCAGTAATCGACCTTAGGCAGTAATTCTTTCTTCAGGGCATCACAGACATTCCAGTCGATGAAATACCCTCGTTTATAATGGTATGAAGGAGCCTCTTCACGGTTCTTCACGCCTAGCCCGTCGATCTCGCCCCGACGGAAACGCTGCTGGATCTCCCAGCGTGCCATATCGACATAGACCAAGACATCGGCTTCGCGGACAATCTCTGCCGCAGCATGTCCGTAAACAATAACCAGGCCGGTAGCCGCTGCAATCTTTTCGCGGCATTCTTTTACTTTGTCTGCATCCAGGAAGTCCGCATAGTAAAACGATGCGCGACGTCCAAAAAGGCGATCGTCTGTCAGATAAGGATAAGTCATCTTCTCAATGTCTCTTACGCCTTTAAAACACTGATCCGAATGAATCATCAATGAAGGTTCCAACGCTACCAGGTGTTCAGCCAGTTTATCTGTATACACACCATGATAACACTCGATAACAACGACCTTTCGTGCCAACTTTTCCGGGACGTTACATACTTCCTTCAACTTATCCAGAACAGACTCCCAACCTTTCCAAAGAGCCCCGTCGACTGTTGTCGAGGGACTTTTATCGTAATTACTCTTTCTCATTATTTTATTTATTTTCTTCTGACCATTCATTAAACATCTCGATAGCTTTCGCCAGTACTCCTGCCGATCCTTTGAAATGACCGGAACCGCTGGGCACACCACCCATACCGTACCATTCATAGAAACCCTTATTCTGGATCACCCGGTCGATCATCGGTCGTACCTCTTCGTAGGCTTCCTTTACCATACCGTTAGCAATAAGCTGCTGGATCATACGGCCACCGAACCAGGTCCAGTCGCCACCATTCTGATAGATATAGGCTTTCGACATTCCTCCACGGAAAAAGTTTTCCGGATAAGTGGGATACAGGGTCAAACCGATACTCGGCATACCTGACAGGCGGACATTTTCCAACATCTGTGCATTGACAGTTGCTATCTCTTCCGGTGACAAAAGTCCGGCTTCGATGGCAATGGCAGTGCCTCCGTGATAATGCACGTCCAGCTCATTGAAGCCTTCGGGTATCGGGGAGTTTTCGGGATATATATGCGGGATAAACTTCTGACGCTGTGCATCCCAGAGGTGCTTACGTACATTCGCCGAGATATGCTGGCGGAGCTCTTTCCAACGGAGCTTATCGGCTTCATCGGTAGTCATCTCATCCATATAGTCGAGGGCAATGATGAACATGGCATTATCGTATACGTCGATAGCCGGGTCGGACAGTTCGTTCATATCACAACCGAAGTCATCATTGGGCTGCACGTCTCCCCAGTCCGCCGTCATAGCTCCGTAGAGAAGACCGTATTGTTCATTATACCGTTCCCGCATCAGATAGTCGATCATTCCGACCATACGCTGGTAGACGGTACGACCGGCAACCGTTTCATTCAGGATAGAGGTATCACCGGTCTTACGGATATACTTTCCTACGATATGGATCAAAGAGGATTCCTGGTCGGTCTCTACCGTATTCTTAAAAGCGACATGATCGGGGGCTGCCTCCGAATAATACGGATGGTCATCACCCCAGTTGAAGTCTGTTTTCAGAACATAACCGTCTATCATTTCGTCGTTCGGCTGCTGCAAAGCAAAGAACAACAGGATGGCATTACGCAGGTCGGACGGGTTGCTTTCCTCGCAGGCTACCTCGATAAAAGTGTTCATATCGCGTGCCCATATTTGGGAGTAACCGCTTCCGGCGTTGAAACCGCTACGGATTACGGAACGTGCCATACTGTCGACCACATGGAAACTCTGATCGGCAAGGATTTCTTTGGCTAACTGCTGTGTCTCCGTAGGGGCTGTACAAGATAAAAGTCCCCCACAAAACAGGGTAAATAGTAAGTGTCTCTTCTTCATGAATCTGTTGTATAAATATATTGCAAAGATAGAGAGGTTGCTTCTGATTAAAGCATTCATTTGTTTCGATATACTTATACTATCTTACGATTCTTATAACTATAAAAAAAGACTTACGGCTTTTGAGTAAAAACCGTAAGTCTTTTTCCTTATTTCCCGGCAGTATTTTATTCAACGACTACCTCTTTCCCTTCCGTATTCGCCCGGATCAGATTATCATACATCGCTTCACAATAGACCGGCGGCAGATAAAACCGTCCCGGATAGACGGCACAAAGGTTGATCTTGACCGTCACCTGGCGACCGGAAGGCAACTGATCGATATAACTATACACCTTGTCATCGCGGATATCCTGATAATTGATACCGGCAGTCTTGCTGTCGGCTGCCCCTTCGTTGAGGAAGCGGGTATTGAGGATTTCCCAACCGGCAGGGAAGATTTCTGTCAACACCAGGTTGTTGTAACCACGTGCAGACGGGTTCTTTACGGTGACTACGCAGGCGAAGTTCGTTCCCTGCGGCAGCTTGGTGATATCTACCGCACGACCATTCGGATCGGTATAGCTGACGGCCATCGACAGACCGTTGGCATAGGCTTCCTCCTTGCCTTGTGCCGGAATGCCTTCGGTAATGACACGGGCGAACAAGGTCGATTTGCCCGTATTCTTCAATTCCAGAGAAGCAGATACTCCGGCTTTGTCGAGCAAGACTTCCGTCCAGATATTTTTAGTTGTACTTACTTGGCTCGCCGTACTGCCATAAGCATAGGTAAACTCCATTGTTCCGGATACCTTATATTTAGTCATATACTCGGAAAGCGAAACAAGCGCAAAGGCCGTCGACTGTGTACTCAGCCAGTCGTCCGATGAAAGCACTTTCGAGATATCGCGAGTCAGTATGGCGGCCTCTTTGCCGTCGCCCAATAAGGTTAATGTCATCAGCCGGATGGCTTGATCGCGCAGGTCGCTACCGAAAGTCAGGTCGTAATCGGAATAGTCCGTTTTCACTTCCGTCGTTTTCTCAATCAGGCCTTTCGCCACATCGGTACGGCCTACCAACGCATAGGCGGAAGCCAATAGCCAACGACTCATCGGAGCCAGCGATTTGTTTTCCTTCAGACGGTTCATCGCCCCTACTTCGGGCACCTGTCCCAGAGCCAATACATATAAACGATAAGCCTGTGTCATTTCTTCCGAACGGGAATAGTAAGAGCTTACCGGCTTCCAGTCGCGGGCAACGCGGCGCAGATTGTTCAAGACGTTACGCTTCATTCCGTCGGGAACCAGATATCCTTTTGCTTCGGCCGACAACAGGAAGTGGGTTGCATAGACTGTTCCCCATCCGTTGCTGCTCGTACCACCGGGCCAGTAAGAGAATGCTCCATCTACGGTCTGGTAAGAACGCAGGCGGCGGATCACCTCTTTCACTGCATTTTCGGTCGTATTCTGTTGCTGCTTCGTCAAGGCGGCAAACTCACCTACATAGAGTTGCGGGAAGCCCTTCGATGTGATCTGCTCCACGCATCCGTGCGGATATCCGATCAGGTATGACAGGCGGGAAGAAAGATTCAACGGCGACACATCCGACATTTCCAGCGACAAGGAGTTGGTTCCTGCCATGCCGGGGAGCTTAACGGTTTCTTTCCAGGACTTGCCGGCTTCGAGGGTAACAGGCAGTACCTTCACCTGCGGACGGCTGACGGAACGTATCTCGATATCGGTCGTGTAGACGGACTTGTCGCCCTTACCCAAGGCCGTAATAGTCACCCGACCGGCACCCGGCTGATCTTTTACCCGAATGCGGAACAGGGCTTGCTTGTCACTCTTCTCCGTAAAGTGAAGCTGCTGGCTGGGGGCTCCTATCACTTCCATATTAGCGGAACAGGTGATGGAGACATCGACATTACCTACCCCGTTTTCAGTAGCAAAGACAGTGGCCGGAACGACCATCTCCTCTCCTACACCGATCACACGCGGCAAAGTGCCCAGCAGCATGACCGGCTTACGTACGAATACGCTTTTGTCGGCATGCCCGTAAGCCTCACCGTTTCCGGCTACGACCATTACTTTGACACGTCCGTTATAATTCGGCATCGTATAGATATGACGCTGCTGCTTTCCCTTCCGCAACAGGAACGGGCCTTCGAACTGCACCACCGGTTTGAAACGGTTGACGATGGCTTTCGGCCCTTTGTTCAGGGCATCGTCGCCACCGATACTGAACAGTTGCTCGATGCGTCCGCCGTAAGCACCGACTACATAGTTATACATATCCCAGGTACTTACGCCCAATGCTTCACGGGCATTAAAGGCTTTCCAGGGTTCGGGGGTACGGAAGCGGGTAAGGTCGAGCAGGCCTTCATCGACGATAGCCAGCGTATAAGCCATTTCGCGACCGTCCTTTTCCGAAACGACCACTTCGTATTTGGCTTCCGGCTTGATCTCGTCAGGCACACTGATCTGTGGATACAGATGGCTTTCAGGAGAAGTTACCGTGAAAGGTACAACACCGTACATACGGATCGGCAGGTCGTTCTGTGTAAGCCCGTGAGGTTGCAGCAACGTGACGTAGACGTATGCATTCGGCTGCATCTCTTTAGTTACATCCAGCTTGATCGTTGTCTGCTGGTCGTCGCAGGTATGTTCGGTAACGGATAGTACCTTCGTTCCATTCTCGATACTGACAACGGCACGGCTTCCCTTGGCGGACGGGATGGTGATAACCAGTTTCTCGCCCGGTTTATAGTTGTCTTTATCTGTCTTGAAGCTCAACATATTCGCCGACTCGCTGCCATCGGCGTTGCGGCGTCCTTCGTTATACGGCCAGTCGAAATAACTCATTACTCCGGTGGAGTGTTTGCTTTCCTTATCCTTCACGGAGATAAAATAGGTACCCCATTCCTCGTTGCTGAACGAGAGTTGGAAGGTACCCCGGCCGTTCTCGCCGGTGCGGACGGTTAATTGCTTAACCGGCTTATTATAAGAGTCGGATACGTAGTTAGCCAAGCTGCTGTTGTCCGAACTCCACCACCAGTACCAATATACTTTATATACCTGCACATCCAGTTCCGTGTTGGCCTGCGGATTTCCCTGATAGTCGGTCGAAGCGACTTCGTAGGTATAATTGCTTCCGGTATTCAACTGCTCACGTGTCTGCTGCGGCGATTTGATACCGGCATACCGCTTGTAAGGAGAATAAAGCATCCTGTTCGCATCGATACTGAAATCGCCCGACTCTTCATAAACACGGGTCACGAAGTTAGCCATCAACATGCCCGGAGCGGTCGTACCGATCTCGAACCTGGTCTGTATGGTAGCATCCCCTTTGTCGTCGGTCGTACCGGAGATCAGTTTACTTTCTTCACTGTTGAATGTCTTCGACGGATCATCGAAATAGAAATCCTTATAGCCCGTAAAGGTGGTCGGAGTCGAGATAAAGGTGCCTTGAATGTCGTATTTCAGATTTCTTGCTGTGGCTCCCTGCAACCATTCCACATGCAGGCGCCCGTTCAGAGGTTCGCCCCGCAAAATCGTAGGGGCGGTTCGCGAACCGCCCGTACCGAGGCTGGCCCTATCAATAGCGCCATTATCCATGCTGGCCTTATCCATGCTGCCTTTATTGGTTCCGCCGGCAAATGTTAAATCTATTTTCAGCCGGTTCGGTTTGATCGATTCCACGCGCAGGCGTTTGGTAAAGCTGACACCGCCGACGTTTACATTCACATTCCAGGCTCCGGTCGGTGCATCCGGTTCGGTCGGCATGGTGAAAGAGTAAACGCCCAGTTCGCCGCGTGTCTGTGTCTTACGCTGGTAAAGCTGCCCCAACGGATTATAGAGTTCCATCACTACCGGATGGTTCGCCGGAAGTTTCTTTGCCCGGTCGTTCAGCATAAAGCTAAGGAAAAGCGTATCGCCCGGACGCCATACGCCCCGGTCACCGTAGATAAAACCTTTGATGCCTTTCTGTACCACTTCACCGGATACGTCGAACGAGCTTAACGATAAGGCCGAACCTCCGTCCACACGCAGGTAGGAACGTTGATATCCCTGCGAAGCAATCATGTAGAAAGGTTTGCCGGAAGCGATCTTCAGTTTCACCTCTCCTTTGCTGTCGGTCGTACCGGAAGCCAGTACCTGGTTCTGATAATTATAGATGGATACATTGACACCGTTTTCGGGAGACGTACTGAGCAGGTTATGTACCAATACCGTCATTTCGTTGTCTTCACCGGCCATTGCCATCAGTCCGAGGTTGGTGGCCAACACGTTCTTGCCTTCTACCTTATTATAATAGTAGCTGTTCGAACAAGGGTCATTCCGTTCGCTGTAGTTGTAATCGTTCCAGTTGAAATCGCCGTTATAATAATAGTAACCGCCATCATCGAAGCGGGAGCTTTCTTCTTTGAACTTGATCTCGTCTTCTGCCAGAAGTTGTTCGCGCGATACTTTTACCGAGTCGTCACAAGGGTAGGCCGACAGGTCTTTATTGAAAGAAAGCTCTACCCGGTAGATGGCTCCGGGCTCCGGCTCCATGAGTTTCTTCAGGTCGACCGCGTATGTGTTCCATTGTGAAAGGTCGCTGCCGTCTTCATCCAGGAAGATCGTCTTACGGGCAACCAGTCGGCCTACGCGCATCAGGTCGGAAGTCCCGTCCAGGTTGTTCACCTGCAGGAACTGGCCGATATTCTGTTCCAGTATCTTTATCACGCGAACCACCACTCCCCGAAGATAAACGGCCTGGAACGGTACCAGCAGTTCGGTGGATTGCGGGATGACTACTCCCTGTCCGATAAACTTAACGTCGGGCAAAGAGGTGTTGATCTCGATCTGGCGGGTGACGTCTTCTTTCAGCGTCAGCCCGTTCTTACTACGAATCTGACGAGTCAGGTGTACATTCATAACGCCCTTACGTTGGCTGTCGGGATATAAACGCAGGCGGTTGCCCTCCACGTTGACCGTCTCAGATGTATTTCCTGCGATGAAAGCCAGTCCCTGCATGTCCTGCGAAGAGTCCAGGTCTTTGGTGAACGTTACTTCCACATAGCGCTCAGGCTCTGTCACATAGGTCACGTCATATACGTCGAAATCGTTCATATCCGGAATAGAGACGGTAAGCAATTTGTCTTCGGCTACTCCTGATTTATTGGGAGCTACCGAAAGGGTGAATGTCCGCGTGCCCTCATTCCCGGCTTGTACATTTTGCAAGGTAACCTGATGTTTCTTACCGTCGGGACTGTGCTGCCATACCGCATCCGCTTTCTCCGAGTAGCGTACAAGTGGCTCGACCGTCTCCGGTGCTTCCTTATCCGGAGTAAGCAGGGTACAGACTATATCATAACCGTTCTCATTTTTTGCATTGATATCCATCGACTCCAGGTTTGCACGAAGTGCCAGCGGGAAGGTGGAAAATTCAAAGGCGAACTCTTTATCTTTACCTGTCACATCGAACCATTCGGAAAGGTTGGCTGTCAGCTTATAGGTTGTATTCCGTTCAAATGCTTTTGTCGGTTTGAATACGATAGTCCGGTTATTCTCAAAAGAAAACTCACCGGCCACCTCGGGCTTTATACGGACAAGCTTACTCAACCCGTCACTTTTCAGTTTATCCTGTGCGATATCCTGATTAAAGATCAGATAGACCGGCGTATACCGAGATATCTTGCTGGAAGTAAATGCTTCTACATGCGGATTGAAAGGCAACTCCTCCGCCTCTCCCCCGCCACTTTTTGTATTACAACTACTAAACAAGCACAACAAATAGCATAAACACACCCAATAAAGATACCTTGCCATATTTTATTCAATTAACGGTTACTACTTATTCTTAGCCAATGAGATAATTCACGAATATACGCATTTATTCGTTTCAGAGAATAATGTATATAATAAAAAGAACTATCTTTGTATTAGTTGATACCATACCGTCCTGTTTTAATAAAATGCGTCATACGGCACTCATCACTTCACTAAAAGCGAATCGAAAGAAGATACTTCTTTTCTTTCTGCTGTTTGTCATTCTTTTGTGGGGAGGAATGTACCTATTGGTTCCCCGTGTTTTATTTCCCGTTCCCTATTCTACTTTACTTTATTCTTCGGAAGGCAACCTGCTGGGAGCACGTATTGCGCCGGACGGACAATGGCGGTTTCCGGCTACGGACTCGTTACCGGAGAAATTTGTCACCTGCCTGACCACCTATGAAGACCGGCATTTCTTCTATCATCCCGGGATCGATGTGACAGCTATTTTGCGTGCCGCCTACCTCAATGTCCGGCATCACCGTGTCGTCAGCGGAGGAAGTACACTGACGATGCAACTGGCCCGTATCGCCCGAGGAAACAAAGACCGTACCGTTTATGAGAAAAGCATCGAAATGTGCTGGGCCCTCTTCCTCGAAACGACCCACAGCAAAAAAGAAATACTGGGCCTATACGCCTCCCATGCCCCGTTCGGCGGCAATGTAGTCGGCATCGAAACAGCCGCCTGGCGTTATTTCGGACGCAGTGCCTCCGACCTGTCCTGGGCGGAGAGCGCCACACTCGCCGTCCTGCCCAACTCCCCCGCCCTGATCCATCCGGGGAGAAACCGCAGACAACTGAAAACCAAACGCGACAACCTCCTATTTACTCTAAAAGAAAGAGGTATCATCGACAACACCGAATACGAACTATCCTGTATGGAACCCCTGCCGGAAGCCCCTGTCCCCTTGCCCGACGAAGCCCCTCACCTGTTGGAACGGCTTGCCGCCCTTACCCCCGGAACACGTATCACGACTTCGGTACACTACTCCCTGCAAAAACAGACACAGGAGCTGGTCAACCGTTACGCCCTTGAATATAGCTCCAACCATATCCATAACCTCGCCGCCATCATCGCCGATGTCGAAACCGGCGAAGTGCTGGCCTATGCCGGTAACGCCAGCTTCAAAGCCGACGAGAAACGGGGAAACCAGGTAGATGTCATCACCTCTCCCCGCAGCACGGGAAGTATACTGAAACCCTTCCTCTATGCCGGGATGCTCCACGACGGACAGATACTCCCTTCCACCCTCGTTTCCGATGTCCCGCTGAATATAAACGGCTTCATGCCACAAAACTATAACAAGACATTCAACGGAGCCGTCCCTGCCCACCGGGCTATCGAACGTTCGCTGAATGTTCCCCTCGTCCGCATGTTATCGCAATACAACACCGGACGTTTCATGACACTGCTGAAAGCATTGGGAATGACCACCCTCCGCTTTTCAGAAGAACACTACGGGGCTTCGCTCATTCTCGGAGGAGCCGAAGGAACCTTATGGGATCTCTCGGGGATGTATGCCTCCCTCTCACGGGTGCTCACGCATTACCGCCTTTATAACGGGCGATATAATCCGGAGGATATCCATCCTTTGATCTGTACGGGCACAGGCGGGGCATCCCCCACGAAAGCAATCCAATCAATCGCAGACCCACGTCTCACCGACAAGCCCCTTCTTTCATCCGCTTCCATCTGGTTCACCTACGAAGCGATGTCCGCCCTCAACCGCCCGGAAGAGGAAGCCGACTGGCAACAATTCGAATCGATGAAACAGATTGCCTGGAAAACAGGGACCAGCTACGGAGGACGTGATGCCTGGGCCATCGGTACAACTCCCCGTTATGTGGTCGGTGTATGGGTAGGAAACGCATCGGGCGAAGGCCGCCCGGGACTGACCGGTGTAGGCAATGCCGCCCCTGTCTTGTTCGATCTGTTCTCCTTGCTTCCCGGCGGTGATTGGTTCGACATACCTTACGACGAACTGGAAGAGGTAGCCATCTGCCGTAGCAGCGGTCACAAAGCATCGCAGATATGCGACCAGGTGGATAGCTTGTACATTCCCCGTTCAGGCATCAATACCCCCGTCTGCCCTTACCATCAGTTGATACATCTCTCGGCTGACGGACGTTTCCGTGTAAACAGCTCCTGCGAATCGGTCGACCGGATGATCACCCGTCCCTGGTTCGTCCTCCCTCCCTCCCAGGAATATTATTACCGCAATTACCATATCGACTATGTTCCCCTCCCGCCCATCAAACCGGGATGCGAACAAACGAAAAGTTCCGGGCAAATCGAACTGATCTACCCGGAACATAATGCCGTCTTATACCTCCCGAAAGGCTTCTCCGGCAAACCCGAAAAGTTTGTCTTCAAAGCCGCCCACGCTCGCGAAGAGGCAACCATCTACTGGCATCTCGACGACACCTACCTCGGCGAAACCACCGGCAACCACCAGATCGCCTGCCGGGTCTCGTCCGGCAAACATGTACTTACGCTGATCGACAACTGGGGCAATCAGCGCAAAATACTGTTTACATGCACGATGTAATTTTCCGAGCATCTACCGGGACGCCGGGCGCATCATCGATTCCCCAATTTGATATCATTTACATAAGAGTTACACTTTTACTTCACTTCTACCTTTTCACTTACGACTTGCGAACCGCTTTCGGCACGGACGACGTAGATGCCCGGTGCGAGGTGATCGACAGAGACGGTCGGGGTATTCAGGTTGCGCAAGGTGCGCAGGGCACGGCCGGAGATGTCGTAGACCGTCACTTCGCTGAGTGCATCGACCGAAGAGACGTCGATGCGGCCAGGCGCACTGTTGTAGAAGATGATGCGGCCCTGGGCGATGATCTCGTTCGACGTGGCGATGGAGCCGTTCAAGAAGTAGCGTCCGTAGGTGTTGCCCGGGACGGTCAGTGTCAGGCCGTCGGTCACGTCATAACGCTTGCCGGTCTGTTTGTCTACCAGCTTCACGTTCTTCATGGCACCTGACAGTTTGAAGCTCAGCTCTACCGGGGTCGCGTCTTTGCCGTGGATACCGACGGGGATTTCAGCCAGGTCGGGTGTCACGTTGATGGCTACCATCTGATTACCGGCAAGAGTATACACCTGTGGTGCGGCGACTTCCTCGTTGATCAGCAAGGCAGCGTCTTCACCCTCCACATAGCTGTCCGAAGCGGTGGCAAGACCGGCAACGACGGCGGTGTTGCGTATGCCGTCACGGGTGGCAGTGATGCGCAATTGCGGCAGGGACTCTTCGGCCGGAGCGACGGTTGCGGAGCGCAAACCGAGCTTTCCGGTTGTCGGGGCTTTCGCAATCATATCGGTTGTGAAAGTGGCAGAAGCCAGATCTTTCACGATGAATGATTGGAGAGGGGCGACAAACTTAGGATCTGCGTCACCTGTTGAGATGGAATATTCATCACCCAAGATATTGGTAGTCGTACCTGTAGCGGTCATGATATAGTAAGTTTTTTGTGACTTACCTTGTAAGAACTTTGTCATATCCAAATGCGACATGAACGGATTACCGAACATACCGCCGGTAGAGGATGCCGAACAAGAAGTAACAGCCTTTTGTCCTTTTTCATCAGGGCTGATATGGAAGCGGCCGTTATCTTCACGATTTGTCAACTTTGTTTTATCTCCTTCTGTACCATTACTACTACCATAATACGTATATTCAGTATCAACCTTTGGCAGACGAAACAATACTTTATCGTTAGTTAATGTTGTAGTTCTATCCGTCTTTGTCCCAATCGAGAATCCAGTACCCGGAGTAAACGGAACATCTACATCATTATAGAGGTTTGACCAACTACCTGTAATCCCGTAATTGGGCTTAGTACCATCCGGGCGAACAACCGTAGCTGTAGCCTTATCCCATCCGCGCATATAAACGGCAGGTTTCCAACGGGAATAGTTTGTATTATCCACATAGGTAATATCCGTAAACGCGGGTGTTTCCTGGCGTGCATAGCTACCTACCTTTGGAGTTTCTGTACCTGTCGGCAAATACATATCCCCCGACACTACGCCTTTCAAAGGTGAAGCGAGCATGTACCAGCGGTTCGGAGCCATTTCGTAGTCTACCCGTGCCGTGTTGTAGGTCAGGTACTCCGTATGCAGGATTTCCGATTCGGGCTTGATGTAGATCTCGTCGCAGATGTTGCCGTAGAAGCGGACACAGGAGTAGTTGTGATTATCACCTGTAGTCGACTTATCCGGATTCGTAACACTTCCAAACAACTCCCGTTCATAATCCGGATCGGCAAGCAAGTCGTATTCGATATTCTTGGTGGCGGCACCGATAGTTGCATCCATACCTGCCGGAGCCATATCTACTAAGGCTGCTGGAGCTGTCGTCCGTTTACTCAATCTGTACAAATACGGATAGGCGGCATAAGCGTTTCCATCAGTACTATAACTACCATTCTTATCTTTCGCTTTCCCGTGAATAGTCACTTTCGTGAAACGCATCGGAGTGTAGGCTTCAGTATGCTCACCGTTTTTGTTTGCAATGTTCATTGTATAAAGTTCATTATCCGTAGACCGTCTCCAATGCTTTGGTCCGTCGTTATTCCAGTTGTGCATATTCTCGGTACTTCCTACCCACGTCACATATTCGGGGACGATTTTGAGGGTGAGTTGGAAAGAACTGGAATAAGTAATCTTATCTTCTTTATCCTTTACAACATAAGGTATATCCACCATATACCAAAAACCTTCTTTGAAGTTGTTAACAGCATCTGAGGTGAATTTGATTTTGAAATAATTCGTAGTCCAGGCTACTGTTGTAGCATCATCGACAAGTTCCTCCAAAGTAGCAACCGATTTTGATTTATTCCATTTCGTGTCAGAAGTCTTCAAAATCGTTATATCGGTCTTTGTATCCTTGGCAAATGTCTCACCATCTGCCGACTTCCGGAGATGAATCGGAATACGCAATGTACCACCACTCTGCTGCATATCCCGTATCTGGACTAATCCGACACGGACGGAACGGACATGTTTACCTCCAAAATCATCGGGTTGGTTCGGATTATTCGGATCCTCCGGATCTTTGGGATCCGGGTCTTCAGGGTCTTGGGGATCATCCGAGTCCTCTGGATCGGGCACGTTGGGATCACCCGGCTCGATAGTCGGAGGATTCGGACCTAATTGGATTACGACAGGGTCAGGGCAATACAAATGGTCATCAATCACATTACCATTACCATCTTTTTGTTGAGCTTGTGGCAAACCTATAATTGTTTGGTATTTGTTTGCCATTGTGTATTCAAAGAATGGTTGACTAAAAACAAATTTTCCCCTCGCATTGTCTTTACAATATTCTTCTCCATAAGTTGTTAAAGCATTTTTTATAACCTCACTCCCATCAGGATTCGTAGAAATCTCCCTTAGTGCCTGTGCTATTGTGTATGTTTGACTATTCACAGTCACTGTTGATGCATTAAACTCTACAACATCTCCTATAAACCAATCAAACTTGGCATTTTCTACTGTTTCCCATCCATTCTCACCCAAATAACGGAAATTACCGGCTATTTTATATCTTTTCCCCTGCTCCGCATTTTCCGGCGATGAGATTTCAGTATTCAAATCATCCCCTTCAAATATCTTAAAGCGATCTCCCGTAAGAGAAATACTAAACGGATCTCCGGTTAAAGCACAAGCATCACACTTAACAGGCACACTTGGGTGACCTATCGGTTGAGCGGAAATTCTGGCTATATATTTTTTATTGGGATCAAAAGACTCACCAATATTAAGAGGAAGAGAATAGATTTTATCTCCCGAAGTTTTCCCATCCGAACCAAAAGACGAATCCACCCATTTCATATCTTCCTTACGAGTGGAAAGATAAGACACACGACATGATTCCGGGATGCCGTCACCATCGTAGTCGATTTCAATAGGACTATTTAAATTATCCTCCGCATAAACGGAATAATAAATTTTTGTAAAATATTCTACTGCATCACTTTCGCCATTAGGATATTTTTCACTTATATAATCCTTCAACTCCTGAGGCAACTTGTCATCCCATTCAACGTCTTTATTTATACCTTCCACTTTTGTGTTCGCAGTCAACCCCATTACACTCATTATATTACTATAACTTGTTGCATATTTGACTGTTTTTAATTCCGTATCACACAAGTCACCGGCTTGGATAATTTCAACTTCCGGTTTTCTTTTAAAGATACGGATATCGTCAATGGCATAGTCGGCTCCATCGGTGTGGGGCTCGTTGTTTTGGACTTCCAAATAAAATTCGGTACAGCCGGCGATCTCATCTTCCGAAACGACAAATTTGTAATGGAATTGTTGCCATTTCATAAGGTTATAATTAAATTTATCTCTGGTCTCTGTATTTACATTAGAAGCATTTGAATGACCAAGCTTATTATCTTTATAATCCGTTAATGCATCTCCTGTTGTAAACCTGTGAAGTACAACTTCTTCTTGACCTTTTACTCCTTTTAATATTATATTCAAATTAGGAACCAACGGAAGAGGATTACCATCAGCCCATACGTCACATCCCGGGCGCGTCATATCGGCTAACCATCCGGTTACGGTCAACTCCGTATTTCCACAAATAGAACCTTCTATTGGTACGGAAACCAAAGTTCCCGGTTCATCAGTTGCATCAATATAACAAAAATAACCGTATTTTGTATCACCTGCTTCCTTGGTTACTGTATAAGTTCGATCATACAATTCTCTGTTTTCATAAATTTTACTTCCATAATTATACGCTTTTTCTATATAAGGTGTTACCCACTTATAGTATCTATTTACATCGCCAGTAGAACAAAGACCATCATGTTTAGACTTACCTTCAACATTCGCACTTCTAAACAAGCCATACATTCCAGGATATGAAGTATAACACTTTGAATTTTGGTCTAATAAGGACTTACCGTTTTTATATATAAATCCGTAACTTGTTTCAGACTGGTTGAAAGAACCCAAAGGATTATTTGACATATTATCACCTGCTTGAATCTCATTTACAATAGAATTTTGGTCAAAATCAACAATCCCTATTTGTTTATATTTCTTAATATTCCCTCTGGGCCATCTGTCACTATCCTTATTTATCTCATCTTCCAATATGAACTTAGCATTCTCAATCGGATGAAAATTGAAAGTGGCAATAACCCCACTCTGATGGGGAGTGTTTTCATTACAAATGGCTCGTATATCAACCTTAAAATCATTTTTAAGCGCATCGTTTATTTCTATTTTCTGCGTCTGTTGCAAATCCAAGTCTGCCTTTCTTGTTACAAGATGAAAATCTTTAAAATCGGCATTATCATCACTATTTATTCGATATTGAAATTTTGATCCTTGGTGAACCTTCCCATCGTTCCAAAAATAATTATCCGGTGTATAAGGCATAGATAAGTTTATAGATTCTGCATCTTTCGGAAAATCGATATGATAAATTGTTTTCTCCTGAATATAAGAAGGACACTCTTCCGCTTTTTTTATTACATACTTGTATCGTTTAAGCAAGGTGGGTTCTGCATATGTTCCTTTGATGTCAGAAGAACTTGAAGGTGTCCAAGTTCCATCCTGATAAACACTTACATCACAATACACAACATCACCATCTGCATAGTCCTCCGGCAATGTATAGACAATGGTAGAGGCGTCGATTCCCAGACCACGCTTATATTCACTCAAAATCCCGTTGGTTTGTTCCGGAATGACATTTGAATCTTTTAATCGATTCGACCAAATTAAGCCATCGGTTTCTTTGACTTTGATAAAATAATCATGTGTTATGTACAAATCTGCATTTCCTGTATTTCCTACTGAGTTTTCATTACATATACTCAAAGATCCACCTCTATTAGCAGACATGTTTTTAGTAACAGTTACTGAGTGATGTCCTATTCTTTCTTTGACAAAATTATCCCCATTTTTCACATACCAATGAACAAACCAGTTGTAGGATTGGTCATTATTGTTCCTCGTATTTACATTCAACACTGGTATCGACAATACACGTGGCTTAGTTGGATCAACATAAATAATCTCTTCTTTCACATGAACTTTATCATGATCTTCTGAAAACATTAGGCTAATCACCGGTCTAGTCGTCGTTTCCTGTCCCCAAGCCATCCCGACACCTCCGCCTGTGAGCAGGGCAAACGACAGGAATAACGTTCGGAGCCATTTGTCATATATTGTTTTTTTTCGTTTCATCGTATTCTGAATTTAGTTTTTATCTGTTGTCAGTTCAAATAGATCCGCAAATCGTAACTGGATTTGGAAAGTGGCTAAAACACTGTCGTCTTTCTTTGCAATCAATTCGAAGGTCGCGCTTTGATCCTTAGTGGCTGCACCGACCATGCGACCGCCTGTTATTTGATAACGTGATGCACCATCCATTGTGGCTTGCTCGATTTTATTAGGAGCTTCTGCCAACAAATCTCCCTTATCTACCTTTCCGATACTCCAAGTTACCTGGTCAGAAAGATCTACATCTCCGTTTTCCTCCTGCGAAACTAACTTTTCGATTATAATAGTAAACGGACCACCGCCATATACAGTGCAAACCAAATCGGTTATACCTTTGCTTGTTACCGAAGATTCCGGATACCCGCCGATCGGAGGATTTTCATTACTTACGGCTAAAAGCGTCAATTTATAAGGCGTGAACTCAATATTCAGATTCCAAAAATGGTTGCGGGGGATCTGGCGAAGAGCGGTGTACTTCGTTCCTTGATGGGGGTTATCACCTGTTAAATGTTTGTCACTACTCGTTTCCAACTCCACCTCAAAACCGTCGGTAGCTTCCGATTCGTTCACGTAATACCAATCGGATTCTATGGATTCGCTTACTGCAAGTTGCTTGTTATCTTCGAAAGGCTTGTCAATCGAATAACCGCCTCCCGTCAGAGCCAAATACTTATCCGCTTCAAAAAGATTTCCTGCCGTGTTGAACTTGCCTAAAGTTAACTTTGTAACAGTAATCGTATGGCTCGTTCTGTTGAGCATCTTGACTTTCAAACGACTTATTAAACGAACCAAACAAATCGGTTTCCCCCCTTTTGCCGGAATCCACTCTTCCTGCACGCTCATGGGGAGGAATTTTGATGTCTTAGAAATGTCATTAACACCGGATTCCCAAGAAACGGATACGGGAAGCGACGGCATATCTTGTCCTTCCGGTATATTTACAACATTTTCCAACGGATTGTCTTTTATCGACTCCCAGTTGGCAAACGCATAAATCTTCTTCGGACCACCGGTAATCTCGAAAGAGCCGGACTTCCAGCTTGTCAATTCGCCTTTTTTCGCTTCCTCGTCACCAGTCAAATCCGGTTGGAATTTCTTTTCTATCTTACCGGAAGCATTGACGATAAACACGACCAAAGAGTTGATCTGTTCACCGGGCAACGCATTTGCATCTGCGGCTTTCGTCTGCAACGACTTCGAAGTCTCAGAGATACCCACCTGCAAATCCACCTCCAGCATGTCAGGAAGGTCAGGGTCGCCCCCCGCACCCCGTTCGCCGCTCACGCAACCGAACGCGATGAGGGCAAACAGGCTGGCAAGCAGTGGCAAGCTCTTGTATTGGTTCAATCTGTTTTTCATAATCCCATCTCCTCATTACCAAGTGTCACGTCTTCGAGACGGACGATCCAGTCGTCCACTACTACATAGAGGCAATGAGCCCGTCCGCCGGCGATATCCACGTATGCGGTGAGCACATATTCGTCCTGACGATCCAGATATTCCTGTCCGTCCAGTTTGTGCGACTCGATCTGCGTCAACTTCAACAGACCTGCCAGATCGACATTGATAAACGGCGTCTTTTCGCTTGCATAGCGGACACTCAGCGTACCGGTCGCGTTGTCGATCAGGCGCAAGGTGTTCAGCTCGGTGCAGACGGCATCGTAGGCAACGGTTGCATTATCAGCCGATTTGACCGTTTCGACCTGTTGCAGGTAGGGCAGCCAGGTGATGCGCTTGTCGGCGATGGGCTGGTTGTGCGCGTCGAGGTCGCCGTTGGTAGTGGTGACTACAAAGTCGAAGGCGTCTTTCGACAGTTCCGTACCCCGGTTGGCATCCACCAGGATGAAACGGATTTTGTTGGTGTTTTTCACGAGCGGAAACTCGGTGTCGGTCGCGCCGCCCGCCGGGATCGTATAGTCCAGCTCACCTTGGAAGAGTCCCGACAACTCGCGGTCCACACGGTTCTCCGCCGCCTTCACCGCCATACGGAAGTCTTCGATCGTAGAGCCTGCGGCGGGTTCCATCCAGCTATAATCCGTATCGTTCAGCCCCGCCCAAGCCAACAGGCGGTAATCACCCGGAGCCAGTTCGCTGAGGTCTACTTCGTTCTTTTTCAGTTCCTCGCCCTCGATCAGACGGGAAGAGAGGAACGCCCCCTTGTCGTCGTAGATGTAGAGGCGGACGTTCTTTTCGCGCTCCTGGTTCACCATTTCGTAGGCAAACGCATCGGCGTGTTTGATGTTATGCCGGTAGACGAAACGGAGCGTGTGCCGGCAAAGAGGCAGTTCGTCATGGATATAATCGCATGAAGCCAGTCCGGCGAGGCAAAACACCGCCAGCACCGGGAATAAAAGATATAGTATTTTATGGTAATTCATTGTTCTCCAATTTTGCACGTTAAAAATAAATCGTCTCGTCCTGAAGCGGTCCCCAAGGCTTGACAATCACTTCGATTTCGATTTTTTCCGGTTCATCGGGTTTGTTCGGTTCATCTGGATTGTCGGGATCTTCGGGGTCTTTCGGATCATCCGGGTTATCCGGATTTATCGGGTCCTTAGGTTCGGGATCGAACGGCGGTTCGTAGGGAATATCGTCTCCCAGGCCGTAGAAGTCACGGATGCGCAACTTGTAGACGTTGTTGCGCACAATGGCATACTCCATGATGCCCTTCGACGGAGCATTGTTGTTAGAATGGCGAATCCAGTGTGTGTAGAAACAAACACCGTCCACATAGGTATGCAGACCATAGCGTGCCAACAGACGACGCGTGTCTTTACCGCCCTGATTGACCTGCGGCGTGCCATCCGTGCGTGAGGCATATCCGAACGTCGTATACATATATTCCTTCCACGCCAATGCCGAAACTTCGGCAGCAGTCAGAGCAGCTGAAGAATCCTTGTCTTTCAACTGCCTTGAAAGGAAACGGCGGTATCCGGTCGGGTCGCCCTCCTTCAAGCTCAATGCCAGCGAACGCACGTCGCCCCAGGTCTTGCCCGTGAAGTCGTAAGTAGAGACGTCCAGCGCCCCTTCGGTGAAAGCCAGCATCGCTGCTTCGGGCGAACCGTAAATTACGCCTTTGAAAGCAAAGAAGGTAAACGGCGAACCGTCCAATCCTTTGCGATAGTTGGTCGTTCCGGTAGCGGGATCATAGAAGAGACACCTTCCGGGTCCGTATAATGTCCTGAACACCACGCCTGTGCAATAGTAAGGCGACTGGTCGGCACGCGCTACCGTATTTTCTTTCGTGTAGCCCACGCAGTACCATTCGCCCACGCGGTCACCCATACCGTTGGTGAAACGCCAGTTGCCTGCCGAAGTACCGAAACTCATAAAGTAGTTTTCATAGAGTGCTTCGACCGGTTTGCCGTCCGAAGCGGGACGCTCCGGCCAGTTAGGGTTGAACATCTCGCTCTTCACATTCGCCATCGTCTTGTAGCGGCTCCACGGGTCGAGCACGTAGTTAGTCTGGTGGTCGCCCCATTCAGGCAACTCCAAGCCTAAAAACTCAACTGCACTTGCCGGTCCGAACGCATCGTTGGCCACCGCTCCGACCACTCGTTTGACCATGAATGAACCTGCATCCAGCTTGTTGACGATCATGGCACCGGTAATCGACACGCGGGCTGCTCCCGCCGTCTTGTCCATCACGTCGAAATAGTCATGTACCGGCAGATAGTCGATGCGTGCCGCATGGCGTTCGACCTCGACCGTTGCGGAAGCGGGGTTCTCGATCGTGTTGTCGCCACAGATATACACCTTCTCGTCCAGGTGACCGTCCGAAGCCATTACGAAATGTGAATACTCGCCGTTTTTTTCCATCCAGGCACGCTTTTGCAGGAAGTCACGTACTTCTCCGAGCGTCAAATCCTTGAGCTGCGGACGGATGTTGCCGGTGTTGGTAATAACCAGCAGGTCGTACCATCCGCCGGGCAGTCCCACCAACACCGGTTCGGTGCGGTTGTCGCCCTGCATAGCGTCGCGGTCGAGATAGATAATCTTGTCTATCGGGGTCGAGGCGGGCGAGTTCACCCCGTCTGTCCCTTGGTAGAAGAGCAACATCAGGTCGTCGATGCGCGTCTCGTAGTCCTGCCCCGGCTCGTAGCCGTCGCCGTTCTCGCCTCCTGTAGGATTCGAGCGGGTGAGCGGTGCCTTGGCATCCGGACAACGGAGCGTCAGTCGGAGATAGTTCTCCTCCACCGGCTTGTCGCCGCCGTCGTCCCGTTCCGTCCGGTACTCGTCCGAACATGCGGCAGACAAAAAACAGCCCGCAGCACAGGCATATACTAATAATTTATGTGTAATATTCATACGCTATCGTTTTTTGAAAATATCTCATTCTTCGCGCTTCGCCTTGATCTGTTCGAGGTTCGCACAGGCGGCTTCGCCTACAACCGAGCTGTTTTCCAATCCTTTCAGGATCGCTTCCGCACCGTCGAGATCGCCACGCAGCATCCGGACGGAAGCAAGCGCCAACTGTTTCTCGTCGCCTTCGACAGCTTTCGCAAGGTAGCTTTCCGCACGGTCGAGCTGGCCTGTCCGAATGGCGGTGTTGGCGGCATTCAAATTAGATACCGGATCATCCGGAAACATGCGGACCGCGATTTCGAACACTTCGTTATACTTCTCGCTGCCGGCTTCGAAAAGCTGCGCCACCATGAACATTTCGTTCAAGCTGAGCTTCTTCGGGTCGGTGTAGATGAGCGACTTCGCCTCTTCGGCAGTGAAGTTGCGGATGTTGTATTTCACCACGTAATCCGAGTGGCGCAAGGCGGGATAGATGTCGCGCAACAGGATCTTGTAAGAGGTTCCGCCGTTCAGCGTCTTTAGCTTCCATTCCTTTTTGTCTAAGTCGCGCGGTTCCGGGTTGCGGATGATGGCGAGCAGTTCCGCCTTGTCGGGCAAGTTCATCTCTTCCAGCCGCTTTTCCAACCCTTCCCAGTCTTCCGGCTCGAAGTCGACGCTGAAGGTAGCATGTTCGAAGCGGTAAAGGCTCTTCACATAGTCGCACAAAGCCTTGGCACGGTTTTCTGCCAGATAGGTGTTGTTGGCGTAAGTTCCTTCGGGAGAGGCGAAACCTTTGATCCACACCTCCGTGATAGTGGCGTAAGGATCGTCCTTCACCGACTCGATCGTGGCACGGATGGCGGCCAGTTCGCGCGGGTTGTTGCGATAGTCGGGATAGATGGTAATCTTATTAACCGGGAAGTCAAGGAACGCCTTGCCTTCGATCGAACGCGCCTTGACTGCTTCGGCTTCGGGCGTACGGTAGGCAAGCAGCGGTTTCAATACCACCGGCTCTGCCATGTTAATCGGAAAAAGCGGTGAGCGGTCGTTCTGCAATGCCTCCCAACCGCAACCACATTCGTCGATGACGAGGGCGACTTCCGACTTCTTCATCCACGGTGCCATCGGTGTGCGGGTGGTGTATTCGAAGGTCTGTGGCTTGCCATTCTCGCGGAGCAGTTCGTATTCATCGTGTGTCGTATAGGTGCGCTCTGTCCGTTCATATAATATATGTCGGTCGCGTCCGCTCAGGATGACCGGTGTCAGGGGACGGATGCTGTCTCCTGCCGATATGACCGGTGTGCAAACCAGGCTACGGTCTGAAGGGACTTTGATTTCTCCGAAGTCGAGCGTCATGCCGATCAGCAGGGTACCGTCCGACTTCTCCACAATCTTATCTTTTACTTTAATCTCTTGTGCCTGCAAGGTGGCTACCGCCAGCAGACTTGCCACAATCCATGTATGCTTGTTCATTTTCATAAGGCAGCGATGTTTAGAATTGATAAATCAGGTTGATAGCGGCCTGCGTGGGACCGAAATAATGTTTCTTCACGTACTCTTGGCGGCGTCCGCAGTTAGTACAGGGGTACTTCTCCGATTCGAGGTAGAGGTAACCCACACCGACAGTAGCTTCTAAGTTCCAGTGTTTGGAGAGCAGCCAGGAATATCCGTAGCTGACGCCCACGCCTGCGCCCCACCCCTGGTGGCGTTCGTCTTCGGTACCGAGCAGTTTGATGTTCGATACATTATATAATATGTACGGGACATGCAACCCGATGAAATGTTTATAAAAGGTTTCACAGAACCAATAGCGCATCTCCGGATGGAGTCGCCAATGTTTGAGAGATTTGCCATAGCTCCCGTCGTCCTTCTTTCCGTCGAACGGATTGAGGCCGGTCTCTATGTCCAGACTCCAGTGACGTGCCAGGCGGAACTCCGCGCCGGCATTAAAAGTTACCATTGCTCCCCAATATGGAATATTGGTCTTGATCCCGACGGTCGAACCTTTTTCTCCGGTCAATCTGTCCTGTGCGTAGAACGACAGAGGGATCACAAACAGGAACATCATCAAGATAAGTTTTCTCATCATACTAGTTATGTTTTATTATAGTTATTTTATTCGCTGATTCAAAAATCGCGGAGTAAAGGTTCTAATACCAGGTAAACTCACCATGAACCTAAACTTATTTATGAAATAAGTTTAGGTTGTCTATTTTAGAATATAAATTCTGAAGAAACGACAGCTATTATGAAGAGTAAAAAACCAACAATGGAAACTCAAACATGTTTAATTCTACAAAAATCGGTAAGGATATCTTTACTAAAGAAAAGTTAAAGCGTGATGGGGTTAACCGGCTATGTCTAAACATTCTGCCATTTAATATTAGTATAGATTTAGCGGTTGAATTTATATAAAATATAGTATAAATTTCGAGAAGTCTTTATCTAACCTGAAAACAAACCTAAAGATGTAGATAAAATAGTAAGAAAATGTTTCTTTTTTAACAACTAATATCTTAACTTTGCATTCAGTAATCATTTGAGATAAATGATAATGCGTGATTTTCAAAAGACTTTATGATATTATTCTTATTTCATAAATAAGCTATTTCTTATTTCATAAATAAGTTCCTTCCATCCGAAAAACACCTCTACCTTTTTGTTTGTTTATCAGTATTTTACTAATGGGATCCGTAATCTTTTGATTGGCCTCATTCAGTTCCGGCTGTTCCATCCGATTAAAATATCCGCGGGTGGTCTTTTCATTGGTATGTCCTAATGCCTGGCTGATCACGGCGATGTCCACATGTAAACGACGAGCCTCCGAAGCCCAGGTATAACGCATTACATAAGAGGTCAGGTTATCAGAAATCGACAGAAGCCGACCCACTTCTTTCAATGCAGAATTATGATTAGAGAGCATCCCCTTGTATTGCCGATAAGTAGCAGATGCAAACATCACAGGAAAAAGATAATCCCTCTCGGAAGACTCGTATTTATGAATAATTTGCCACATACCGGAAGTAATCTCAATACATATCTCGATCCCCGTTTTATGACGGTTATATACTATAGCTTGTCCTCGGATATTCTTTCGAGTCAGACGAACCATATCAGCAAAAGGCATGCCATAAGCCATGAAACTGAATAGTGCCAAATCGGTAGCCAGAGTCAGATCGGGACGGTCACGAAAATCAGCTGCCGCCATTTTCTTTACTTGCTGATCAGATAAAGGTTTTTTGACTGTCAGATCACGTTTCAGTTTCAACTTGCGAAACGGATGATACCTCATTTCAAACGGCTGTTCGTCGAAAGCTGCATTGTAGACAGCCCTCAGGCTACTCAGATAACTATTAATCGTATTGATCTTTAATCTTTTTGCCTGCAAATAGGCTTGAAAATCATTTAACAAGGTGGAAGTCAGATCACGAATCGGTATATCCTTGTTTCTTTGAAATCGGTAAAAATGACGACCGGCTGCCAAATAAAGGTCAGCTGTACTGTTTTTACCCATCAGTTGTTTACTTTCCGCCCGCTGCCGAATATAGTCGTACAACAAAGGACCTTTTCTTTTTCGATTGTTTTCTTGTGTTACTTTCATTTCCATACTATTTATAAATTACCCATTACCGTCCTTATAACAGCAAATACGCCCCCAAAGATATCTACCCCTACCCCCTTTTCCAAATAAAAAAGGAACCGATCCGGTTGGTCGTTGACAAATGTATTAGTTATTATTTGCACACTTCGATCTTTATTACGCAATTTGCGTTACGTAATTTACGCAATGAAGATATGTCAACAATTCAACCGAACAATCCTTTCCTGATAGCAGGATATTACGGCCCCGATTATTTCTGTGACAGACAACAGGAAACCGGGCAAATAATCAATGCTCTATACAACGAACGCAGCCTGACGCTTGTTGCTCCCCGGCGTATGGGTAAAACAGGATTGATCAAGCATGTTTTCCATAAGTTACATGAACAACAACCCGACATTATCACTCTTTATCTCGATATTTATTCGACACAAAACCTGAATGAATTTGTACAGGTATTCGCCAGCACCGTATTAGGCAGTGTCAGTATCGATATTGCGACAGATAAAGAAGAAGCTACTTTAAAAGAGATATTCAATTACCTGCAATCGTCGGAAAAACGTTGCTATATCGCCATCGACGAATTCCAGCAAATCACGGAATATCCGGAAAAAGGAGTGGAAGCCTTGTTACGTTCTTACATCCAGTTTTTACCTAATGTCCGTTTTATTTTTGCCGGCAGTAAACAGCATGTTATGCAGGAAATGTTTTTGTCGACCAAACGTCCTTTTTATCAAAGTACGCAGACAATAACCATCGGGTGTATCGACAGAAAGGCTTATTACGATTTCTCCGCTACTTGGTTTGCCAGACAAAACCTTCTTATAAGTGAAGATACTTTTTCCAGCATTTACGATGAGTTCGAAGGGCATACATGGTATATTCAAGCCATATTAAACCGCCTGTATGGATATTCCTTAACCCCCGATCAGGAAATGGTGAGTCGTGCTATACGCGAAATCGTCGCAGAAAATGAATATGGTTATCAAAACTTACTGGCAGCTTATACTTCCGGTGCTATACGTTTAATCAAAGCGATAGCAAAGGAACGGATCGTACTGGAGATCAATGCCGGTTCTTTCATTTCCAAATACAAGCTGAAAGCCGCCAGCAGTGTAAATTCTGCTCTTCGTACACTTACGAAAATGGAAATGGTCTACCGGACAGAAGCCGGTTATATCGTTTACGATCGCTTCTTTGCTATCTGGTTACGCCAACAGCCTTATTAACATCCGACCGTATTATCGTCATTCATTCCATAGCTGTTTTATACTTATTTCACCTTAGACTGCTTGTGTCCCGGCTCATTGGCAATCAGAGTCTTGTCGTTCAACATATTGAGGTCTTCAGCGGTGAGCCATTCCTCACGCAGCTTATCGCCCAGGTACTCCACCGATCCCTTATAAGAGAGGGTCAGAAGCAGGGAAAAGGCCAGGTGGACCAAAGAGGGGTTGTAATCGGGTCTGCGTTTTTCCATTTGGGCGATAAAACGCAGGATGATGTCCGGTTGCTGAAGGTCGAAACGTAAGGTGCCGAGTACGGTGTATTCCAGCAGGAAATTAAGTGTCCGCTCCCAATCGCGGGTAAACAGACGGGTGAGAAAGACCTGGAAACGTACGGTCATTATATCCCATTCGTTGAAGGCTGCTTTGTAAGCTAAGCGGAGGTAATACAAACGGTAAACGTGCGCTTAACTTGAACATCGCTAAACGCTTACGAGATTGTTTCGGAATTCCTGCAGATTTTATACTTGACAATATCTAATACAAAAAACCGGCTAACTTCACAGTTTGCCGGTTTTTTTTGCTCAATCCACTATTCTGAATCAGATCCTTTAATTTATTGATATTCATTTGCAAGTTTATTCATCTGATTAACGAAAGTTTATTTGAAATTAACAGCAATTTTATTTGCACTTCATGAGACCTTGCTTTAATTTACACTATAAAGTTGACGCAATCCGTTGGGAATCGCCAAATAAAACGGATGCAAAATGACGCAAATAGATTATTAAACTCTATAAAAAAAGGAGATCACCCAACATTGATAGGAATATCAATCTTCCCAGAAGAGTAAAAATAAATATGAAAGCCTTTGTAGATAAACAAATGTTTATCTACCTTTGTTGTGTCAAGATCTTTTAGATGGATGATAACCAAAATGAGCTAAAGGCTCTGATAGAACATGAAAAGAACAATCTTCTGTTCTATTCTCTTTACTGGGATATTTTAGTACAAAGTACCTCGGAAAGAGAACTTGAAAAACAAATCGACCAGCATTTAGACCGGTTGATATTGTTACTCAAGTTGAAAGGTTAGCAGTTAGTACCCCTTCGGGGGTACTCTCTAAAAGATCTTTTCACTAGACTTTAAATACAAAATATATGGCAAATAAGGAACAAATCAATCAGGAACTGGAAGCATTGAAAAGTAAGTTCATGCTCTTGAATACAGACGAAGAACGTAACGCGTTTCGTTCTGAAGTGAAGGCGTTTGCCAACTCAAAAAGCGACGAAGAAAAGCAGTTGGTTAGTGAAGCTTTTATCGAAGGAGCGAATAAAGCTTGCGCAAGAGTCGATAAACTAATCGATGACGTGCTTAGGAATAAACTTGATGGCATATATGAATCAGTATCCTGGTCTTACATTGCCCGTACCTATTTCAACAAAAGTCGTGCGTGGTTAAGCCAGCGTATAAACGGATTAATGATTCATGGCAAAGAAGCGCAATTCACCAATGAAGAAAAACAAACATTATTACAAGCACTCCGCGACATAAGCGGAAAAATAGAACGAACAGCTCGGGTTATCGAGCAAACCCTCTGAAGATCTTGACACATTTACAGAGAACAAAAGCCCGGCTAACTTCACAGTCTGCCGGGCTTTTTTGCCAAAATTCAAAATTCGTCACTATAACCAAACATTCTCTACTCTATTTTAATATATACTATCACCGGACTATTATTCCAGATTGATCACTTTGTGGTTCAGTCTTTTCATTACGCCTCCGTCGAACGAATCCAGATAGATTTGCGTGGTCCGTTCGCTGGCATGTCCCAGGTAAGAGCTAATGACGGCTGTAGGCATCAGTTTATTACGTGCTGCCGTAGCCCATGAGTGACGCGCCATATAGGAGGACAGGGATTCGGTGATATCTGCCATTGCCGCAATCTTTTTCAAGTGGCGGTTGAAGGTTACCAACGCACTCCGATAGTGTTTATAGTTTTCCGCGTCGTCGGCATCGTCGGATAATACTGGCCAAACATAACGGCTATCGGTACGATACCTCTCGATGATTTCCTGTAGCAGAGATTCCGCAAAAAAGGGTTCATACGGGGCCTGATCACTTTCTCTTTCACGGCTTTGTTATAGATGGCTCGCAGGTTCCGCAGATAGTAATGTACGGTATTCTCACAACATCCTTCCTGCAGCAACCAGCCCTCATAGGCTTTCAGCATCTCGAACCGAAACAACTGAAACGGTACCCGTTGACTCCCGGTAAACTGCACCAGCGATTTCACGCTATTCCGATAGGCCTGTGCCATCCCATAGCGTCTTCCTCTCTCCATCTCATCTATCACCCCCAATGCATAAACCACAAACCCATTCCGCGCCATTCCTTTTTTCTTCATCTGATTGTTCTCTTCCATATTCATTTTCTTGTTTAAATTGTTATTGGCATGGAATATAACAGAAAAAGAGAGGGGATGGGTTTGGAGAGGATACCAAGATGGTACAATTAAGTTAATACTTCGATCCGGGCACGAAACTCATCTATGCGATTTTTAAATACCATTGAGGTACGATTAAACTTTGCTACGCTCTTACAATTCCGCGAATACGAATGGTTTTAAATACCACTAAGGTACAATTATACTATGCAAATATAAAAAACACTTGGACAAATTGGATAATAAAACTTACAGATATATTAATATAATGTATATTTGGAAGCGTTATTCTACTCTAGTGACCTATGATGTAAAATAGGTTTTTAGTACAGTAGAAACATATGGCTTGGAAGGTATAAGAGTTATATGATAGTTGTCGATCCCCGGGGTATTTTATACAATTGAAGGTCGACAACTTTCATTGATAAATAAAGAAGGGACAAACAGGCTTAGAGAGTGTTTAGAATAAGGAGAACCTAAAAATTTTATAGGGGTTTAATTGTACCTTAGTGGTATTTAAAGTCGCAAAGCACTCAAGTCGGTACAAACCGTATTCCGGTTTAATTGTACCTTAGTGGTATTTAAAGGAGACAATAGTGTCTCCATCTTCCATTTCCTTTTTGGTTTAATTGTACCTTAGTGGTATTTAAAGTGTTTATAGCGGATGTAGTCATCGGTGGCATTAATTGGTTTAATTGTACCGTATGGTATTTAAAACGGAAATAGATAGTCGGCAGTTCATCGATAATGTACTTTAATCGTACCTTGGTGGTATAAATCTTATTCTAACTTTTTCTAATAGCGAAATCATCTGTTAATCAAAGACAATCCTCTCTTCAATGGGAGTACTCGTCATTTAAAGTCATAAATAAAGCAAGAGATTCATAGGTTATGCCAAAATTATAGTTATATTTGGGAGAAACACAGTATACTATTAACTTACTTAGATTATATCTATACATTATATAATATATAACCTAAATATAATACCAGAATTACTATATGAGAATACATCTATCAACGAGCGCCAACAACGAACTCGTTCCTTTCAATTACCAGCAGAAACTTATTGGAGTTTTGCACCGTTGGCTTGGGACAAACGAACTTCACGATAAAATATCCTTATACTCTTTCTCATGGTTAAAAGGAGGAAAAAGATATAAAAACGGACTCAATTTTCCTTATGGCGCCAACTGGTTTATCTCTTTTTGTGAAGAGAAATATGTCAAGACCATAATAAAAGCAATAATGGACTCACCGGATATGTTTTGCGGAATGAAAGTCGAAGGGATTATCATTCAGGAAACGCCCGATTTATCCACCCAAAATCATTTTCAACTCGGAAGCCCTGTCTTTATAAAACGCTTTTATGACGACAACCATAAACACTTCACCTATAAAGACGAGAACAGCGGAGAGTTGATGGCAGAAACTCTGAGGCATAAAATGCAGATTGCCGGATTACCGGAAGATCCTTCTCTAAAGATTGAGTTCGACCTTAGTTATCCCAATAAGAAAGAAAAACTCGTTACGATCCATAACATCAGTAATAAATGCAGTATGTGTCCCCTGATTATTCATGGTACACCTCTGACAAAAGCCTTCGCATGGAATTGCGGTATCGGATCTTTAACTGGTAGTGGTTGCGGTTCAATAATCTAATAGTCACATTATGTATTACGTAGTAAAATACTCAGGCCCTTTCGGATTTATTAAACCTTGGACAGCAGTCAGAGATAGCGAAACATTCAGTCTGCAATTTCTGATCACTTCCACGATAGAAGGGATTGAAAAAAAACTTTTCCCGGAATTGCTGAATACGACGGAAAGAGTTCAGAAAATAAGCAGATACCGCCTGAACTACTGCGGGCTGGATTCGCAACAGGAACGAACGTGGTCTAAAGGAGGATTTGTCAAAGAGAAAAAGAAAGACACGCAAGGGAATGTCTATTATCTTCCTAAAAACATTAGCATCATTACCCGAGGCGTTCTTCTATATCCTCATTTGTATCTCGCCTTCGAGAACAATGACGATGCATTGCGCGCCGCCAAACAATCTATCTGCTTATGCAGGAATGAAGATATATTACTGCCGGATCGTCCGATCGAAATGTCGGCTGACGAATTTGAACAGATAGAAGGTTTCGAATGGATACCTTCCGACGAAGTGAAAGGATTCAAAGCCGGATATAACAGATATCACGGAGGGGAAGAGATGTATGGCGTATTACATGTGAAAGGTAATCCGATTAGAAGTACCCTATGAAAACCATCGACGAAATACTGGCAAAAAGCCCTGACAACGGCCATGTTTCACTCCTTGAACATTGCCTGCATACCCGGCAGGCTATCGAGGTCTTTGCCCGGCGAATAGATTTTCCCTTCGATGTAGCGATTGCTCTCAAAGGGGCAACTTTACACGATCTAGGCAAAGCGCATACGTATTTTCAGGACCGAATGAACAAGATTATAAATGGCTCCCTCTCAAACAGATGTAATAATTTCATTCATCGGCATGAGTTATCGTCACTGGCTTTCCTGCCGGCCTTTCCTTTAGAGGAATGGGACACCTTGATAGAAATGGTTGTAGCCCATCATAAGTCCATCACAGACGATCCCCGGCGAAGAGGTATATTGGATATTGCTTCCTGCGATCGACATTGGATAGACAACCATCTGCAGGACTGGGAAGAATGGAGTCAATACGGCATACAAATATTGAATAAACTTGGGTATGCCTGCACCGGAATAGACCGGAATAAATCCAGGATGGCTTTACTTTATGCGGTAGATTATTGCGAATCGCAGACTTTCGGATGGTCTGCCTGGAGAGGGTTATTAATGGCGGCAGATCATTTCGCTTCGGCATTTACTTCATCTACCGCAAAAGAACTCGAAACAACATTCGAAGTTCCGGATCTGTCCGCCTATTTTAAACCGGAACGAACAAATCCTCTATACCCATTGTCACTGATCGGAGTAGATGACACCCGACCTCATACGCTGGTGGTTGCATCGACAGGTGCAGGAAAAACAGATTTTCTATTGAAAAGATGCAGAGGACGCATTTTTTACACCCTGCCATTCCAGGCTTCCATAAATGCCATGCGGGAAAGACTAAAAGCGACTATTCCCAATAAAGATATTCGTTTGCTACATGCGACATCGAAGATAGTCGTCGGAAATAATATGGAAGAAAAGATGTTACAGCCATTGATCGGGTCGAGTATCAAAGTATTGACACCCCATCAACTATCGTCCATCATCTTCGGTACTTCCGGCTTTGAAAGTGTCATACTGGATATAAAAGGATGTGATATTATCCTGGACGAGATACATACTTATTCGGACTATTCGCAAGCGATGGTACTGGAAATCGTCAAAGCACTTCTTAAATTCGGATGCCGCATCCACATCGGGACAGCAACGATGCCTACCGCTTTATACAATCAGTTGCTGGAGATATTAGGAGGGAAAGAGAATGTATACGAAGTCAAACTATCGGATGAAACACTGGATACATTCGACCGTCATCAGATATTCAAACTCGATAAGGAGGACAGCGTCTCCCCTATCCTGGTAAATGCCTTTAAGGGAAAAGAGAAAGTGCTCGCCATTTATAATACAGTCAATAAAGCGCAGGCTGCTTTCAAGGAGTTCAGGGAAGAATTTCCAGATATTCCCATGATGCTTATCCATAGCCGTTTCAAACAAAGCGACCGCGTTAAACTTGAAAAGCTGCTGAAAGAAGAGTTCAACGGCGACAGGAAAGAATATGGGAACGGGAAATGTCCCTGCCTGGTCATTTCGACACAGGTGGTTGAAGTCAGCCTGGATATCAGTTTCGACAGGATGATTACCCTGTGTGCCCCTTTGGATAGCCTGATACAGCGATTCGGAAGAATAAACAGAAAAAGGGTAACAAGTAATAACCGGATTTACAGGCCGATTCATGTAATCGCTCCCGAAGGAAATGTGCTTCCTTACAAAATGGAACTACTGAAACGCAGTTTCGACCAACTGCCGGATAACGGGGATATTTTGCAGGAAAGAAGTCTGCAGGAAAAAATAGACAAGGTATATCGATCGGTCGAAACAAAGGAGATCGATATTCATCTGGCCGTACAAGACGGAGACTTCTCGCTCATAAACCTGACCAGCCGGACTGAAGCCATTCTCCTGAAAGCGTTGGAAATAGAAAGTGCAACCTGTATACTGGCCGCCGACAGAGATAAGTATATCACTGCCACCTGGGAAGAGCGGATCAATATGGAAATACCTGTCAACTGGAAAACAATCTCCCGGTACCGGGATAAATACGAGCAGTTGCAGGATATAGGGGCAAATCCTTTTGTCATTCCTATGCCGCAGGAAGAATATGAGATTTATGGATTACAATTAGTGGAACATGATTAATTCATTTAGAATATGTATACAAGCTACATCGGTAAAAAGTTCCTGAAGATATATAATGAGAAAATGAATACGGAGATATCCGCAGAGGAGTTCTTTGACCGGATATTTTTCAATCTGTTTTTCAATGACGAGAGGCATCTGATACACGTCAGCAACTCTCCTTTTTTCCAAAAGCCGAAAGATGAGGATGTAAAGAAATATGGAAGCAAAGCGCTGGCCCAATACAATAACCTGAAAGTCGCATGACCTGCGATGAACCGAACATGTCGATCTTTGTCGGATATGCAGCAAAAGATGTGGCGGGAACAACGTCCGGCCAGATCTCCGATATGCAAACCTCTATCGATACAGACGAGATGTATGCTTCGTGGATCGGTGAAGCACTTGCCATCGGCGTAAGCGGAGGTTTTGCCATGTTACTGGATGAGCCGGATATTTTATGGCAACTGTTTTGCGGTTGGGAATATTATAGGAAGTATCTGAATCAGACACCTAATGTCAAAGACAAACAGATCGAAACCTGGAACGGGCATTGGTTATCCCATTGGTGCCGGAAATTTTATAATGATCTGACACCGTACAAAGGATTTCATATCGTCCCCACCGAATCGATGGGAAATCTCGCCATACCGACCAAACCCTGGCTCGAAATCATTATGGCTTTATCCAAGAAATATCCTAATAAGGTAATAACAGCTTATTCATATAATCTATCCCAGACGAACACAACGCTGGGATTTATCAACCTTTATCTCCCAGAAGTCCACTCTTTGTTCGACTTCAGGGACAAACTCTTTTTCGACGGCAAGCAAAGCATCCTGTCTGATGAGGAAATAGAGTCGTTCAACACCAACTACACCTTCAAATCAGCTTGCAAACTGGGTGTCATCGGATTAAAAGCGATTGAACCGGATAAACTGAGACAGTACTTCCCCATAGGCTCCATGCCTTACGCGCAGGGGAAAGAGTACAAATTCAACAACGAGGAATCGTATATCAATTATGAGCTATATAAAATCTGGATTATTGCTATGATAAACAAAACAGAATTACTGGAACTGGCCACTGCTGTTGCAAAGGCCCTGATAGAGTTTGAACGGACAGCAGAGAAAGGCAAGACTGTTTATTCGAATCTGTCGAAAGAGGTAAGGAAGTCAAATAAAATCGAAGTCTTCGGGCAAAAGCTCAAAGAGATAATGGAATACGAATCTTCTGATAACGAAGTATTCAGAAAAGCATTTGTAGAAGTCTACTATCTACCGAAAGATTCTTTCCCTCTATTCATGACTCTGATCGACTTTGAATATACTTATTGGAAATCAAAAAATTAAACTACTTAATACCCACAGTTATGGACAATCCCTTCATCTATTTACGTGGCCTTCGCCATGCAGAACATACAGTATTCGGCGTAAATGACGGACAGAAATACTATTTCGACCCTCAGTTCGGCAAAAGAATGGCTTATTCCAGCGGCCAACAAGTAAAACGCTCCGTTATAGAGGCGCTGAATATGCCCTTCGCAGCAATAACATTCAACTGGGAAATCGACAAAAAAGAAAATAAGGCAAACCAGAAAGAGCCTCACTCTCCATGCGATCCGACTTTTACGGATCAGTTATTGGGCGGGTATATGAAAGCTGAAAGCGGCAGTATGATCGTAAAGCGTCGTAGCCCCTTGTCTGTTTCAGCCATGCGACCACTCCATCCTTTATTGGGAGGTATCGAGTCACCGACTGAAAATATCACTTTCGACAGGACCTCGCATCCGGAACATCATACCGTCAAAGTCTATTGGATGGAAAGCAAAAAGAGAGGAAGTGAATTGAGTAAGGAAGAGTTGGACGAATGGCTGACAACCAACCGGCGTTCACTCCCTAACCGAGCTTTTATCCAGGATCAGACCCGGGCTTCCGGCCTTTTTGTCTATGACATCGCTATCGATCTGAGAACTTTATTCTGTGTTTCCACCAACAAACTCGAACCGGAACTTTTCCCTGAAATCGAAACCAAGCTCCGGGAACAGGGCTGGACTGATGGTAAAAATATCTTTGGCAACTGCCTGGTTTGTCCTAAAGAGAAGAGGGATGAAATAATTCCGGCATTGGCAAAAGCAATCATCAACTGGCGCATCACTTCCAACCAGGCACGCACCTTCAGTTTAATGGAAACAGTAGCGATAGCCATCAGCAACGATGCCAATCAGATAGCGTATGCCATTCGCGGCGAATTGAAAGATAACACCGAAAGGCCGGATGCCAAACCGGTCATAGATGAAACCGCCCATGCTGATATTTTCGTTACTCCTATTGCCAACAGTTATATCGCCGGCTCGATTGGTTCCGTCGATGCCCTGAAGAAAGCCGAAGAAAGATTGATCAAACTGATCTCTTCTTTCGATTACGAAAATCAACTATAATGAATATCAAAGATACCTCTTACCTTTTTTGTAAGAGGTATCTTTGACAACATATCTCCACCGACGGAAATTCGGCGTTTGCCCGGTTTTCGGTGACCGATACCAATTATTAATATTCCAAATTTAATAATCGACATTCCATCTTTACGCAATATTCGTTCCGGTAATTTTATTCACTTACTTTTGTCCCCCGTTTGAAAATTAATTAACGAGAGATGAAAAAGACATTTTATTTAGTGGCATTAGCCTTTGTTTTTGGTTTGTTTACCGCATGTAATGACGATGACGAGAACGATACTCCGATTGTGAATCCTACACCTAAGGAACAATGGGGCAAAACACTTCGAGGTGACGATCAATCCTTATTAGCATTTCCGGATATATTCGCAGATTATTGGGAATATACCTACTCCTACAAGGATAATCCCAATATCGGACTTCGCCTGACCGGGAAATTCCCCAAATCACGTTTCTTCAATTTCACAGTCTATAATGACGAGACACAGGTCGATATGTCCAGTATCGAAGATGCTAACATCCAACCGGATGAAAATTCTATCAATCCTTATGTAAAAGAAACGGCAGATTATAGTGCTAACGGATACACCATTTACATTATTCCGAAAAGTACCCCGGAAAGTATGCGGGCATCCATGAAAAACATCTGTGAATTCCCTGATACTTTAAACATGGTATCCGTATTTATGCGCCTCTATCTGGCAAAGGAATACAACAACGGTGACACATACGGTGGTACTGATATGCCGGCAATCCAGGCATTCGATGTAACGACCGGTAAAGAAGTGAGTTTCCCCAAACGTGAAGTATGTAATATCCACGAAGCATTGCAGATGCCTCCGTTGGATTTTTCTTCCGACATGAAACCGCTTCCTTTTATGCGTGCCCCGTTAAGCCTGATGTACCCGAATACTCCAGCTGATTACTTATTCTCACGCATCAAGTTGAATGAAGGCGAAGTTGCTACTTTCCGCTTTATTCCTCCGACGGCACCTAAAGGTGTAAATGAATATGCAACCTCGGATGTTCGTTACTGGTCTGTCTGCCTCGGATCACAGAAGACTTATTCTTATGTCTCTATTTATGACGAAGAAATGCCGAAAGTAGACAAAGATGGTTTTGTTACATTCATTATTGCAGATGCCAATTCTGCTAAACTGAAAGATATCAAAACCAAAGCAGATGCCAACGACGGTACTTATGTATTGGAATGGAACCGCAAAGAACATGGCGACGGAGTTCTGGCTTTATATCGTAACATGCTTTTCAATAAAAGCTATAAACACAATATGAAAAATTTAATGGAATCAATTCCATTGGAAGCTGCCGGAGGCGATATGACAAATTTCAATCCTGCAACAATGATTGCCATTTCGGCAATGGGTAATTGGGGCCCTCATGGATCCAAATTCAATGAAGACGAATATTTGAATGAGAACTTCAATTATACCAGTATCCGCCCTATACGATAAATTCGCCTATTATCCATAAAACAAAGGCGCTGCCCCTGCCAAGGGTTTGCGCCTTTCGTTTTTTAACTACACGGAGTATCTGATCAACCGATAATCTTTTATATATTTGTGCCACATATAAACTCTAATTCTTATGAAGCCCAAAAAGTTGCTTTACCTGGCCACATTCTGCATATTACTAATTTCCGGTTACTTGCATGCCGAGGAACCAACAAAGATGCATTCTGTTTCTCTACATATAGGATATGCCAATATGCCAGGTGGGACAGCAGGATTGACAAATACCTCACATAGTTATGAGCGGGATCTTTGTTTCGGTATTTCCTGGGATGCACAATACTATTTACACCCTAAAGGCATGTTCGGATTCGGGCTTTTTTATTCCGGATATAGCGCAAAAGGTTCTTTGGAACATAGTTCCGATCATATCTATACACATTATATAGCTCCGCAGTTCGCCCTTTACTGCCTGAGTAACGAGCGGGTTAATGTGCGTCTGAACATCGGTACCGGATATCTGCGGTATAAGAACAATAGCATGGTATATGAAAAAGACCGTCGTGTATCCGGCCAACGTATGGCAGGAAATATCGGAGTTAATGCAGAATATATGCTAACTTCCCACTGGGGTGTTTCTGCTGATCTGCAGTATGTGTTTACCAACCTCAGAAAAGTCGAATCCAACTATCACGGGGAGACGATCACGGTTCGGTTCCCGTCGGAAGACAGGCTGAAAGTATCCAGACTGAATATCTCACTTGGGATCGGATACCATTTCTAATTAATTGAAATCACTAAATACGTTACATCATGAAAAAATATATATTTCTTTTATGTCTCCTGCCCTTTCTTTTTTCCTGTACAGAAGATGAAACAGTCGATATCACGGTGATGCCGGACGAAACTATGGTCGGTGCCGATACTTTCGGATGCCTGGTAGACGGTTGGTTATATGTCGGAGGAAGATATAACCATATCAGCAGCCCCTCTATCAACTTTGATTACAGAGACGATGAAAGCATGCAAGTCAAAGTGTGGGTAAAACAAGACCTCGCCATCAGCTTCTGTATGGAAAAGCCGGAAGAAAATAAGGAGATTCCCTACACCCAGTTCTCTTGGGGAGACGAAACATTACCGGACGGCAAAGTCTTTATCACCCGTTTCGACACCAATGCACAGGTTATCAGCGGACGGTTTGAGGGCGAGCGCGTTACATTCGGACGGTTCGATGTGCACTTTAATAAATAATCCAGTCGGTTATTCTTTCGGGGTTTTCGATAAATGCTTCTTCAGCAATAAGTACCCGCAAAGACCGGAAACAAACGACCCGGTGAATACTCCGAGTTTGGCTTGATTCAACAAGTCAACTCCAAGTTCATCCATTCCGGTAAACGAAAGATTGGCAATAAATAGTGCCACCGTAAAACCAATACCGCCCAACATAGACACACCGAACAGGTTCATCGGTGTCACTCCTTTCGGTAAGGCTCCCATCCTCGTACGAGCATAGAGATACGTGAAAGAGAAAATACCCAGTGACTTCCCGACAAACAATCCCATAAAGACAGCCAACGGCACATTTACCAGCGATGACGGCTGAATATCGCCGAATGTGACCCCCGCATTGACAAACGCAAACAACGGAAGAATCAGGTAATTTACCAACGGATGCAATTTGTCGGCAATGCTTTGCAACGGACTGATCGTGTTATCTGCCAACGAATGGATATTATTCAGTACCTGTATCTGTGTAGGAGTCAGGACCGAAGCCTTTTTGGATTGACGAACCTCCGTATAATCCAGCATATTCAGATAACCGGTCATATCGCAAGTAAAATCCTTCAGATTCACTTTCGGACGGGCAGAAACGGTAAAGGCTACCAATACCCCGGCTATAGTCGGATGAATGCCCGATTCCAGGAATAATACCCAGACAAAGAAGCCCACAATATAATAAAACAGATTATTATTTACCCGCATCTTTCCCCCTACATATAATAAAGCCAGCAAGGCCAGAGAGATCAATAAGGGTTGATAAGCAATATGCCCGCTATAGAATAAAGCAATAATAATAATACCGCCGATGTCATCTACCACAGCCAGTGCCGTCAGAAATATTCGCATGCCTAAAGGGACCCGTTTTCCCAGCAATCCCAGGACGGCAAGGGCAAATGCGATATCGGTAGCCATCGGAATAGCAGCCCCACGTACTTCCGGAGCCGTATTGCAGACAAGCAAATAAAAAAGGACCGGTACGATCATACCGCCACAAGCCGCAATAACCGGAAGGAGTGCTTTACGAACCGAACTCAATTCCCCGATCAATACTTCCTGCTTGATCTCCAGCCCGATTACAAAAAAGAATACCGCCATCAGGGCGTCATTCACAAAGGCAAGCATCGGCATGGGTTCACCATGATGGGAGAACAAATTAAAACTGCCAATCTGAAGGTCGATAGGATAAGATAATATGTGATGATAGGCGTGAGCCCAGGGGGAGTTTGCCAGTATCATAGCCAATACCGTGGCCATAAACAATAAAAAACTGGCGCTCGACTTCTGTGTGGCGAATCGGCGCAACGGTTTAAGGATAACATTAATAGTACGATCCATTCTGTTTTTAATATTTGCGGAGACAGCTTGCTGGTCTGTCTCCGTAATTCCTAACTGTGTTTATTGCCTTTGCTGCTCAGCCATCTCAAGCTGATAGGCGCTGCGGGTCAATTTCTCTACCCAGACTACAAATATACCAGTTAAAATTAAATTAAACACAATAGTAAGGACAGAAATCATCAGGACCGGTCCACCCAGATTATATCCCAGGGCAATAAAAATAATACCTGCCCCTACTTCACCCCGTGTAAACATACCGATTGACAAAGCCAGACGTTCACGTTTACGTCTGTCACGATAGAAAAACAAGGGGAAAAGCTTTCCTATATTGGATAAGAAAGAGACGATCACCACATGGAGAAGGATCATCGGCCACGACATCATCGGCTGTGCACCGGTAATTGTAGACGCTTCCGCCGATTGTTTGGCAAAATCAACCCCAAAAAACACGGGCATGCTCACTCCTACCAGGAACATGAACAGGAATGAAATCGCCGTCGCCACATTGTGCTCCGTCTTCGTATCTATGTGCTTATGCTTCATGATCATACCCAGCACAAAGGCAGGCAACAGCACTTCGATATGGATGCTTGCTTCCTCACCATAAAAATGTTTGGATGCCAGATAGATTCCCTGGGTAAATGCCAACGTAACAATGGCATAAAGCAGAATAGCCTTCCAGTCCTGCCGCATATTATAAGTACCCATTTTCTTCCATCCGATCATAAGCAATACCATCACGATCAGGATGATCACCCCTAACTGCCAGCGTAGACCGACCATCATGATCTGAAGCGGGATCATCAACAGGATCGTATCGAGATCGTCGAAAATAGCCAGCACCTGTACTTTTTTATATACCCAGGAAGCTTTCAACCCTGCTGCGGCCAACATGGTAAACAGAATACCAGCGGATGTGGGAGCCGCAAAACGGCTTAACAACAAGTTCTCTTTCCAGGCTTCCCCACTCGACCAATAGATGTCGGGGAGCAGGACGAACATATAATACAATGCCACAAATATCCAGGGGAAAGCGGCAGTAGCCATTGCTATGAAATAATCCTCCGTATAAGATCTCCAACGGGTCTTATCCATTTCAAACTCCCGACCTACGTTAATCATAATAAAGGCCAGGCATACATACAACAGTGAATTGGAAACAGTTTTTACCAACGAATAATTTTCTCCTACAAGAGATGGAAGAAACTGTGAGACAACCAAACCAACCACTAAGAAAAAAGAAAACAACAGAATCTTCTTCATTATATTACCACTATTTGCTTGTTTAGATTTCAGAGTACAAAAATAAAGAAATCCTCTCAAATCGAAAATAGCAGGTAACTCATGTTTCAGATTATTAATAATTTACTTCAGATAGGCCGACTCGACTTTCAATAAGCGGTTCTTCAACTTTTCCGCCTCTCCTTTGCGTATACGCAAAGTCATTTCACAGTCCATTTCAAACTTTTGGGATACAATAAGGGGGTTGTCTTCTTTTACTATACGCATGATCCCGTTCAGGTATGGATATTCGAAAGCTACCGTGATATCTTCGTCAACCGTACGTTCCTCTATCTCGGCAGCGGCAATCGCTTCGGCGGCAGCCGTCCGGTATGCGACAATCAGACCACTGGTACCCAATTCGATGCCGCCGAAATAGCGAACGACCAGGATCAGGATATCCGTTAACTCGTTGGAATTGATCTGCCCCAGTATTGGTTTACCTGCCGTGGAGGATGGTTCGCCGTCATCGTTCGCACGAAAAGTCTGGCGATCGGGTCCCAGCATATAGGCCCAGCAGACGTGGCGGGCATCGTAATATTGTTTACGGTATTTATCCAGTTGCTCCTTCACCTCTTCGACCGTACGCACGGGGATGGCATACGAGATAAAGCGGCTGCGCTTCTCTGTGTAATAGCCCTCTGCTACTTGCTTAATGGTTCTGTAACTGTCGTCTGCCATCGATCAATCCGGAATATGGGTTTGCTGTTCTTCGCGGAAAGCCCGGAAGTCTTTCATTATCTCTTCGATCTCTTCAATGAAGTAAGGATCTTTAACATTTTTCTTCACCTCGGCGTAATATGTTTCAATAGCCGCCAAAGCACATATATCTTGTCCGCGCAGCAGGAAGTAAGGCTCTTCCTTCTCTACGCATTGTTTGATCATTTGGATAGGATTCTTCATATATCTGTCTTTACTTAGTTACTATTCTGTCTTAGTTATGCCGACAAACCGGGATAGGCATATCATATTCCCAGCTTGCCTGTGCCAGGTTATCGTTTCAACTCCTCTTTCAGGAACGGAGCCGTATAACTCTTGTTTTTCTTCTTGATCATTTCCTCGGGAGTGCCGGTGAATAAGACCTGCCCGCCTTTGCGTCCGCCTTCGGGCCCCATGTCGATCAGGTAGTCGGCACATTTGATTACGTCGAGGTTATGCTCGATCACGATGATGGTGTTGCCTTTTTCCACCAGCTTGTTCAGGACACCCAACAGGACACGGATATCTTCGAAGTGAAGGCCGGTAGTCGGTTCGTCCAATACATATAAGGTATTGCCGGTATCCTTCTTAGCCAGTTCGGTTGCCAGCTTCACACGCTGACTTTCCCCTCCGGATAAGGTGGTGGAAGGCTGCCCCAGTTTGATATAGCCCAACCCCACATCCTGCAGGACTTTTATCTTGGAGAGGATGGTCGGGATATTCTCGAAGAACTCCACAGCCATATTGATCGTCATATCCAACACATCGGCTATGGATTTACCACGGAATCGGACTTCGAGTGTTTCACGGTTATATCGCTTGCCATGACAGTCTTCGCAAGGAACCAATACATCCGGCAGGAAGTTCATTTCGATGGTTTTGTAGCCGTTCCCCTTGCAGGTTTCACAACGACCGCCGGATACATTGAACGAGAAACGTCCGGGTTTGTAGCCCCTGACCTTCGACTCGGGAAGATCGACGAAAAGGTTACGGATATCGGAAAAGACACCGGTATAAGTAGCCGGATTGCTTCGTGGCGAACGACCGATAGGCGACTGGTCGACATTGACGATCTTATCTACGTTATCGATACCTTCGATCGACTTGTAAGGCAACGGATCTTCCAGCGAACGATAGAAATGCTGGCTCAGGATCGGTTGCAGGGTACGGTTGATCAAGGTAGATTTTCCACTACCGGATACACCAGTCACACAGATCAGTGTTCCGAGCGGGAAAGTCACATTGACATTCTTCAGATTATTGCCGCTGGCCCCCTTTATCGTAATGAACTTACCGTTTCCCTGCCGGCGTTCGGCAGGAACAGCAATCTCAGTCTCCCCGTTCAGGTATGCAGAAGTCAGCGTATTCACTTTCAGCATCTCCTGGGGTGTTCCTTCGTAAACTACTTCGCCACCCAAACGACCGGCTTTCGGTCCCATATCGATCACGTAATCGGCATTCAGCATCATATCCTTATCATGCTCGACAACCACTACCGAGTTACCCGTATCACGAAGCTCTTTCAAAGAATTGATCAAACGGACATTATCGCGTTGATGCAATCCGATACTCGGCTCGTCGAGGATATAGAGCACATTGACCAGCTGACTACCGATTTGGGTTGCTAAACGGATACGCTGGCTTTCCCCACCGGAAAGGCTTGCCGAAGCACGGTTGAGAGACAGGTAATCCAGCCCTACATCCAACAGGAACTTCAGACGGGAACGGATCTCCTTCAATATTTCTATGGCAATCTGCTTTTGCTTCTGGTCCAGACGCTCTTCAATACCGTCCAGCCATTCATAAAGCTCGGAAATATCATACGAAGATATCTCCGCTATATTCTTTCCCGCAATACGATAGTGCAACGCCTCTTTGTTCAGACGCTGGCCGTTACATTCCGGGCATGTAGTCATTTTGATGAACTGTCCCGCCCATTTCTGTGCAGAAGCCGAAGCCTCGCTCTCCTGCTGCATCAGGATATATTTGGCGACCCCTTCGTAAGACAGGAAATAATTGGAAGAACCCAGCGATTCGTTCTTGATCTGGAGACGTTCGTCCGTCCCGTTCATGATCTCGTCGATCGCTTCTGCCGGGATATCTTTGATCGGTGTCTTGATCGTCACGCCGTGCTTTTCGCAAAGAGCCTCGATCTGCCAAAAGATAAGGGAGTTCTTGTATTTACCCAAAGCAACTATCCCACCGTTATAAATACTGAGGGAAGGGTCGGGTACGATCTTTTCCATATCCAGCAGGTTCACCTGCCCCAACCCTTTACACTTGGGGCACGCCCCTTGCGGCGAGTTGAAAGAGAAGTTATGCGGAGCCGGTTCACTATAGGAAAGTCCGGTTGCCGGGTCCATCAAACGACGGCTGTAATGACGCAACTCGTCCGTATCCGCATCCAGCAGCATCACCAGGCCATCTCCCTGCTTCATGGCAATGCGCAGGCTTTCTTTCAGCCGGCGCTCGTCGGATGCAGAGACGACCATCTTGTCGATCACCACCTCAATACTGTGCATCTTATAGCGATCCAGCTTCATACCGTGAAATATCTCTTTTATTTCACCGTCGACACGGACAGTCAGATACCCCTTCTTACGAACCTGTTCAAACAATTCTTTGTAATGTCCCTTACGGTTACGCACCAACGGAGCCAGCATATAGGTTTTCTTCCCTTCGTAATGCTCCAGGATCAGGTCGAGCACCTGCTCTTCGGTGTACTTCACCATCTTTTCTCCGCTCAGATACGAGTAAGCCTCTCCCGCCCTTGCATAAAGCAGACGGAAAAAGTCGTATATCTCTGTCGTTGTACCTACGGTAGAGCGGGGATTCTTGTTGGTTGTTTTCTGCTCGATCGAGATGACCGGACTTAAGCCGGTGATCTTGTCCACATCAGGACGCTCCATATTCCCGAGGAAATTACGGGCATAAGCGGAGAATGTCTCCACATAGCGGCGTTGTCCTTCTGCAAAGATCGTATCAAAAGCCAGCGAGGATTTACCACTACCGCTCATACCTGTTATCACGGTGAGTTTGTTTCGCGGTATCTCGACGTCTATATTTTTCAAATTGTGAACGCGGGCGCCTAAAACGGAAATACGACCGCCTTCCAATGCATTTTTATCGTTCATACTTTTTATCACTGTTTTCTGTTTCTTCCGGGAGAATTTACAATTCCTTTCGAGAGAAATTCTAAATACATCCGAAAGGAATTTATCTTACTACCCAAACCGGATTATGTACGTAGGTGTTAGGTGTCTTGTAATACATTTCATTTTCTTTGGGAACCTGCAGCGTATAAGTCTTGCCCAGCGTCTGCAATTTCCGGTCGCGCAGCCAGGGATTGAAACGTTTCAGATCGGCATACGTTATATTATACTTCTGTGCGAAGGCAGACAAATCGGGAATATCCGACGATACCGCCACGTCTTCGCAGGCAATCGGCTTATACAGGTCTTCTGCCCGAAGCACGAAACCGTATTTATAGGGATTCTCGAATATCTGCTTGATCGCCATGATACGGTATACATAACGGCTTGTCTCCTCTACCAGCCAAAGGTCGAACGTGCTATCGGCTTCCTGTTTAGTCAATTCGCCGGAGATACGTCCCATGCCTGCATTGTAAGAGGCGGCGACATTTGCCCAGTCACCATATTTGTCGTGAGCGGCTTTCAGGTACTTGCAAGCGGCTTCGGTAGCTTTGGCTACATGGCAACGTTCGTCCACCGTCGGGGTGACCGTCAGTCCGTATTGCTTACCCGTCCCTTCAAGGAACTGCCACATTCCCACGGCACGTGCCGGAGATGAGACACGCGGGTCGAGATGACTTTCTATGACTGCAAGATATTTGAAATCGTCGGGGATACCGTTGGCTTTCAATATCGGTTCGATAACCGGGAAGTACCGGTTGGCACGTTTGATCAGCAACATCGTAGTTGAATGAAAGTAGGTAAAACTACTCATCTCCCGGTCGAATCCTTCACGCATATTATACCGGGTCAGATCGATCGGCGTACCGCAGAAAGTAACCGACGAAGGAATATCGGGCGACGAGGTCATCGCCATCACCACCGGACGGCCGTCCAGCACCTTTTCCGAATCACTCGATCCGATAGACAAACATGCAGTCAGGCAGATCAGACCGCCCGACAAAAAACTGAATATACTATTCTTCGATAATTTCATCTTGAATTTCTTTTGATCTAAGAATGTTAATTGAACCTTTTTTCTTTATCGTCTTACCGTTTGAACCGGTAGCCTCTATCACATAGAAATAAACTCCGGGAGCCACGTATTTCCCCCCTTTCTTGCCGTCCCAGCCTTGCGACGGGTCCGTCCAATAATACATCTGTACTCCCCACCGATTGAATATCCAACACTTGAAATTAGTAAGGGAGCGATAAGCGACCCTAAACTCGTCATTTATGCCGGGTGATGTACCGGGCGAAAAAGCATTCGGGACATCGATAAAGGAATCCGATATCGTTATAGTAATCGGTGCATCAGGCTCCCATGTACACTGGGAAGTACGATCGGATACACTTAAATGAACCGTATAAGTACCGTTTTGGTTGAACAGATAGTTCATTTCCTCTTCATTAGACTCAATCAGTTTCGTTCCTTCCGTTTCTCCGGTATCATCTTTCCGGTATATCAGCCATTTGAACAAGGCTGCAACCGGAGTATTGGTTACCGCCTTAAAATTAAACTCTACCGGAGCCGAAAGGCTATCTCCTTTCACGACCATGTTAGGAGCATTCGAATATAGCAAAGTATCTACCTGTATCACAGCTTCAACCGCCACGGCTTGATAGACATCGGCCGTCATTGTTTTCTCCACTCCGAAATGGCGGGCGAACAAATCACCTTTCAAAGTTACATCCGTATCACACAAAGGAGCAGGCAGCGGATCATTGAATGGATCGTTGATTATTTCCGTTACGGTTTCCGTGATATACGAAGTCTCATCTTCCGTCTTCTTCATCGTCTGGTAAGTGACTTCAAACTCACGTTCCACGGTTGCCGAATAACCGGTCTGAGGATAATTATACTTCATTTCCGGCATCTTTGCGCTTCCGTTCAGATACATATAATCGCAGGTACTACGCTCCGCATTTACATAAAGTCCGGTTATTTCAAAAAGATATTTACTATAATCAATAATCCAGACATACGCTTCAGAAAGTCCGCTTTCTTCTACAAAATAGCCATAACCCTCCTCCACGTTACTGACAACAGAGGTTGTTCCATTCTGAACGGAAGCAATCTTTTCGGCTTCCAGTCTTTTTGTTTTATATCTGTACCATTGATGAGATGTTGAGGAAGAAGTATAGCTGATTTGGACATTATCCATGCCATAAACAAGATACACCTCCAAACGCTGATTCTTGTTCTGAGACTTATCATCATCCACCAGCAAAGGTGTCCCCTGCCCTCCTGTCACTGTATATTCTCCGGCATGTGCTGCAAGTATCCATAACAAAAAACAGAGCGTCCCGATCACTCTTCTTAAAAAATTCCTTTGCATATATATAACCTAATTAGCTTCCAAAATTAGTATTTTATACGGACATACACTATCTTTGCCGCAAATATTCGAATCAACAAATGAATAAGATCAGTATATACGTATTGACGTTGTGCCTGAGTTTCTGCAGTGTTTCAATCTCTTCACAGAACAACAAGGCACGAATTATTACTACTAACGAATTAAATGATAATATATTTTATCATACGATTGAGCGGGGACAGACAGTATACTCAATCGCAACCATGTATGGAGTAACCGTCGATGACATTTACCGTTTGAATCCGGAAAGCCGTGAATCGATCAAAGCGGGTGCAACATTAAAGATCCCGCAGCGCGATGCCGGTTCGGCACCGATGGGTAATGCTGAAGATAATTTCCTGTATCACACCATACAACCGAAAGAAACGCTTTACTCTTTATCTATCCGGTACGCCGTACCCGGACCGGATATCATTGAAGCCAACCCGGGACTGTCTACTTCCACTTTCACAATCGGTAAGACGATCCGTATCCCGGCAACTCCTATCGAGACTCTGCCGACCAAAGAAGTAAAGTCGGTAACCAAAGATATCGAATATACGGTCGCCAAGAAAGAAACGATGTACCGTATCTGCCGGAAATTCAATATATCGAGCACTGAACTGATCAAACGGAACCCGGAACTGAAGAACGGGGTAAAAGCCGGTATGGTCATCAAAATACCGGTAGAGACAAAAGAAACCGTTACGGAAACAGCTCCGGTTATGCATGAGAGAGACGTGAATGCCCTGTTGTCAGTCCCTAAAAAGATCGAACGGGTCAATATGATCAAGGTAGCCTTATTATTACCGTTCATGACAAATGAGCCGAGACCGTCTTCCAACACGCAACGCTTCATCGAATATTACGAAGGTATGTTGCTGGCAGTCGACAGTCTGCGCAATAGCGGCTGCTCGATCGAACTGTCCGTATTCGATACAGGCAACGGAACTAAAAAGATAAAAGAAATCCTGAAAGAAGATGCCTTGAAGGAAGCGAACCTGATCATCGGAGCCGTTCAGAATGACCAGATAGCTCCGGTTGCCGAATTTGCAGAAAAGAACAATATCAAATATGTGATACCGTTCACCTCCAAAAACGATGATGTATTATCCAATGCTAATATATTCCAGGTAAACACGCCTCACTCCTACCTGTATGCCAAAGCATCACAAGCCAGTTGTGACCTGTTTGCCAACGACAACATCATCCTGCTGAAAGTTCCCGGCACCGAAGAAAAGGCGGATTTCATCAAAGCCCTCAAGGCTGAAATGAAACAGCGTAATATATCCTGGCGCGAACTGACCTATTCGGCTGATACATTCCCTGTCGAAATGGAAGCCATGCTCAGCAAAGACAAACGCAGCGTCATTATTCCTACTTCCGGCAGTCTGGAAGCCCTGAGCAAGTTCAAGTCGCCTTTGCGTATGCTGGCTGAGACAAAGCCGGAATTTAACATTACGATGTTCGGTTATCCGGAATGGCAGACCTATACCAACGAATGCCTGGATGATTTCTTTGCATTGAATACCTATATATATAGCTTCTTCTATGCAGATAACCTCTCGCCGGAAGTGTCCAACTTCTACTCTAAATATAAGACCTGGTACAGCAAGAACCTGATCAACATATTCCCTAAATATGGTATATTAGGATTCGATACAGGTATGTTCTTCTTTGATGCCGTCCGGAAATACGGTGCTAATTTCGAGAACAACCTGGGTAATATCCATTACAAAGGTATACAGACCTGTTTTGATTTTGAACGGGTAAATAACTGGGGCGGATTCATCAACACCAGTACATTCATCGTTCATTACCAGAGTGATTATAACGTAACACGCAGCGAAGTAAGATGATCAGAAAGATAACAATCATATCCTTTCTATGCCTGGCGGTAATAACCGGCATCACGGCACAGAAGAAATTCGCCCAGGAAATAACAGTAGGTGCCTCTTTCGGCATGAACTTCTCTTCCGTCAGCTTCAATCCTAAGGTCTACACCAAGATGAAACAGGGGTACAACGGAGGTCTGGTATTGCGCTGGAACACGGAAAAGAACCTGGGACTGCAGACCGAACTGAATTTCAGCCAGCAGGGATGGGACGAGCAATTCGACGAACACCCGACGTATAAATATACCCGTACGATCAATTATCTGGAGATACCGTTCTTCACCCATATCTATTTCGGCAGCAACAAGTTCAAGTTTTATGTCAACATGGGTCCCAAAGTAGGTTTTGCCATCGGCGAAAAGACCGACCTGAACCCGGATGAGAAAAACCAAAATGCAGGAGCCAATAACCAGCACGATATGGCTATCCAAAAGAAATTCGACTGGGGATTATGCGGAGGACCCGGTATCGAACTCCGTACCGGCATCGGTTATTTCCTGCTTGAAGGACGCTATTATTATGCGTTGGGAGACATCTTCAACAACCGTAAAAGCGACTATTTCAATAAATCTGCCAGCCAGGTTATTTCCGCGCGTCTTATTTATCTGTTGCCTATCCGGAAATAGGTAATACCTTTTCAACAGTTATGTTCCTGACGGTATTTGGACGGAGTCATTCCGTATATCTGTTTGAATACCGTGCTGAAATACCGCTGGTTGGTGAATCCGGCTTTTTCTGAGACTTCGAGGATAGTCAGATTCTTATCCGCCAGCAGTTCCATCACACGTGCCATCCTGAACTTATTGATATAATCACCGATACTGATATCTGCCAGTGCTTTCAGTTTTGTGTACAGAGAAGCACGGCTCATCGCCATACGCGTCGCCACAAAGTTCACATCCAGTTCCGGATTATCCAGGTGTTCGCTTATCAACTCATTCAGCTTCTTCATAAACATTTCATCCGCATTGCTGATCGTGTCATTCCTGGGAGAAACAACCTCTTTCCCTTCTTTATAACGGGATTTGACAGCTTCACGGTTTCGCAGGATATTACGGACAATGGCCAGGAGGAACTCCAGGTCGAAAGGCTTCGGCAAATAAAAGTCAGCCCCTTCCTTATACCCCTGAACCGTACTTTTCGGGTCCGTCCGCGCCGTCAGCAATACAACCGGAATATGGCTGACTTCCAGGTTACTCTTCAGCTGCCGGCAGAACTCGAAGCCATCCATGCGCGGCATCATCACATCACTGATAATAAGATCCGGCAGATAGTGTATAGCCATTTCAAAAGCTTCGACACCATCAGAGGCAATATATACTTTCTTAAAATACTCTTTCAATGTGTTTTTCAGATAACCACGAAGTTCGGGGTCATCCTCCACCGCCAGTACAGAATACTTCCGGGTCGAAAAATCAGTGTCCCGATCCTCTTTTATCTCCGGCAATGCCAGTAACTCATTCAGATAAGGCCGGGTTTCAATCGAAGTCGTTACAATTTCCAAAGGCAACTCATAGAAGAAAGTTGCTCCCTTTCCGGCATTATTCTCTGCTCCTACACGGCCTCCGTGCAGCTCTATCAGCAAACGGGTATACGACAGCCCGATTCCGGAACCTTTCCGTCCATGTTCTCCCTGATAGAAACGTTCGAACAAACGGGAAATATCGACATGATCCAGCCCGATCCCCTCATCGGAGACAGCAACACGGACATAGCCCTGCATCAATCGGGTAGAGACCGTGACACAGGAGCCTTCATCACTAAATTTCAACGCATTCATGATCAGATTGGATAATGACATTTCACATTTTACCTCATCGAATGCCACCTCTTCCACCGCTTCATCCGGATTATATGCCAGACGAATATGCCTGGACTCAAACTCTCCTCTGAAAGTCTCCGTAATCTCACGCACCCATTCATTCAGACGATAGGGCCTGATCTGCAATGTCTCCCCGCCCGTTTCCATCTTGCGGACATCCAGCACCATATCGATAATATCTTTTACCCGGCGTGTCTGCTTCAATATATCCGTCAACTGCCTGCTATGGTTCGTATCGGTTATTTCTCCCGATCCCAACAGACGTTTCAACGGGGAATAAATAAGGGTTAAAGGAGTCCGTAGTTCATGATTCAGATTGATCAGGAAACGAATCTTCTCTTCATAGGTCCGCTGCTCATGTTCCTTCATCGCCCAGATCATTTTATTCTCCTGCCGTTTCATCATCAGCCAGAAAATGAAAGACAGCCCGGCTATCATGAATAACAGACAACCGCCGATAAACCAGTTTGTTTTCCACCAGGGCGGAGTGACCTTAATCGACAGAAGTCGTACAGGGATGCTCCAATCGCCATTCTTTTTGATACACGAAACCCATACCTCATAATTGCCGACAGCCAACGCATGAAAAGCGATCGTATGATTAACAGATTCTACAATCTCCTGTTGCGCCCCTTTTATATAATAACGGAATAGTTTTTTCCGCATCAGGTCATTTTCGCGCACAATGACTTTTGCCATCAGGGAGGTATAATTCCAGGGGACGGAGATTTCGTTATTGTCCGAACCAAAATTCGACCGCATGGAAACCCCGTTCAACGTTACTTCCGACAGTCCGATGACGGGGTCCGGATTCTCAGGGAAAGGAATGCCGTTTTTAATATGAACCAGTCCGATAACCCCTGCCATATACATATCTCCCGAACGGCTCATCAAAGGTGGTTTCGATATATATTCATTCGCATACACACCGTCAGACTCACCGAACATCATTATTTTTCCATCCTCCGGCGTATAAGCATACAACCCGTTATGCGTTCCGACCCATAAACGCCCGGCTTTATCAAATCCCAGCGACGTAGTCCCTAAGAAACGATTATTCTCTACAGCGGTAACCGTTTTATTCACCGGATTATAGAAGAAAAGACCGATCGTCGTCCCGATCCAGAAACATCCCTTTGCATCCTTACAAGCAGCAGCTATCGTACCTATCGAGTCGGCGGATGAATAAACGGGGTTTAGTGTATTATTCGAATAATCCAGTTCAAACAGATCCGTTTCGCCACGCAGGAAGCTGAACTCTTCTCCTTTGCCGAACTCCTGAAGGGACGAGACTGTCAATCCTTTACATTCATGCTTCACGGCGGATAAACGTCGTGTGGACTGGTCATACAGGTAAACACTGTCCGCCAACAGATAAAAATGCTTTTCATCCAACCGGACCAAATGAACCGATTTACCTTGTTTGAACAGCATATTAAACTTATCGGGATATGCTACCGAATATTCTTTCAGAGCACCGGTCTGCTTATTAAAAAGGTACAATCCTCCACCGAAACAGGAATAAAGAAGTTCCGTCGAGCTATAATCGATAATCGATACGATCTTCGAAGGATACGTAGACGGATAATGTCTGAACAGACCGGTTCGAGGATCCAGACGATTCATTCCTCCTCCGTCAGTTCCCAGCCAAATCGTTCCGTCCTTATCTTCATACATGCCGGATACCGTCTTTTCACTCAACCCGTAAGCCGAGTTCAAAAGGGCATCCCGGTATGTTTTCAGATAGACCTCTTTCAAACCCACCAACCCACAACGTATGCCACCCGCCCACATATTTCCATCAGGATCATTGTACAGGCAATAAAAAGAATCTCCGGACAAGGAGCCAGGCTTTCCGGGGACATGATTAATCACCGTCACTTCTCCGCTCGTTTTATCATAGATGTTAATTCCTCCGCCATCTGTTGCCAGCCAGATTTTACCATCCTGTTCTTTCACATCCAAAATAACGTTATAGGATAACTTCTCCGGCGCAACCAGGTGGCACAGTTTGTTCCCTTCACGATCAAATCCTAAAAGCCCTTTTCCGTAAGGCGATACCCACACGCATCCGGAAGAATCGACTAAAAGGGCAGCTATCTGGTACTCTTTGACTAAAGAAGAACGTTGTAAATTTCCGGTTTGGATATTGTATTCCCACAGGCCGTTCCAACGGGAAGCCAGTAAGAACCGATTATCATCCGGTCCAAACAACGCAGCTTTCTCAAAAAGGACTTTTGCATTTTCCTTTGTAGAAATCCGTAAAGCAGAAATCCTCTTATCCGAATAACTATATTTGAAAAACTTATTCCTCCCCAAAAATAAGAGACCGTCCTGCATCAGCACATACGAGGAGACATATAGCCTGGAACCACCCGAATCAACCGGCACAAAACAATCCTTCTCCTTATTGTATAACACTAATCCCCGCGCTGTAGCTATCCACAAATTTTGAAGAGAATCCTCTACCAAAAAACAAATATCATTATCGGGAATAGAATTGATGTCTTTCTCTTCATGATAATAATTCTTTACGTGCTCGCGGTCAAAACAATTCAAACCAAACTGGGTACCAATCCAGATAGTTCCTTCGTGATCCATCAAAACGCATTTCACCATAGATTCAGATAATCCGTCCTTGAGGGATATCTGCTTAAAATAATACTCAGGAGTGGCCTTCGCAATAGTAATGCAACAAAAAATAAATATACACAAATATATGTGTCTCCCAATAGTTAACATCCTAAAGGTTTGTTTAATAGATTAATACCAGTGTTCCGTAAGAACTTATGTCTTTTTACTGTAACTGATAGATTATTAGGATACTAATGATCGTAAGAAAAGTGAGATATACTTTATAGGTAGATTTACTGAAAGGAAAAAGCTTCTGAATTTATAGTCTTATTACATCGGTGTAGGGTATTTCTACCATTATTTTATGCTTTTCATGCTAAACTTGTAATTATGAACTTTATATAGTCAATTAAAAGGAGGTAATAACTATCTGTTTCATAAAGTTTAAGAAAGATATCTTCCTGTAGTAAATCTTTTTTTATCTTTGCTTGAAATCCAAAAGACATAAGTTCTTACGGAACTCACACCATTCTTGTAACGCTCAAAAATCAACGATTCTTCCCCTTTCTGGACAATTATTGAACTTTTTTGTACAAAACCGGACATCGAACTAATCGGATACTTTTAAATTTGTTCCTGGTTAATCTTATAACAAGAATGAAATATGATAACACAACAAATAAGTCAAATGACAAAAGACAAACTCCTCCTTATCACCTTTCTCGTTTGGTTGGTTACAGGGTGTACAAACCCTGCTCCTGTCGGGATAAACATCATTCCCCAGCCCGAACAACAAATTCCTGCGAAAGGATATTTTACGTTTAATGAATCGACAACGATCCGAATCGAGAATCAGGAACAAGAACCTGTAGCCCGATTATTAGCTGATTTATTTACGACCTCTGCCGGATTCAACCCGATCATTAATGCCAATTCATCCCAAACCGCCACTATTACCTTTTCTACTAATACGGCACTCGCAGAGGAAAACTATAAACTGGAAATAACGCCTTCACATATATCCATAGAAGCAGCTGACAACCGCGGCTTTTTTTACGCCGTGCAATCGATCCGTCAGCTTCTTCCTCCGGCAATAGAAAGCAAAACGCCGGCAGAAGACATTCAATGGAACATACCGGCAGTAAGCCTGCAGGACGGTCCCCGCTTTCCTTACCGCGGCCTGTTATTGGATGTGTCCCGCTGTTTTATCCCGAAAGAGAATGTGATTAAAATCATCGATTATATGTCGATGTTGAAGTTGAACAAACTTCATCTGCATCTGGTGGACGACAACGGATGGCGTCTGGAGATAAAGAAATATCCCCGCCTCACCGAAGTGGGAGCCTGGCGCGTAGAACGTGAAAAGGATTTCTCCCAACGCAAAAACGCAAAAGCCGGCGAACCGACACCCGTTGGCGGCTTCTACACACAGGAAGATATGAAAGAGATCATTGCCTATGCCGGCACACGACAGGTAGAGATCATCCCCGAAATAGAAATGCCCGCACATACCAATTCCGCCCTGGCTGCTTTCCCTGAACTGGCATGCCCGGTAGTGAAAGCCCCGATCCGTGTAATCCCCGGAATGGGCGGACACGGTGCCGAAATCGTTTACTGCGCCGGCAACGACAAGGTTTTCTCCTTCCTGCAGGATGTGCTCGACGAAGTGATGGATCTCTTTCCCTCCCGTTATATCAACCTGGGCGGCGACGAAGCATCCAAAAGATACTGGAAAATATGTCCGCTTTGCCAGACCCGTATGAAAGCGGAGGGTTTTACCGACATCGAAGAGTTGCAGGGTTACTTCATGGGACGCATGGCCGGTTACGTGAAAAGTAAAGGCCGTGAAGTGATCGGATGGGATGAACTGACCAACAGCAAAATACCCGACGACGCAATCATACTGGGCTGGCAAGGACTCGGCACAGCCGGTTACAAAGCCGGACAGATGGGACACCGTTTTATCATGACACCGGCCCGCGTCTTGTACCTGATCCGCTACCAGGGACCGCAATGGTTCGAACCGCGTACCTATTTCGGTAACAACACCCTGGAAAATGTCTACAAATACGAACCGGTACAACCTGAGTGGGACCCGGAAGTGGCTAAAAAACTGATCGGCGTACAGGGTTGTATGTGGACCGAATTTTGTTCCTCGGCTGATGATGTCGAATATCTGCTCTTCCCCCGCCTGGCAGCCGTTGGCGAAATCGCCTGGTCGGGAAAAGACCGGAAAGACTGGCCCGGATTCCTGAAACGGTTGGATATATTGACACAACATTACGACTACCTGGGTGTAAACTATGCCCGCTCGATGTTCAACCTCGACCATCTGGTGACCGGTAACAACGATACCCTGAAGGTTGCCCTCACCTGCATCCGCCCGGATATGGAAGTACGCTATACCACAGACGGAAGCGAACCGCAGGCCGCCTCCACGCTCTACCAGGATTCACTGATTGTGACTGGCGATCTGACTATCAAGGCAGCCACCTTTATGAACGGTGAGCAGAAAGGGAAAACGCTCACTCTCCCGCTCCACTGGAACAAGGCCACAGCCCGTCCCGTAACGAACGGCAACGAACAGAGCTACCGTCTGACAAACGGCCTGAGAGGTAGCGACAAACAGTCCGACTTCGAATGGAGCGGATGGTACGGCAAAGACGCCTCCTTTACGATCGACCTGGGAAAAACAGACTCGTTCGACAAAGTGACGATCGGTTGTATGACGAACTACGGTATGGGAGCCCATCTACCCAAACAGATCATCCTCTCCGTCTCAGACGATAACCAAACGTTCACCCGGATAGCCGAACGCAGCTTCACCCCGGAACAGATCTTCCGTGAAGGTATCCGCATCGAAGACCAGCTCTTCGACAACCTGAAGGCTTCCGGCCGTTACCTGAAAGTCGACCTGCAGAACCCCGGAAAATGCCCCGAAAATCATACGCGACCGGGACAGGGTAGCTGGGTTTATATAGATGAAGTAATTATTAAATAATACTACTTTTCCCTTGATGGAAAAGTAGCCAAAAGATCAAGGCTGCACCGGCTTCGCTGCTACGGTGAAAGACTACGCTGAAAAATCCGAAACTCGCTTCGCTCAAACAACGGATTTTTTTAACCGCTTCGTCTTTCCCCTTCGCGGACGCTCACCCGCTGAGGCCTTTCCCAGGAAGCTCTGCTTCCTCTTAGGATCGCCGATACCGACACTTATATATTATAACAGGTACTTTCTGTTTTAACAAGCAGTATCGGCCATCACAAGAGAACGCTTCGCGTTCTATGAAAGGCCTCAGCTGGCGAGCGTAAAGCGCAGCAGCCGGAGAGAGCGCCCGGAGCATCCGCTGTTTGAGCGAAGCGAGTTCGGAGGCGACAGCGAACGCAGGATGCGGAGTAGCGAGGCAGGTGCAGCCTTGATCTTTTGGTTACTTTTCTATCAAGAGAAAAGTAACAACACTAAATACAATGAAGAAAACTCTGTTATCTATTTTTGCTCTGTGCTGCCTGGGACTCACCCAGGCAGTTTCAGGCGCAACAGACAACAACCTGCCTGAATGGCAAAGTCAGTACGCAATCGGTCAGAACAAACTGGCCCCTCATGCCTACGTCTGGCCTTTCGAGAACGAGAAAGCCCTCTCCGAACGCGATCACGAGTCGTCCCCCTGGTATCAGACCCTGAACGGGAAATGGAAATTCCACTGGACAAAGAACCCCGACAACCGTCCGAAGGATTTCTACAAACCCTCATTCTACACCGGCGGCTGGGCCGACATCAACGTCCCCGGCAACTGGGAACGTCAGGGCTACGGAACGGCTATCTATGTGAATGAGACCTACGAGTTCGACGATCCGATGTTCAACTTCAAGAAGAATCCGCCTCTCGTCCCTTATGCCGAGAACGAAGTCGGCTCTTACCGTCGCACCTTCACCATACCGAAGACATGGGACGGCCGCCGCGTCGTTCTCTGTTGCGAAGGCGTTATCTCCTTCTATTATATATGGGTCAATGGAGAAAAGATAGGCTACAACCAAGGTTCGAAAACACCCGCCGAATGGGATATCACCGACCTGCTGCAACCGGGTGAAAACACCGTCGCATTGGAAGTGTACCGCTGGAGTTCCGGCTCGTATCTGGAATGCCAGGACATGTGGCGATTGAGCGGTATCGAACGCAGCGTCTACCTATACAGCACGCCTAAGCAATATATTGCCGATTACAAAGTAATCTCCACCCTCGACAAGGACACCTATAAAAACGGTATCTTCAACCTCGACGTTCAGATTGCAGGCAAAGCCAATCCCGGCTCCCGCATCACTTATCGACTGAAAGATACCGATGGCAAAACCGTCCTGAAAGAAGAAGCCGACATCCCTGCCGGAGAAAATAACCGCATCGCTTTCAAAGAAGCGACCCTTCCCGGAGTCACCCCCTGGAGCGCGGAACATCCCAACCTCTACACCCTCGTCCTCTCGCTGAAAGATGCCGGTGGAAAAGAAACGGAACTGACCGGATGCCGCGTAGGTTTCCGTACCTCCGAGATCAAAGACGGCCGCTTCTGCGTAAACGGCGTTCCGACATTGGTCAAAGGAACCAACCGCCACGAACATTCGCAACTGGGCCGCACCGTCAGCCGCGAACTGATGATGAAAGATATCAGCCTGATGAAACAGCATAATATCAACACCGTCCGCAACTCCCACTACCCCACCGATCCGCTGTGGTACGACCTCTGCGATGAATACGGCTTGTATATGATCGACGAAGCCAATATCGAATCGCACGGCATGGGATACGGTCCCGAGTCGCTGGCAAAAGACAGCACCTGGCTGCCGGCACACATGGATCGTACGCAACGCATGTACGAACGTTCCAAGAACCACCCCTGCATCGTGATCTGGTCGCTCGGTAACGAAGCCGGCAACGGTATCAACTTCGAACGTACATACGACTGGTTGAAATCGGTCGAAAAGACACGTCCCGTCCAGTACGAACGTGCCGAACAGAACTACAACACCGACATCTACTGCCGCATGTACCGCAGCGTAGACGTTATCAAGGAATATCTAAACCAGAAAGAGCCGAAAATCTACCGTCCTTTCATCCTCTGCGAATACGTGCACGCGATGGGTAACAGCGTAGGCGGCCTGAAAGAATACTGGGACGTATTCGAAAACGAACCGATGGCACAAGGCGGTTGTGTATGGGATTGGGTGGACCAGTCGTTCCGCGAAATCGACAAGGACGGCAACTGGTACTGGTCGTACGGTGGCGATTACGGCCCCAAAGGTATCCCCAGCTTCGACAACTTCTGTACGAATGGCCTGGTAAATGCCGACCGCGAACCGCATCCGCATCTGAACGAAGTGAAAAAAGTCTACCAGTATATCAAAACAAAACTGACGGACGAACGTAACCTGACCCTTTCCGTCAAAAACTGGTACGACTTCAGCAACCTGAACGAATATACCCTCCACTGGCAACTGATAACCGACAACGGCCAGATCATACGCCAGGGAACGGAAACCGTCGACTGTCTCCCGCACGAAACGACCACGCTCACACTGGGTAAAACCTCCCTGCCGAAAAACTGCAAGGAGGTATTCCTCAATCTGAGCTGGACACCCAAACAGGCACGTCCGTTCATCCCGTTGACACACGAGGTAGCTTACGACCAGTTCGTCCTGACAGCCAACAAATACTACCAGCCGAACTACCCGTCATTCCAAGCTTCTGCCCTGAAACAGAACGGCAACACATTCAGCAACAATCGTGTAAGCATCTCCTTCTCACCGGAAACAGGTGCGATGACCTCTTACAAGCTCGACGGAAAAGAACTGCTTTCAACCCCGATGACGATCAGCCTCTACCGTCCGATCACCGACAACGACAACCGCGACCGTAACGGTGCACGTCTGTGGAAAGCCGCCGGACTAGACAAACTCACCCAGCAAGCAACCGCTTTCCGCACAGGAAAGAACAGTGTGCAGACAACGCTGGCACTACTAAGTGACAAAGGTGAGACAGTAGGGACAGCTACGCAGCACTACCATATCACCCCCGACGGCATGGTAAAGGTAGCAACGACCCTTACCCCTGACACAGCCATCGTCAAGTCGCTGGCACGTATCGGACTTACGTTTGAAATGCCTTCCGAATACGCGCAGGTATCTTACCTGGGACGTACCGGTGAAACCTACGTCGACCGTATCCAAAGTGGCCGCATCGCCATCGATCATACGGATGCCGAGCGGATGTTCCACCAGTACGTCAAGCCGCAGTCGACCGGCAACCGCACGGACATGCGTTGGGCGGAAATCAGCAACGAGGCAGGCAACGGACTGTACGTCACGGCATCACGCCCCTGGCAATTCAGTATCGTTCCTTTTACCGACAGTAACATTGACGCTTCCACCCATATCAACCAACTGAAAAGAAGCGGTACCGTAACCGTCCATCTGGATGCCGTACAGGCCGGTGTCGGTACAGCTACCTGCGGACCGGGTGTATTGCCGCAATATCTGGTTCCGGTAGAAGAGACGACGTTCGAGTTTGTTATTCGCCCAATGAAATAAGGGATATAAAACTTACAAAGCACAAAAAATGAGGGTACACTTCACACAGACAGTGAAAGATACCCTCATTTTATTTAATTCATAAACAATTTATTACCACAAAGCAACTTTACCTAAGTTACCAATTTCTAATCTGACACTTATCCCCATTGCCTTAAAGACCTTGGCTATAGTAGAAAATGTCAGATTTTTACCGTTCTCTATTCGGGAAATTTGTGCTCTCTGTACGCCTATTAACTTTCCCAATTCATCTTGCGTAAGATTCTTTGATTGTCGGGCTTGCTTAATCGCTTCACCTATAAGAAATGAATGTAATTCATCTTCATACTTATCTCGCTTGGGAGTTCCTTTTACCCCTATATGTTTATCCTCTATCTCATCAAGAGTATAAAATTTCATTTCTTCCATATCTTTATTTTTTAGAGTTAAAATATATTTTCCTTATTTCTTCTGCTCTTATTATTTCTTTCTGAGGAGTCTTTTGAGTTTTCTTTATGAAACCATGTGTAGCTATCACTAAAGTATCTACATCACTGGTCTTATCCCAAAATGCTAACAAGCGATATTGAATTTTGTTATAGTGTGTTCTAAATTCCCATATCTCCGTATCATCTAATTTCTTAAACAGTTCGGAATCTATAATATAAGTTGATTTTCGAATATTATAGATTACCTTATCTTTTATTTTCAAATCTAGCTTACTTAGAAAGTCGTCCGCTTCTTTAGATAATATTACTTTAAATTTTTCTTTTGCTTCCATAACCTTCTATTTACTTCGCAAAGATAAAACATTGTTTCGCTATATGGAAACAATCATCATAAAAACTACTGTTTCTTCTTAAATATCCGGATTATTGACTTCTTCATCTCACGACGCTAACCTCTTCATCTCGAAGAGCAAACTTCTTCATCTCGCGAAGCTGACTTCTTCAAGTATCGAAAGACACTTCTTCATGTTCCGATGCAAACTTCTTCAAGTGTCGGAACTTACTTCTTTAAGTTTCGGAAATTGTTTCTTCAAGTGTCGGAGTTGACTTCTTCTTCTTAAATATAAGGCATAAAAAATCCCCTCCGGATATCCGGAAAGGGATCTTTTGTCATTCAGAAAATAAAAATCATTCAATAACCGGACGGTCGTCTTCGCCTGAACCGCCACCAGTATTCGTTTTACCTTCAACCAGTTTGTCAATCCATACAAATTCCACTTTCTGCATAGCAGCTTTTAACTCTTCTCCGGGCTGAAAATTAATATTTACACAATTAATATCCGTAGCCTTCAAATCTTCTTTCTTCCCCTTTCCGCTACTATTAAGGGAAGGATAAAATGTACCCCAATCACCGAGTTTCACACTATGTCCGTCTGCCATCAAACGTTGGATTATTTTCCGAAGCTGGCGGATAGACATCAACGCTTCCGACGGATTCAGAGTCGTCTCATCGGCAATAAGTTCAGCCACCTTCGTTTCCGAAACCAACCCGGTAGAGTTCTGAACGGCATACCATTTCTTCGGAGCGTTCTTATCCCGCGGATTAGCACGCTGGATTGCTTTGATTAATATAGCCATGATAAATAGTTTTAAAGTTAAACTTAAAATACATTGTATTTCGAAAAGAGAAGCCATTCTATCACAGCATTTGAATCAATGCCGAAAGAATGTAGGTACAAACAAAAATTAAAAGTTCTTCTCATAAATAATTTCAACAACCGTCTCTGAATTAATATCAATAGTATACGTACCCCGACCAAAACCAATAATCTTACCATTTACTGTTATAGTACGTGATAAATACATATTCTCATAATCACTCACATGCAAAATTAATGTACCCGGTTCTGAGAAATAAGTAAATCCTTCGTAAGGAAAACTTATAAAAGTATCACCATATCGGCAATCTGCAGTAAAAAAAGGACCTAAGCCTGTTCCTAATTCATGTCCCCAAGAGTCCATTTGGGTAATAGTTACCTTAATTCCGGCTTTTCCTTGTTTACTATTTACATCTGACTGATTGGTTGCAAAACTTACTGTACAAACAAAAAGTAACAACAACAATGAGATAAATCTTTTCTTTTTCATAATATAAATATTTAAAGTGAAACAATAATTTAGTTCAACAATAAGAAATATAAAAGGTACCTCCTCTTCACAGAGGAGGATACCTTCCCACATCAATTATGTATGCTAATACCTATGCCATTATTCTAACTGTGACTGGTTCGGTTCCGTAGGCCAGTACGGATTTTGATAGATCGGCGAAGTCGATATATCTTTCACATCTGTAGCCGAAATACGGAAATGATTAATACAAATCGGATCCAAATAGTTAGCTTTCATCCAGTTATAACCATTATACAAACCATTATTCTTTTCAATCACCTGATACGGACGGAGATATTTACCACTCTTTTCTCTACTTGAGACATTCGGTGTCTTGCCTGGAGTTCCGGCAGGGATTAGTTTACTTTCACCTTTTTCTTCATCGAAGAATAACTTATCCTTGTACATCTCATCCCAGAAATTACATCCTTCTATAATATAATTCTTCACCTGGTCAAGGGCTCTCCAACGTTTCAGGTCATCCATACGGAAACCTTCTGCAACAAATTCAGAACGACGTTCACGACGAATGTTATACATCAAAGGAGTAACCTGAGTACCTCCGGAATAAACAGCCCAATCATCTTCTTTTGAAAAATCGGTAGCCGAAACAGTTTTCATATAATCTTCATCTATACCTGCTCTTTTACGAATACTTTTCCAGTACTGAGCTGCTGTTCCATCAATCGATGCACCATTGTTTTTCAAACAGGATGCTTCGATATAGTTCAGGTAAGCTTCAACAGCACGGAATATTACCTGACCACCATCCTGCGACATCTGTCCACCTAGTGTACCCGGATCGTAAACATAGTTTAAACCTTTACGAATATGAAAACCTGTCACTTTACGAACTTCCTCAAGGTCTACAATATTCGGTGCACCAAAGAATGCAGAAGCGGAATCAGTCGGAACAAAAACACTTCTACGGGAATGTTCAGATACCATAAATAATTGCAAACGTTCATCACGATTAAGCTTCACCTTATCTAAGGTTTCATCTTCGCCGGTATAACCTGAACCGCTGGCGTAAACAGGAAGACCATTCTTCATTAGGAATGTCCCGACATAACCGCGTGTCAAACCGGTATTACTTCCATTATAACAATATACAGACACGGCATTGGCTACATTTAGCGAAGCATCATAATCACGCCACATGATTACTTCGTCGTACTTGCTCATATCCTTATCACCAAACATCTCGAAATAGGGGTTCCACCCCGCAGTTTGTCCTGTTCCCGGATCGGTATTTCCTGAATTAACTGTCAGCGGATGATTGTCTGCCACAGCCTTAGCTGCAGCCATAGCCTGATCGGTAAAGAAAGCAATCTCCTGATTTAAATCAATAGAAAAGCCGGAATTATAAGGCATATTAGCACCTGGCCATCCTGGTTCACCCGGTACACGAGGTGTTCCGCGGTGATAAGTTTCAAATGTAGCTTCATACAAAGCGACACGTGACTTAAACAACAAAGCGGCATCACGAGTGATACGATTTTTTCCTCCTGAAGGATTATCCAACAGTAATTCAATCGCTTTATCTAACTCGGAAAGAATATAACGGGCCACTACATTACGGGGTTTACGCTGGCTGGCAGCAACCAGTTCCTCTTTTTCATCCTTCAAGACACCTTCTATAATAGGGAAATCACCGAAACGTTTCAACAATGTGAAATATTCGTAGGCACGAAGAAAATGAGCTTCACCGATATAATGGTTGATATTTGTTTCTGTTCCAGCAATAGTACCGGCAGCCAGTTTAGCCTCTACCTCCTCAAAAAAGAAGTTGAATGCACGGATGCGGGTAAAGCGCCATTCCTGTTTATCCAGATCTGATTTTTCTTCATTTTCTCTGACACGCCACTGACCCGGTTCCCAATATTTGGTTTCACTGGCAGCGTTCGCTTGATTATCTGTATTATTATCACCTAAGGCAGCTGGTCCCATATTCCACTGATCTTTTCCAATTGGAAACAGGTCGTACTGTTTAATCGTGAAAGAAGCCAGGTCGGCATCTGAATTAAAGTAGGAAGTTGCCGTTACCTTATCCAACGGTTCCTTATCCAGAAAATCATTACAACTCCCCAGCATCAATGAACCCGTCAACATGCACGATAGTGCAATTAGATTTTTTATATTTTGTTTCATCTGTTTGAGCTATTAGAAATTAACGTTAATACCAAAAGAAATTACTTTAGATAATGGATATACTTTACCATTATTATCTAAGTTATCCGGTTCTGTATTGTTTGTGTCCCACCAGGTTCTACCTGAGACGGTTTCCGGATCAAACATCTTCGCCATTTTCGTGATTGTAAACAAGTTATCTCCTGAAATATATACACGGAAAGATTGAAGTCCGATCTTACTTATCCATTGTTTCGGGAAGGTATAACCCAATTGGATATTCTTCATACGGATATAAGCTCCATTCTGCAAATAACCTGTTTGAGTCTTCTGGTTACGGGTTGCATCGTTACCAAACAATGGGCGAGGATAATAAGCATCCAGGTTAGCTCCCATTTCATCACCTTCCGGACGGAAATAATCCAGGTGATCTACAAAACCGGCAGATTGCCACATACCTCCTACTGCACCCCAGAAATAAGGTCCGCCGACTTCTACGTCGCGTTTACCAACTCCCTGGAAGAAAGCACTGATATCAAAACCATTCCAGGATGCATCCAAGGTAATACCATAGTTGTATCTCGGCGTATTATTACCGATGACTTTCTTATCACCAGAGTCGCCAACCTGACCGGCGCCTTCATCAACCTTTCCATCTCCGTTAATATCGGCATACATAATATCACCTGCACCCCAGTTCTTACCCAATGCACTTTGATCTACTTTAGCTAGATGAGCATCCATTTCTTCCTGAGTTTTTGCGATACCGATAGTCTTAAATCCCCAGATTTCACCATCCATTTTACCTGCATACCAAGTACTATACTTCATTGTTTCATTCGGATAACGTGTGATTTTTTGACGAGCATCCGACATAATTGCCTTTACACCGTAACTAACCTTACCGATACGATCACGCCAGGAAAGTTCCAAGTCGAAACCATAAGATTCCATATCAGCATTATTAATCTTCGGAACATCTGCACCTAATGTAACAGGAAGCTCAGGAGCAGGTCCAACCATATCGAGTGTCTGACGTTTAAAATAATCGAACGATCCAGTCAAACGGTTATTCAAAGCACCGAAGTCCAAACCTATATTCCATGAACGAACAGTTTCCCAAGTCATTAAGCTACTAACCAATCCCGGCATCTTAGCAGTGGTCGGTTGTGCTCCGTTAACCAACCAGTCACCATTACCTGCACCTATATCCATTGACGGGAAGAAAGGATAAATATCGGTTGTATTCTGGTTTCCCAATTCACCCCAAGATCCGCGAAGCTTGAATTCGTTTACATAATCGGACCAATTTCCCCAGAAATCTTCACGTGCGATATTCCAACCGACAGAGAACGAAGGAAAGAATCCCCAGCGCTGGTCGTCAAGGAAACGTGATGTCCCATCATAACGCATATTGACTTCGGCCATATACCGCTCTTTATAGTTGTAGTTCAAACGCCCAAAGAAACCGGCAGTAGACCATTCATTCTTTTCTCCGCCATTTTTCATATTAGTTGTAGCTGTAGTCAGATACGGTACTGTAGGAGAAATCAAGCCTTGACGTGATCCCCACATACTATTGAATTTATTCAATTCAGCATTGAAACCGACCATGCCTTTAAAATAATGTCCGTTTTCTGTTTGATAGAAGTAATCGGTAAAGAAGTTCATCGTAAAGTAATTACGCTTATTCGTCGATTTATTGAATTCAGTAATACCAGGACCATGACTTTCATCAAACTTCATCAGTTGAGGTTCATTTTTTTCATTATAATTATAAACCGGTAAGACACCATATTCACGATTCATATTTTCCGTACGGAAGTTTCCTTCCGCAGTGATTTTCCAATTCTTGATCGGTTCGATTACTAACTGCATCTGCTGAGTCAGATAATCGGTTGACTTATTATCACGTCCGCCATCTTCCAACTGTATAATTTCGCTACCTGGCATATAATGACCATTCGGATCTGTTACCGGAATAGTCGGCCAGCGACGTGCAAGGTTGTGAAAGAATAAACCTGTCTGATAGTATGATTTATCATAGTCATTGCGTACCCAACGGGAAGTATAATTCATACGGATATACTTAGTGATCTCAGCACCTAACTTAGCATTTAAGGAGAAACGCTTGTAGCTATCATCTGAATGTTTCAACATACCGCGTTGATCCATAAAGTTACCGGATACCATATAATTAACCTTTTCGTTACCTCCGCTTACGCTGATATTGTGCTCGTGAGATGGAGACCAATGGCGATAATGCTCCCCAAACCAGTCTGTATTCGCATTTGCTCCGCCATATTCCTGCCAATTTCCGTTATTTGCAACCGTACCTGCAGTAATTTCACCTTTCTGATAAGCCACAATACGATCCAAAGATTCCTGATTGAACACTGCTTGTTGTCCACCATTGGCTGCTGCAGCATTGAAGTAACGCGCAAAATCGTAAGAGTTCATCATTTCCGGAACTTTCAACGGATCAGAGAAACGAATATTATTATTGTAATTAATCGTTACTCTTCCACTTTTACCAGACTTAGTTGTAATCAAAATTACCCCAAAAGGAGCACGTGAGCCGTAAATAGAAGAAGCAGCGGCATCTTTCAAAATTGAAATATTTTCGATGTCCTGAGGATTAATGGTGTTCATATCGCCTTCCATACCATCAATCAAAACCAATGGTGAAGCATTAGAACCCGAACCGATCGAACCGGAACCACGAATATTGAATTTCATTTCGTTATCCAACTCTCCTCCTCCCATAGGCACTGAGAAGTTCAAACCCGGTACAACACCTTGCAAAGCCTGGCTCACATTGGCTACAGGACGATCGGCCAGTGCCTCGGCTTTTACCATACTTACGGCACCGGTTACATTCACTTTCTTTTGTGAACCGAAACCTACCACAACGACCTCGTCCAAAGCTTGTGAGTCGTCCTGCAAAACGATATCCAATGTTTGCTGGTTGGTGATCTTTACATCTACATCCTTATAACCGATAAATGAAATCTTCAAGGTAGCTCCTGCAGGTACTTTCAATGAGAAATTACCATCCACATCGGTTACAGTTCCGATGGTTGTGCCAACGACAGATACGTTGGCTCCGATAACCGTTTCACCGGTAACATCTTTTACTACACCTTTGATAGTGCGTTCGTTTTGTTGGCTAACCGGCATGCCGGCACTTTCTTTAATAGTAGGATTTGAGGTTGTCAAACCTTTTCCTGTGTCCGCTTTTGATGGAGCGGCAGAAAATAAAAAAAGAAGGGCAAACGCCACATTCCAGTTTTTCATTCCCCGGAAATTCTCTCTCTTCATGTTTAATGTCATTTTCTTTTAAGTTTTTTCCTCGATAATTCTTAATTAACTCTGATTAGATCTCAAGGGCGGTTAACCCTTTCATAGTTGTGTTCTCTTTTTTTAATCATAGGCAAATTTGTATTTATTTCACACAGCAAAAGAAGTAATATGCCTCTTATTCAATATCCAATATCGTCTAAAGAATGTTCGTTTTTAAATAAATCTCTTATTATACAAGCCCTAAAAGGCATTAAAGGACATTTGATACATTATTCCGGTTAAATCCGGACTGCGTTAACAAATAAAAAACGCAGCCATGTTATCAGATAACATGACTGCGTCATTCATATATTCTTCCTCCTTCCGGAGAGTTATTTTCTGCTTATCTCAATCGGTCGAGCGAGCGAACCAAAGCCTCGTCGGCACCGATATTACGGATTGCCAGATAATCCAGGATTAAGGCAATCACCGGGAAAGACAAGGCTATCTTCAGATTCAGAGCAATGTCCGTCAGCTCACCTTCCAGCATCCAAACAAAGAAAGCGAACAAGCCATAAAAGCCCAGCATCAGGATAGCATTGAATACGCACAGGCGAATCTGCAGGATTCTTTTCTTGAATAAAAAGATAGTGACTAAGGCCAGGATGGAGATAACAGCCGTCAAAGCGAAAAGCCCCCACATCGGATAAACCAACTCCGGTTCAGCAGCGACCGTGCTGACACCTGTCGCATCGAACGAGTAAAACTGATCTCCCGCCTGCAGTATGGCAAGAGGTAAAAATAACGTGGCAACCATCAGGCCCACGATAATAAGCAAATAAACGGTTTGTATTCTTTGTAACATTTCAATTGACAATTGACAATTGACAATTGACAATGGAAACAAGACAAAAAAAGAAAAAGGACAATTGTTACATCAGGACAAAGATTTCATCCTCTTTTGTAGCAATTGCCCTTTATATTCATTTAATTGTCAATTGTCCATTGTCAATTGTCAATTAATTAAAAGTTATTCTTTTCTTTAGCAGGGTTCTTATAATAAACCTTACCTTCTTCATATTCCTGTGCAGCGATCAGCGTCGGCTTCGGAAGTTTTTCATAATAACGGGAGATTTCGATCTGCTCTCTGTTTTCGAAAACTTCTTCCAGGTTATCGTTGTAAGAGGCAAACTCCTGAAGTTTCTTTTCCAGGTCCTGCTTCATTTCAACGCTAATCTGATTAGCACGTTTGCCGATGATCATTACTGTTTCATACACATTTCCCGTGTCGGCTGACAATTTCATCATGTCACGGGTAACCGTGTTCGAAGGAGCGTTAGACTTTCTGTAATCCATTTTACTTTATTGTTAAATAATATCGTTAATACGTATCTGTTATTCTCTTGCTGGCATAATCGTAGAACTTCTGTGCCTGTTTTACGTATTTGCCTTCCGGATATTCGTTCATGTAGGTGTAGTATTCATCTACTACCTCACGATAACGACCCTGCAACTTTTCTTCCACACTTAACACAGCCTGTTCGTACTTTGCACGTAATACATAGAACATAAATTCTTCTCTATATTTAGAGTAAGGATAGTTCTTCAAAGCATTCTCAGCAGTAATTACAGCAGATAAAAAGTTGTTATCGCGCATATAATTACCCAAGTTAAAATACAACCTTACGGCAAGCAGTTCCTTATAAGCCAGTTTCTCCTGCAATTCGAACATGATCTTCTGGGCTTCGGCTGCACGCTCGCTCTGCGGATAATACTCCAGATAGAGCTGCAACTGGTTGATAGCTTCATACGTCTGTGTCTGGTCCAACCGCGGATCGGGTGAGTCCAAATACAAGCCATATCCTGAATAATAACGGGCTAACTCAGTGTATTCGCCCTTCGGATAGGTGGTATAATACGTATTAAAGTATTGCGAAGCCGTCTGATAATCTTTCTGTCCGTAATAGCTTTGGGCCAGCAGGTACAGGGATTCTTCGGCATAAGCAGTTCCTTTAAAGATTGTAACCAGTTCATCCAGCAAGGTGGCGGACTTGTTATATTGCTTTGCATTGAAGTACTTCTTTGCATACGAATATTTCAGCTCATAGTCCGTACTTTTCAGTATCTTGTTGTACTCCCCGCAAGAGGATAACAAGACCGTAATCATCATCAATAAAAATACAACCTTTTTCATTCACATACTTTTAGCGCGCAAAGTTACATTATTTTCGGTAAAATAACGAAGCGCATAACGTTAATATTTACAACTTATATAAATCGCTGGCAGCAATGAGCTCCAGTTTATTGGCTTTCAGTACCTCTGCGCACTTCTCCACATTGTCGGGACGGATGATCACATTCGCCGCCTCTCCCTGCGAGAAAGCATACATATATTCGACAAAAATACCTGCAGAAGTGATGATCTCCATCGCCTTAGCCAGCGCACCCGGCTGATTGGGACAATGAAGGCATACGACATCGGCCACACTCACCGCATATAGTTTTTCACGAAGCACCTGAATGGCTTTCTCCGTATCCGACACAATCAGACGCAGGATACCGAAATCCGAATTTTCTGCCACCGTAAAAGCCGACATGTTCACTCCGGCTTCACCTAAAATCTTTGCTACTTCCGTAAAACGGCCTTTCTTATTTTCAAGAAAGATGGATAATTGTTTAATTAGCATAGCATTTTACTCTTTTAAGGGGTTAAACTAACTTACGATTGTCGATCACGTGTTTAGCCTTACCCATACTGCGTTCGAGGCTGCGCGGTTCTACAATCTTTATATCAGGCTGAATACCGATCACGCTCTGCATACGGGCGGCGATCTTCTTCTTCAGCGCGATCATCTTGTTCATCTCGTCCGAATAATAGTCCGGACGTACTTCCACCTGGATCTGGAAAGTATCGGTGTTGTTCACACGGTCTACCACGATCAGGTAATGCGGTTCGAATTCCGGCATTTCCAGCAAGACAGATTCTACCTGCGACGGGAATACATTCACACCGCGGATGATCATCATATCGTCGCTACGTCCGAGGATACGGCCCATGCGGACAGCCGTACGGCCGCATTCGCATTTTTCGTAGATCAGATGTGTCAGGTCGCGCGTACGGTAACGAATCATCGGCATACCTTCCTTGGTCAGTGTCGTAAACACCAGTTCGCCTTGTTCGCCCGGAGCAACCGGCTGCAAGGTTACCGGATCGACGATTTCCGGGAAGAAATGGTCCTCCCACAGGTGCGTCCCGTTTTGGCATTCGCATTCGCCGCCGACACCGGGACCGCAGATCTCCGTCAGTCCGTAGATATCATATGCCTTGATGTTCAGCTTTTCTTCCAGTTCCTTACGCATATTTTCCGTCCAGGGTTCAGCACCGAAAGCTCCTACCCTCAACTGAAATTCTTCCAAAGGAATACCTGAACTGTGGATCGTCTCCGCCAAATACAAGGCATACGAAGGCGTACAGGCCAGTCCCTTCGCACCAAAGTCGTGCATCAACTGGATTTGTTTCTGCGTATTACC